>JAEIGA010005433.1_pt1 | contig 19476 bp, 22 predicted proteins | sample 9270691 | NCBI WGS metagenome assembly JAEIGA01 (sample SAMN17057246, study PRJNA624740) | gut metagenome | biome: biome; isolation source: fecal sample | host: Bos grunniens | place: China: Xizang | collected 2019 | reverse complement strand
GACTTTTAAACCAGTAAAATTAAATTTACCATCGGGCTCTACGGCTTCTACGCTCGCTACAATACGAGGGTCTGTAGATGTTTTATCAGGTTTGCTCCAGCGGAATGCCAATCTGTCACCGCCCAAGAATAGGCTACTGCCATATTGTCCGCTTAACAACTTCATTCTATTCTCCACAAAATATTCTCGATGTAGTGAACGATTACCTTGTAGAGCATATAAATAAGGTCCTTTACCCTTTTCAATTTCAACTTTATTTAAATGGTCGGTATAACCATCGCGAGCAGGTCCAATATATTTATAACGAGCATCGCCATTATAGAAAGCTTCGTTTGCCACGTTAGCTTGTTTAGTATTTAACTTATCTAAAATGTTTTCTGAGCGTAGTCCTGCTCCTTCTAGAGTATTAAACCAGCTAACCAAGTCTTTTGGCAGAGAGTCTCTTACTAATTTCCATAGAACTTCATCACCGTTATAAACCGCAGAATTATCATCATTATCATAATAAGTAAATGCCATTTTACCCCAGTTATTTAAACCTAACATAGTGTCCATATCATAGAAGATAGGATACCAAATATATCCAAAATGAGCATTATATTCATTATTATTTTGAGGAATTCCATCAACCTGAGTGCCTGTGGGCTTAGTTTTAGTAACTGTACCATCATAACGGCGATAACTCCATTCGGGACCCCAAGTTGCAATCATCATGTTTTTAACACGAGAGTCTGTCATCTGTAAAGCTTCTGTAACCAAATAATATGTTAATAAGAAGTCTTTATCTAAATATTTCCAATATTCATTTTTAAACTTTTCCAAGCTTGTCATTTTAAAACGAGAGCTTGTAATAGTACGAGTATAATATTTATCTGGTACGAAATTACTTCCCATAATAATAATGGGATTATAACTGCCATCATCTTGTAATTCAAAATACTCTTTATTCACGTCGTATTGAGAAGCTAATGAATAGTTATACTCCATTTCCACATCTTTTGGAGTTAATCCAGCAGCTTCGTCTTGAACACGAAGATTATATAAACTATTAATCCAAGAGGCCGTTAGATACCAAGCGTCTGCTCCATGAGGATCTTCAACATCTTCGGGATATCTAGATTCAAATCCCATTCTCCAACCGGGATAATTAGTTTTATCTTTTTCATGCCAATAAGTGTTATACCAAGTATCTTCATAAGTTGTTGGCATATTACCATTTACATCGGCATAGTGCGCTACTCTAAAGTTACAAACAGGGTGTGCACTATTATCTAAGAACTCATAACAGAAAATAGAATTCTATTTTTCGCCCTTTTCATTTAACACCAATTCGCCTTTTTCATCGGTTAAATATCCAAAATTAGAATCATCGTGATTAAAACCAAAAGGCTCTGGAGTGGCCTTATCTAAATTTAAGTTATATTTACCAATATATTTATAAGGACCTGCCTCAGTTTCAGCATAGAAAATTAAACAGGGATGACCTTTAATACAAGTCACAATAGTTTTTTCATCGCCCCAGTCATGAGCTTGACCTGGAGTTTGCATATTTGCTTCTGCATATAGTGCATCAACTAAATTTGCTGTACCAGTATTGTGAGAACCAGAAGATTCCATGTAGTCGGCCTTCATACAAATAATTTCAACTGGAGAGATGTCTGGTCTTACAACATAGAAATCTTTATCTTTTTTCCAGCGAATACGCAAGTTCTTAACAGGATATTCCATAGAGGAAGTGCCTTGTCCATACATAATTGCGCCACCATTAGAAGCTTTTTTACCCAGGTTATCAGCCATACCTAAGCCATTCTCAAAAACATTCTTATAAGAATAGTTTTCATAATTGGCGAAATCAGGAATATCAGGATATACCACTTCAACATCAACCATGCGATAATCTTTTTTCGCTGTTGGCAGGCCTGCATCTAAGACAGTATCTAATGTCCATTTATCTGCAGAAGAGCATTTATATCCTCCCGTTAACTTCATGTAAGGAATCTTCAAATCATATTTCTTAGAACTAATTTTATCAAAATCAATTTCACCGCTACCATCATCCGCATATACATTATTGGAAGCATATACTTTTTGACGTTCTTCTAAGGTAGGTAACTAAGCTGTATAATTATTTAAAATTACACTTTCGCTTAAAGCAGTATTATAGAATCTAATACCATAAATTTTTACTTGAGCATATGTACTGTCAATTTTTAATGTGGCTGGACGTTCATAATCATCAATAAATTTATCGCCAGAAGCAAAAAACTTAGCATTGGACAATATACCATTAAAGTAAGTATAACCCATGGGAAATGCATTTTCTTTACTTGCTTTTGCTTCAACCACATAGCTAATTTTAATTCGACGGCCTTCAACAATAGTCTATTCTGACAAATAGCCCAAATTATCGCCATCTTCATTGAGAGTAAAACCATTTAAACGACTGTTAGAAAGTCTAATTGCATCTCCAACAAGCTCAAATCCAACTTCTGGCTAATTCTTAATATTTCTAGATATACAAGAAATAATCGGTTTAGAATAATCAGTTACACCGTTAATTTCAAAGTCTAATTCAAATGTAAAACCCTTTGCACCTTCACCATTTACAAGGTCGGAATTAAAAGGCTTAAATGTGGGCATTTCTAGTTTAGCGCCAGAAATTAAATGTAAATAATTTTCACCAGTAGTTTCGTCAATCATCCAGCCATCCAAAGAGCTATAATTAACTCCTGTTAAATAAGCAGGAATCTATGATTTAGAATCTAACCAAACATCTCTGTCAGTATCATTATTAGTTTTATTTCTAGGATTTAAATACATTTTTAAATCGCCACGATTAATATCGATAGTAGGAATAGAGCCTGCATACTTAACAACATCAAGTTCTACAGTAGAGTTTACACCACTTTCAAGTACTGTAAATTGAATTGTTTGAGGACCCATTTCTTCAAAATAAAACTCATAAGAGTCTGCTACATTTGCGGTAATATTTATTTGCTTATAAGAAATATTATTAATTTTTAAATCTAAGGTATATTGTTTAGATGCATCATTAGTAACATACAAATAGTTAATGGGAATGTTGGTGTATTGTTCAGCTTTTCCAGCCAATTGTGTTAATAGCAGAGGAGAAGTCTGTTCAACAAAACGACCAATAGTATGAGTAAGTATATTACTGTAAATAAAAGTATAAGCATCAATTTGTGCAATTGCTTGCACCTGCATTACGTAGATACCATGTCCGAGAGAAGAAAGATTTAACTCAGTCGTGATAAGACCTTTATCTGCAATCTAAAGTGGTTCTGGAGTAATGGTTAAGATACTTCTTGATAAATCATTGGGATAGTAAAAATTAAAGACTAAACCCTTGCTCATAATGTCATTAGAATCTGTTGCACCACTTAAATTGCAATGGAATTCATAATTGGGGGACAACACTGGAATTAAAGATTCGTCCTAAAAACTTAAAGACAACTCAATCAATTTGATTGTAATAGTAGTGTAATATGTTACGCCATACTTGTCGCGCAAAATCATAGTCACTTCAGTTGCGTCAATAGTGCTAAACAAATCTTTCTTCGTGACTAAATCAATAGTGTGAGCCATATTAAACTCGAACGGACCTGGAGCAGTATAAAAAGCTGTTTTCTCATCGGCGTTATCGCGTCCAGGAGTAAACATAACTCTAGCAATTGCATTTTCTTTTACATCACCATTATAATTAGCAGTAAAACCAACTTCCATTTTGTCTGCGTTGGTAGAGAAAACATAGCCAATTTTACTAGGGTCAAAAGACCAAGAACCACCGGAGCTGGGTCCACTTCCTCCACCGCCACCTGTACCGGTGCCCTATAAAGTTAAACGTTCAGTTTGAACTTTTTCCGCACTTAAAACCTATCTAACACGATAGAAACAACCATCTTTATTCAAGATTAAATCATTAATTAAAGGAAGATGATCAGTATGACCATTGTCATTACCTTCAATTTCAAAAATAGTAAACTGAACGTTAGGGTCTAAAGGTTTTCCATCAGTATTAGGGGCAATCGTTTTTTTACCATAATAAATTCCGATGTCCTGACCCATCAAGATTTTTTGTCCATCTGCCATGCCTAAATAAGTTTTTCTAGTATCAGTAGCCATATATAAATATCCATTTTGGGTATTCATATTTTGAATGGCTGCATCCTTACCTCGAACTGGTCTAAAAGGAATTGCGTTAGGATTAGACATATTTAATGTTCTCCTTTCTATCTTATTAAAAAAACAAAAACAGGGTCCTTGAAGAAATGCTTCAAGGACCCCATTATAAGCTCTTCTTCTAAAATATTTAGAAATTGAGCGGAATATATTATTTAATCTTGGCCTAAAATTAGAAAGTACCCCAAGTTAAAAGAGTGGTTAAGTTGTTAATAGCAGTTGTATTACTGCCAACAGTACCAGATAAAGTGGTGTATGCGCTTTCATGCGTACTCTTCCAACCTTCTAAATCAGTTACTCTCTTCTTTAATCCATTTGTTGAATTATTAATATCATTATAATTCTGTTTAATACGAGCATAAATAGAGCCAGTAGCACTTGCAGCATCATTAGTTTTACCGATAGCATCAGTATGTCCATCAACAACACTCTTTAAAGTATTATATAGTCCAGTATGAGTTGCCTGCCATCCTTCTAAGTTGTCAACGCGGCCCTCTAAGTTAACATATTCAACGCTATGAGTGCTCTTCCATTCTTCCAATGACTTAATACGAGCAAAAGCGGTAGTTGTACCAGCGCTAGCGCCAGATTCACCCAAATCAGTTCTTAAATCTGCAACTTCTTCCCACAAGGTATTGTCCATGGTAGGAGTGCTGGGACGAGTGCCAACAGTATCTTGTAAATCCTTAATGGCTGTCGCCTGAGCGCTTACATCACCAATTTCAGCCCACTTGTTGTCGCCAAATACGAACTCTTTATTACCACTAATAACAACGTCACCAGCAACAGCAGTAACAGATTTGCCGCCGACAGTAATAGGATTAGTAGTTGAGCCATCGGAAATCTGGGTGGTAGTAGCTCCCAAGAAGTTCATAATGTTGGACAGATTACCAATTTTTCCTTCTAAAGTACTTAAATCAGAAGCAACCTCACTAACTTTATCAGCAGCAAATTGCTTGGCGCCTTTAATGGTAAGAGCATCAGCCTTATCAGCATCAGTACCAATTAATGTAGTGCGAAGAGAGTTAACTGCATAAGAAGAAGCTGCAATGCTCTTAGATGCCGCACCATTAGCCTGGGCGGTATCAATAGCGTCACTTAATTTAACGTGACCGTAGTTAGAGTCTGTACCTGCACCATACTCAGTGCTTGTAGAAGCATGAGATTTATTTGCTTTACCGTCAGCGGTCTGTTGCGCTTTACTTGCGGCAGAAGCGGCTTCAGCAGCTTTTTCATAAGCACTCTTAACAGTTTGTGTATAATTAGCTTCACCCAAAATAGCAGTTTCACGGGTAGTGGTATGAGCCTTAGCGGCAGTTAAAGCATCTGCGACAGCCTTAGGAGTTGCAGCTGTACCGCCAGATGCAGCGGCGGCAGTACCATTAGTATCATCACTTAATTTAACATGGCCATAAACTCCATTAGTACCTAAACCATAAGTATTATCATTTACAGCATGAGAAATTGGAGCCTTGCCAGCGGCTAGTGTATGAGCCTCATCTGCGCGGTCCTTCGCGTCTTTAGCGTCAGCGATACCCTGAGCGCCTTGCTGATATGCGGCTTTAACTGCTTTAGGTGTTGCACCCAAGGACTCGCTATCGGAGTTAACAGCGCTACTCAGTTTTACGTGACCATACTGAGAGGTAGAAGCAGCACCATAAGTAGTGTCGGTAGAGGCGTGATTAATGGGAGCCTTGGTCGCCAAGCCCGTACTAGTATCTTCAACAACATCTTTTAAATTTTGTAAATTAGTGTTATTGGAATCGGCTGTGTCCTTGGCCGCCTGAGCCAAACGCTTAACGTCATAAACAGTTGCTGCAGAAGTAGAAGTTCCAGAAGCAGAACCCATAATTCTAGACTCTGCACCATCAACGTATTGACGAGGAGCTGCATCATCTTTACCAGTTTCTCCTGCGCGAGGAGCGTGTACAGTCAAATATTTGTTATCCGCAAAACTAACATTACCAGTGAATGTGCCACCTGCTTTTGGCATATAAGTCTGCGGAACAGTGGTATTTTTAAAAGTATTTAATTCACTAACAGCAGTTTTTAGTGTATCAATATCAGTAACGATAGAAGCAATTTCTTCACTATTGGAAATTGCTACGAAACTACTGCCATTGTAGCGCCACATAGCAGTAGCACCAGAGGCGCTTTCAACAGTTAAATATAAAGTGTTAGTGTCTTTTAAAGCTAAATTTCCTAACGCTGCAGAAGGGCCGGTTACATCAGTAGTTTTAGTCCAACTTACCAACTGGAAGTCGGCAATACAATATTGCTGAGTTGCAGTAACTGTGTTGCCACTAAAAGCAGTTGGTAGTTCAACAAACATCTTTTTAGTGTCAGTTGTAATATAGACATTACCAGCATTCGCAACCGCTTTTGCAGGAAGGTTGGCTTGTAAGCCATATTTAAAATTCAATAAAGCCATATTATTAAATTCTCCTTTCTATATTAAAACGGGAGGAGGATTACTCCTCCCGCGTTATATTAAACGGAAGTTAATTTTGTCCAAGTTAATTGACCATTAATTACATTAATTTGACGCTGCAGCTCAGCATCAGCGGTGGAACGAAGAGCAGCCTCATCAGAAATAGACTTTTCAATAGCTGCAGCCTTAGCCGCCAATTCATTACGAATAGCAGCAGCAGTATCAGTAATATTTTTCTCTGCATCGCCAATACGAGTCGTTAAACCAGTAATAGCAGTGCCGTGTGCAGTAATATTATCTTCATTGACTTTAATTCGGGCCTCTAAAGACGCCTTGGCCGCTTCTAAAGCATCAACGTCTTCTTCAATGCCAGGGATTTTTGCCACAGCAGTTTGGACTACATCCATTTCTCCCTCAAGCACGCCGATACGCTTAGATTCGGCACTTACATCACCCAACTCAACCCAAGAGCCATCAGAGTAAATATACTCGATAGTGTTATTGTCATCATCTTTATAGATAACTACATCACCATTCGCAGGAGCGTAGTCGGGCTTGCCATTAATTACTACGGGACCTGCCTTGGGATCAGTGATAGACACACCAACGAAGTGCATTGCGCCTTGAACGCCACCAATAACCTCATCAATCGCATCAATACGCGCGCCCAAAGCAGTATCTGCAGCTTTATACTCATCGCTTAAATCTGCAACAGTTTCTTCTAAAGCATCAACTTCATTCTGAGCAGCATCTGCTTTAGCTTGTGCAGCAGCGGCAGCAGCCTTCGCACCAAATACAGTATCCTTATCAGCGGTGTCTTCTGACTTGCCCAATACAGCTTCAGCTTTAGCCAGAGCTTCTTCGCCCTTAGCTTGAGCAGTAGCAGCTGCAGTGGAAGCGGCAGCAGCATCATTAATACCCTTGGTAGCATCTTCTTGAGCTTTACCAATAGAAGTATCATGTCCGTCAACCCGGCCCTTTAAAGTCTCATACTCTTTAGCGTGGTCGCTAATAGCTTTTGTATTATTAGCCACTGAAGTAGATAGCTCTTCAACAGTAGACTTATCAGCTTTATTAGTACTTAAACCAGTAACAGTACCGCTTAAGCTATTAAGAGCAGCGGTATTCTTACCAATGTTAGTTTCATTAACACCAACACGAGTAGTTAAATCTGTAACAGATTGAGCAGATGCTTTACCAGCAACAACGCCTTCCAACGCCTCAATATCAAGCGCAGCCTGGTCTGCGGTAGTTTTAACATTTGCAATAGCTGTAAAATTAGTGCTGTCGGCAGCCTCTAATTCAGCCATTTTATTATTATAAGTGGTTTTATCAACCTTTTGGCTTAAACCTTGAGTTAGCTCCTCATCGGTAGCATAAGTGTTAATAATATTATTAACAGTTTCTTGGTCAGCCTTCTTATTAATTGCTGTTCGCAGTTCATTAGCAGAAGCCTCTAAAGCAGTTTTATCAGCCTTATTTGTTAATGTGGTATTAATGGTAGAAATGGAATCCTTAATACCATTAATATCAGTAATATTAGTCTGAATATCTGCCTTTGCAGCATCTAAGTCAGATTTGCTTGCCTTAGTTCCTAAATTAGTTTCTAAAGTTGAAGCCTTAGTCTCTAAATTTTCAATATCAGATTTAGCGGTTTCTAAACCAGTAGATACCGTACTTAGAGTAGTGCTAGCAGTACTCTTCCAGGTCTCTAAAGCATCAACTCTGCCGCTAACTTCAACTACACCACTAGGGTCGCCTAAAACTTCCCAACGCTTTTTAGCGGTGCCATTTTCAGTATATTCAACACAAACATACTCTTTAACGCCATCAACTAAAATGACATCGCCAGCATCATAGTCTTCTACTTTAACATTGGCGAATTCATCCTGAGTTTTAGAACCCGCAAAATTGAACACACCACCCATGCTGGTGAACTTATTCTCTAAAGCAGTAATCTTATCGCCATGTTCTTCAACAGTTTCCTCTACTGCATCTACGCGGCCGCCTAATAAGGTAACAGCAGTGTTTAAACCATCAACGGTCTCAGTGCTTGGTACAACCCAAGAAATAACACCATTGTCGCCCATAACCAATTGAGCGCCCTTCTATGCAGAGCCAGCTCCGACAAGACGAAGAATACCATCCTCAGTTAGTTCAATGGACTTGCCGTCGCCAGCAGTAGAAGAACCAACTTCTACTAAATCACCTGCAGCGTTGGCAATAATATAAGCGGTAGCAGTATTAGCCGTCTCATCAACCAACTGGACAATCTGACCAACATAGGCAGTCGCACCAGACTTCGCATAAGTTTCTAATTCGCTTAAACTGTACCAAATTTCTGTGGTATCTAATGGAATGGGATTACCACGAGCAATATTCATAGGTAAACCCATAAAGTTACCATCTTTTTTAATAATAGCCATTACAGTTTACCTCCAATCATCCAATTTGTACTTCATGGACTTCAGTGCTTGCGATAGAAGCAGGAGCATAAGCCCAAATATCATAAGAAGCAGTTACTGCGTAATTGCCAGCGCCCTTAACATCGACAGTACCAATCTTGGTGTAGTCAGCAGTAGCATCAGCATTCATGGAAGAAGTAATAGTTGCCTTCTTCACGGTGAAACTCTTAGCTGTTGGCATAGCAATTAAGAAGCGTTTGACGCCACTTAAATCTGCAGCCTTAAATGTTAAAGTCTGTGCTACAGGAGCAGCATCAATCTTAGTTAACGCACGTACTGCATCAGAATCCAAAGTTCCAGTGCCAGTAGACATTCCATAGAAAATAGGACGATAACCGGTGACAGCACCGGAAGATACGGCACTTAAATCCTTGGCCTTAATCTGACCAGAAGGATACTCGTTCTTCAAATAGGTTAAAGGCATATCACCGTTGGAGTGGCTAGCACTACCAGAAACATAATAGTTTGTAGTGTCGGTCACTGTGAAAGATGCGAAATCGCCTTTCTTAGTGGCAGAAGTACTTGCAGCAGCTCCGTCAGGGCGACCTACTTCAGTAGCAGAATAGTTACTGAACACAACATTAGAAGCTTGAGTTACGCCATTTGCAACATACTTACCTGCATCAGTATTAATTGTATAGCTGGGGGAGAAAGTCGTACCAACCTCTTTTGCCCCCGCTCCGCTTAAAGTAACAGAGGTAATAGAAGGCTGAGTTGTACTAGGATTAACATCCTTACACAGCATATTTAGAATTAAAGTTTGTAAATCAGTATCTGCGGCAATCTTAGTACCCTTTGCGTAATTACCAACAGCAGTAGTAACAGTAATTTCATTGGTAGTTTCGATATGAGTTGCATTTAAACCATCAATACGAGTGTTCACTGCGGTAATAGCAGTTTCTGCTACATCAATATCACTTTCAACTTGAGTTAAGCGCTGTTTTAAAAGGTTAATTTCAGCAGTTAAATCAGCAGTACTATTTAATTGCTTCCAGGGAGTAGTGGTATCTCCAGTATACTTCATCAAAGCATTGCTACCAGAAACATAGTAGAATACTTTAGTGCTGTATGAACTTAGCGCATTGAGCGCTTCTACAGTTTCAACTTGGATGAAATCACTTACATGAATACGTGAACCATCAAGGTCGACGTATAATCCCTGGCTATCAGTGGTAATATATAAATTACCATCAATTACGGAACTTGGTAGGTCTTTAACCAAGCCATAATTAAAATTTAATAAAGCCATAAATTATAACCTCCTTAGTTTAATCTTCGGATAAATTAGACCAAGTCATTGCGGATTTTAATGCCAACATTTCAGCGTCAATAAGTTCAACTTTTGCTTCATAAACATCAACATCAACCTTATTTGCCAATAGAGAAGTTAAATCCTCAATTTGTGTGGTATGACCATTAACAACCTCTTGTAAAGAATTCAGCCGTCCAGTTAAATCTTCAACTGAGCTATTGGTTAAATTTAAAGAGTTCGTTAAATCATCTATTTTAGTACCAATGGTGCCAAGAGAAGCTGTATTTGCGGAAACAGTATCCTTAACTCCATTGAGTTCTGCTAATAGATTAGTTACTTTTGTGTCAACTGCAGCAACCTCGGTCTTGGTTGCATAGTCGTCCAATGCTACATTCCAATCGCCAACGCGTTCAAGCGCGCCATTGACTACCATATATTCATCATAAGAACTTTCATTCTTAACCAGATAAATAAAACGGTCTGCGCCTTCAGCATTTACATCGATTTCATTTGTAGAATTGACAATTTTATAAGATAAATGATTAGCTCCTGCTAAAGCAGTAGAAATTTTAGCATCTACTTCACTAGAGGTATCATAATCATTAAACTTATTTTTTAAGGTTTCGACTTCGGCTTGCACTAAATCTAGTGCTTCAGATAATCCTTCTACGGTGGTTTCATCGGGTAAAACCCAGGCTAAAGAACCATCCGCGGTTTTAGTTAACTGCGCACCGGGTTCAGCACCAGCAAAATTAATAATGCTTAATTCGCCGTTGCCATCAATAATAAATTGATTAGAGTCAAATTTTACTTGTGCCACTGCAGCAGGGTCTCTTGCCACCCAAGATTCCGTAGCTACATCATAGGTAAGAACTTGCCCGTCAATCAATTCAGCTGGATTTTCAGGTAATGATACATCAATTAAGTCCCGCAAGTATTGAATAGTTGCGGCTTGATTATCACAAACTAATTCTTTATCACCAAGATATAGTTTACCATGGGTCGCGTCTTTTTCAGCAATAAAATATAATGTATCATCATCTTTTACCGCCAGTAGACCATAAGCTCGCGGGGTGCCACGCATAAATTTTACATAATTAGCCATTGACTCATTTCTCCCCCTTCAATATAAAATTATCTATATAAATTCTTTATTCAAGAATTAATATCTTGCTCTTCTAAAGCGGTTAAACGTTCATTTAAGTCTTCTATGATTAAAGCAATTGCATCTAACTATTTAACTGCTAAATTTAAAGTTTTCTAAAGAGTTCCAATTTCACCTGCAAAAGTGCGCTATGCACCAACTTCTGTATCTAAACTGCCAAGAATTTCAGCCAAATTTTTTCGTTCAGCGCTAACCTAAGTCAAGTCTCCGAAAATGGCAGCAACAGATAAATCTTCGCCTTCTGGCATTTCTATGCCGACTTCGCTCAAATCGCCAACTGCAGTTTCCAAGTCCGAAACGCGTTGCACTAATGTACTAGTTACTTCGCCGGTATTGGGGTCAATTGTGAGGCCAAGGATAGAATCCGTAATACTTTCTAATGTATCCAGTCGCTCCCCCTGATCTGTATTAATTTCTTCCGCAGCAGTCATTCGTACTAATAGAGATGTATCAGGTAATTCTTCACCTTCTGACAGAGGCAATCCAACAACAGTATTTAAATCTTTGATACTATTTACCGCATCTGCGACTTCACTAACTTCAGGCACCTCTTCTAGTTTATACTTTTTTGTTGTTGAACCAGAAAGATGTCCGGCTTCGTCATACATTGGCGACTAAACAGTAATAATGTCACCCCAAGAAATTAAAGTGTCATAGTCTGCATCTTGAGTTATATCGTTAATAACTTCAATAGTTTCTGAACTATCTCCAGGTCCCAAGTGATATATTAATCCATTATCATCAGAACCTTTGAAGCCAATCCAACAATTACCACTATGTAAATAAATATTATCATCTGCCGATTTAGCTTCTAAAATAAAATCATTCTCTAAATCAGTTGGAATTTCTGTATTATCTTTACCGCTATTGATAAATTTTATTCTTTTAAAAGCTTCACCAACAGCAGTATAAATTTTACCATAAAAACTCATTTAATCACCCCTCATAAATAATATCTACAATTAAGGGTTGTTTTTCTGTAATAAATCCTTCTTCGGTTAACTGCGCTTCATCGAAACGCAAAGACTGAATAGAAGTGAGTCCAGTTAAATCTAACTCAAAAAGACCGTAATAACCCGTATAAGTTGGATTATTACTTCCATTTATATAAAATTTAATTCCTTTTTCCTTAGCAAACTACACGCCTAATTGAATAATAGGCGTGTAGTGCTTAAAAATAGAACCATCTTTTAAATTTTCAACAGAAATATGGGCGGGATAATTATTCTCATTATCTCTGCCATAATATCTAAATTGCTATACATGATAAGCCACAATAATTATCCTCCTTTACAGTAAACGTTCTGGGGCTTTTGTAGCAGTAATTGACATTGTTCCATTATAGGTCAAAGGTAAGGTCATTCTACTTATAATATAATCGCCTTCAATGCCAGTTTTTTCATCAAAAACATATACTCTTGTATTAGGTTCCAAGTAATAAACTGGAACAGATGTAATATTTACACTTTCAATACAATAAGAATGATTATATAGTAAAGTATCTAGTTCATCTCTCGCAGACTTACCTTGCGCACTAATAGAGAACATAGTATCATAATTTTGAGAAGTATAGAAGTATCTATATCCGGGTTTAATCTCCTCTTTGCTTAAATCAGAAGTAAATATAATCGTAGGAGTTTCTCTAAAATAGATGGCCTTTACATCTTTATCATTAACTGCTTTTGGCCGACTTCCCATCATTTTACAAGAGAACTGATGAAGAGCTCCGCCCTCATCTAAAAAGTCAAACCAGAAGTTTAAAGCATCTGGAGCTGTATAAACTATTTTATTCCAATGCGGATAGCTCTCATCGCTTGTGTAATAATTCTTAATCTATTCGTGTAATTTGTCAAGCTTCTAAGTGTAAGAATTAATTCTCATAGCTAAAGACTCTCTTACTGCAGAATTAGGTTCCATCTACAACGCAGTCTAAAATTCAGTAATTTTATCTTGCAATTTTTTACAATCCGTTTGATAAGCGCTATTGGGATAATAGAGTCCTCTCCAAAAACCTTCCATGTCAATATAATACTATTCATAACCGGTCATACCAGTGGAATATAAACTATATTGCTTATGGTTTTGAATTAATTGAACTGCAAAATTATCGTCACGGTTATGTTTTCTGTAATCGAGAGCCATTTGATAAATCAGTTCACGCCAATCAACATAATTTAATAAACCTAATTTTTCATATTCTTCATATTCTTTATCAATGCGATCAGACACTAAATCTTCATACGATTCATAACTTGGAAAAGCTGGATTGTAAAAATAAACAGCATTGCCCTATTTCTTTACATCATTCTCAATAAAGTTAATATAAGTGTGCTAATCATTACAACCTCGATATGGATTCATAAAAAATTTTTTGATAACATTACCATTTTCATCTAATACCTTTTTAGTCTCGTATGAGCCCGCAGCTTGGTCTGTATAATATGACTGATACAGAGTACAATTGCTGCCTTGTTCTGCGGGATTGCCATTGCCGTGCTATGGATTAAATTTACCAGTTTTTGGATTACGGATTAAAAGCCAAACATGCATATTTTCAGTAATGGTGCGGTCATATGGAATCATTAAATCACTAGCTTTAACACAACCACTTAAATCATTTCGAGAATACCATTTCATTGTATAGCCAGGAGCTTCTCCTGTTAATAAAGTATAGTAATTAAACCAATCTCGAATGTCCCACCATCCTGCGGTCCAAGAACCATCATCTAGTTTTTCAGGGGCTTGCAAACCAGTTGGAATAGGATAAACTGTTTTAAAATTATAAATCTGAGTGTAAAACTCATTTTTAATTTTATCTTTAGCTTGCTGTTTTAAGTCTTCTACCCATTTGCGGTCAGTAAGATACATCTTTCCATCAAATGCTTTATAGTAACGAGGTTTTTCATCAATAGCGTATCTTATATGCACTGGTAACTCACTGCCAGTAGCTGAAGTCCGTATGCCCCAAACAGAATAATCATTTTTTAAATTATTTAAATTCGGAGTATTATTAAACGCAGTAATTAATTCGCTGCCATTAAAACTATAGGATACGCTTGTAGAGTAAGCTAAGCCTTCAACATATGAACCACCATCTTCAATACTAACAATAGGAGAATGAGAAGTGTTCACATATGTCTTTTTCTTTTGGAATACAAAACGGCCTTGAAGGTCATAAAAATATTCAAAATTACCAAGCATATTCACAATCTTATCTAGAATAGAGGTTAAAGGTTCTCCCACGTTGGCAACTAGTTCACCAGGATAAGTTAATGGAGTTGACCGATATCCAGCAGTTTCACCGTAATCTACTTTAGCCATGCAATATCTTTTTGCCAAAGGATTTAAAGCGGGGTCCTCTAAATAAACCTCTGTAGACTCTACTAATTCAGTTAAGCTATTCACTAAACTATCATATGAGTGAATATAATTACCGTTCGTGTCTTGTGCGCCAACAGTGCTTTTAGTCCCATCAGTGAGCCAGCATGTCAAGTCTGGAGTCATGGCTCCATTAAAATATGTATCGTCATTAACCTCTCTAAATAGAAACATAGGAACATCATATCTATATTCAAGTAATTCTAATCCCATATCTTCCAAGTCATTAATTACAATATTATGAAATGGTTCATTTCCATACTGATGAACACTGTCTCGAATAATGTCTTTAATAGGATAAGATATAGTTTTAACATTACTATCTTCATCAATTTCATCAATCTGTCCAAAATCCACAGATGAATTAATGGAACCTCCAACTTCACCATTTAATAAGCACATTTTATCTTTTCCAGAAATATTAATATTATAGCCTGTAGTAGATAAAGCAGTGCCAAAAGAAGTTATTACATAAATTCCTTGTGGGAACCATATAATATCCTCATAATTTTTATTAATAGTATTTTCTACGCCAATTTCTAATTTAAATTTTGTATTTAATCCCCAATAATAATCGTGAATATTAACCTCTTCTGCCACCATGGATAAAGAGCAGGAGCGTCTTAGAGAAGAAGCTCCATCAATATTGACGGAGCCTCCAGTTACTTTTCCTTCAACAGATTCAATTGGAGATTCATTGAACTGTAAAGTAGAAATACGAGCGTAAATAGTTTTATTCTTCTAAAGGTCTAATTCTTTTAAGAAATCTCTATTATACATATCTCATATCTCCTTAATACTAATTTATTAAAGCTTCATTTAGCTTGTGCAAGAAAATAATATAAGAAGTATCTGCGCGGTTCGTGCCAGTAGCAAGCCAAGCGTCATGCGCAGCTTTAATTTCCGGGTCATCCTCTTCTACACAATAAATGTATTCTTTTTCTTGATACATGCACTCTAACCAAACTCCACTACCAATCATTAGTCTTTTTACCTTTGAGAGTGCTGGTAAAACATACCGACCAGCAGAATCATAAGTACCAAGTTTAATCGTTTCTAGCTTATCACTATCTTCTAATTGGATAGAAATGGAATAATTTGGATAAGAGAATAACCTAGAAGTATTGCCATCCATATAGCATAAAATTTTATTGGAAACTGGGTCCTTAATTGGATAAATATGACTGGGAATTAAGTCTTCTGCGGTAACAACTCCAACTTCTTCTAAATCTGCATTATCATAATACTTTCCATCAGAGTAATATAATGTTTGTTCAGAATTACGAGTTTCAGCCTTTAAATAATAGAAATATCCAGTTTTAAACTTAATATCATCTAAGGCATCAATAGTATTATTACTTGAGCTATAGTATTGAGGATGCTTGCCAGGAGTATCAATATCGCAACTACCATATTGAGTATAAGGTTGATCACAAATTGCCACCTTGCGCACATCGCCAAAGTCACCAACAGTTGAAGTACTATAATAACCAATATCCAACAAGCCTTCAACTTTTACCACATCTTCTGGTAGAGATTTTAATGTTACAGACATTAAGGGGTCATTAAAAATATTTATTGTATAATGTCCATTATGAGGAATTTGAATAGTCAAATCACCTCTACCATTCAAGAACTTAATGGCAAAAATAGCTCCAGGAGTAGTGTCACGGAATTCGGCAAAATAAACTCCGTTATCCCAACTCTCTAAATAATTAACACTATATCTAGCTACACCTGCCTTATACGCGCTTTTGGCGAAATCAATACTTTCAAAAACCAATACTTCATTATTGATAGTTTTTTCTTCAATAAATCCATATTTAATTAAGTTCTCAAAATTATAGTCAGCAATTTCACAGGCGGAACCTTGGAAAGTGTGTAACATCCGAGATACTGTGTCATTGGGAGAAAGAGATACATTTAATAAACGAATAATGTAATTGCCCTCTCCAGGAGACCGGAATAGCTTAGGTTTGCCATTAGTTAACCAGTCTAAAACTTCCAGCTTAAAGGTACGCTCGGCAGCAATATTTACTGTGTCAACTTGCGTGCCGCGCAGCTAAGAACGGAGTGGTGCAGCATGAGGAGTTCCCTCACGGCGCGCATGCTCTTCCATAAAACCCAATTCCGCATCAGACATAAACATTTCATCCATATCTGCTAAATAAGAAATTAAGCCAGAAATAGAAAATTCTTTGTATTTAACATTACCATTTCTAAAAATAAATGGATGTTTGCCTCCAATGGTATCTAATTTACTTTCAAGAACGGTGGCCTTAAAAGAAGATACTTTAGGATTAAATCTAATTTTTAATTGACGAGAACCGTCATATAAGAACATATCTTCAAAGTCTGCTAGAGCGATACAATTTTCTTTATCATTAACATCAGAGAATAACATTCTAGAGGTGTAAAAACCACTATCATTGTATCTCTATAGGGCATATTTATAGCCTACACCTTGCGCCACACTAAAGTCTTTAAACAACTCAGTTGGTAGTGAGGTATAAGAACCTGCTAAAGTAAATTTCATAATATCATTCCAAGACTCATAATTATCTTCGCTACTAGCTCGAGAGATCACAAAACCGCCACCCGCAGTTTTAAAAGCCTTTTCGCGAGCAGTACAATATAATCTAACATAACCATTTTCAAAATTATTGTCAAATTTCAAATATTGCTATAAGAGATTGTCGGCCTCATAATCTAATTCGCTATTAGTAATATTGTAGCCAGGAGAAGCTACAGTAAGCCCATTAATAGTCGTAACTGTATACTTAATCTAATAAATAATACCATCAACTAAAGGCTGATTTAGTACCCAAACATCACGAGACTCATGAGGATACTCATCTTGTGTGCTATCATGTAGTTGTACACCGCTAGACGCAATTACAGTAGAACCTTCGTATAAATCGAATTGATAAGTATAAATTTTCTCTGTTGGGTCTTGGTCTTCGTCACCTTGGCTATACACGCCAACATAGGTGTATAAATTACTAATATTTTTTCCTAAACCTTCAATATACACAGAAGGCCGCGCAGTATATTTAAATACTCCTACAGTAGAGTAATAGCCCAATACTCCATTCACATCAATAAACGCCAACTAAATTTTATAATATTGCCCAGGAACTAAATTTAATCCTTTTAAATCTAAAAAGTTAGCTTGATAATGGTCTGTGCCAGGCTGAGCATGGAAATCATCTGTTTCTATAGTTCCCAACCAACTGCTTGTAGATACAGTTTTAATACGAGCACATACCTTATAAATAGATACAGGACTTACAGCACGATTAAGGCGGAAGGGAATCTATAATCCCCTTCCGCCATCCATTTGTGCTGGTATTGTACTTTCTACATAAGGAGGATATAATTTACTCATATTACTACCTCCTAAAAATTTATTAATTAAGCTTCGTCTTCAATCATGAACATTAGAGCGTTCATCTGCTTATAAGACAAATCTACATTATCAAAATCACTTAGCTTAAAAGTGCGAATTACAACATCCTGCTCTAGAGTAAGCAATTCTTCTAGCTCCGCAGAAGCGACCGCCACCTTGTCGTTGGGAATGGTATAAGAACTGCCGTCTTCGTTTAAAGAGCCATATTGCTGAACAATAGTTAAACGAGCAGTTTCAATTTCTTTACCCAAAGTGGTTAAAGTCTGAATATTCTTCTGCAAAAAGAAATTAATTCTCACAGGAAGCTTTAGATCGCATTCTGGGCTAAACTCTTCTAACAGAGCGCTAGCATGATTATAAATTTGTAAATTAGTTAGTTTCATAAGAAAATCTCCTTTTTCACTTTTTATATTAAGATATTGTTATTGATGCAGTAAGATCAATAGATTCAGTACCAACTGATGTGGTACTTGGTTCACAAGTAATTTCTACGTCATTTTTTGTTAATGTAACTGTGGCCCCGGTTGCCGAGGTATATGTTCTATACCGTATGGAACTCTAATACGTATCTCGGGTATAACCGCTCTAATAATATCCTTGCTAAACGACAATTGATTTTCCAACTTCATCTTCACTTGGAGTGTAAGTTACTTCAGGCACCCAAATAGCCTCGGAGTCCCATGAATAAGTATCATAATATTCATAAGCCCAACCAGAGTCTTGCGTATAATAACCACTCGGCATAGAAGCAGTTAAGGTTATATTAAGGTTTTTTTTTACTTCGTCGGCAAATGCCAGTCTACCAAGAGTAAGAGTCTGCGCTACTGTACCATCATAAGTAAAAATTTCGCCTTCAGAAGAATTGGATCTTTGAACTTTTAACCCTTTTAATGCGCTCCATTTGGTAGCTCCTCCACCAGTAGTCACTAATACCTAATTGGCACTTCCTGTCGAAGTGGGCGCAGTTAAAGTTACTGTTTTATTCAGTCCTGAGCCGGTATAAAGCGCTTTGGCACTACCTCCAAAAGTAATAATAGTGTCATTACCGTCTTGCAAAGTAATCTTAAATAAAGACTCACTATTATTTTTAATATAATCTGGTAAGGTATAATAACCATTAGCATCTGGTTCATGTTTAGGATCCGTAATTGTATCTTTTAAAAGTATATTCTCTGG
>JAEIGA010005432.1_pt1 | contig 19479 bp, 20 predicted proteins | sample 9270691 | NCBI WGS metagenome assembly JAEIGA01 (sample SAMN17057246, study PRJNA624740) | gut metagenome | biome: biome; isolation source: fecal sample | host: Bos grunniens | place: China: Xizang | collected 2019 | reverse complement strand
GGCAGGTTGTTGTTTCAACCCGCCGTATCTTTATCTTTCATCTTCTTCAATTTCTTCATCCATATCGTTGGCAATTCGCCATAAACGGATATTTTCTCGAATTTTTATATCTGCCGCTTCCTTATCATATGAACCATAATATGTTTCTAAAATAGTTCTATAACAAGACATATTAGGGCAAAATTTTGCATTGCCAAAAATCTCCATATCAGAACCATTGACGATTTGCATAAGTGCTGCACAAACACCAGCACTTCTCGAAACACCCGCTTCGCAGTGAACGATAATTTTATCTACTTTGTTCAAATATTGATTTACGAATGCAATAATTTTTTCACCATCTTTTCTGTCAATACAGTTATCTTCACCAAAATCAACATCATCAAATTTAATATGGCACACACCTTTAATATGTGGATTTTGTGCAAAATTATTATATGGAGAATTTACATCGGTAATAGAAACAATAACACAATCTTCAATATCCTGTTTATAAGATAATTTCTTTGCATTTTGTCTCGAAAGAACTTCAAATTTCACAAATCTAACCTCCTTTATTTTTCTACTGTAAGGATGTATTATTTTCCTTTGTCATAATTTCATTTACAATTTTCATAACAGCATCTACAGTGTTTGAATCAACCCATTCGCCTTCTGACTTTGTAAAAATAGCATATGTATAAGGCACTTCTGCCCAAATAATGCCAGCATCATTATATACACAGTTTGTACCAAAATTATCTCCGGATTTATGAGAATATTCATATTCTGTAATTGCCTTAGAACCATAATTGAACGGTGTATTAGTGCAAGCAGTTTTTAAGATTTTAGCACCAATGGTATCCGTCTTAAAATATTCATTAACTGTATCCCAAACCTTAATAAAATCATTTGTTTTTGCATAAGATGCCCAAATAGACCAATTGGGTACTATAATAGAATCACAACCGAGTTCTTTTAACATATTGTTGAAACCATCGTGACCAATATAATCAACAATCATTTCATATGCAACATTATCACTAATAGATAAACCCTGATTAATCAAATATTCTACCGTATATTGAGTACCATATTTTTGATAACGAATTTTGCCAGAACCACCGTGATAGTGTCTCTCTTCATAGGTTAACAATGTATCTTTATTAATTTTGCCTTCATCAATTAATTTACAGCAATAAAGCATAACTGGCATTTTAATTGTGCAAGCAGAAAAATATGTTTGATTGGTGTTGTAAGTTAATGCCAAACTTCCATTAGTTTTCCAACAAGATAAGGAAATATTTTTATTATATTTTTTCAACACCCCTTCCAATTCCGTAGCAAGTGTTACATCCACTTCTCCGTAAGTGGTTAATTCTTTACCTGTAAACTTTAAATCAGCAGGGTTGATTTGGTAAATCAATTCAGGTGTTGTAGTTTCTGTTTCTGGAATGATAGTAATTGTAGTATCTGATTGATTAGTATCAATATTTGTACTATTAGTAGTATTCATAACAATAGTGCCAGTAGCGGTTTCTGTTTTTTCTGTTGTAACATTTTCAGCAACATTTTCCATATTATTGCTTGTATTAGTATTATTACCACAACCAGCAAAACATAAGATTAAAACACAAACCAAAGTGACAGCAAAAATCTTTTTCATAACTCCTCCAAATTTCTTATATTTTACAGATTTCGCTACATATATTATAACATTTTTATGAAATTATGTCAACTTATTTTCATTAATTTCTTCTATAAAAGAAAATATTTTTTTCATCATTAATTCTTGACATACATACTTATTTATGGTATAATGATACTATCAAAATTTGAAAGGAGATTTTTTAAATGACACCCATTATTATTGGCATTGGTGTTGCACTTTTCCTTATCATTCTATTCAACATTAAGATTGTCCCTCAAGCAAACGAATTTGTTGTAGAATTGCTTGGTAAGTACAAGACCACTTGGGAAGCAGGTATTCACCTTAAACTTCCTTTTATTGAAACAGTTGCAAAGAAGATTACCTTGAAGGAACAGGTAATGGATTCACCTCCTCAACCTGTTATTACAAAGGATAATGTTACTATGCAGATTGACACCGTTGTTTACTTTAATATTTTTGACTCTAAGTTGTATACATATGGTGCAGTAAATCCTCTTAGTGCATTGGAAAACCTTACGGCAACTACACTTCGTAACTTTGTTGGTGAACTCACACTTGATGAAACCCTTACATCCAGAGATAATATCAATGCTCAGATGACAAGAGTTCTTGATGAAACCACTGACAAGTGGGGCATTAAAGTTAACCGTGTTGAATTGAAGAACATTGTTCCTCCAAGAGAAATCCAAAATGCAATGGAGAAGCAGATGAAGGCAGAACGTGACCGTCGTGAAACATTGCTTCAGGCAGAAGGTCACAAGCAGGCAGCAGTTCTTCGTGCAGAAGGTGATAAGCAAGCAATGGTTCTTGCCGCAGAAGGCGAAAGAGATGCTCGTATCGCTCGTGCAGAAGGTGAAGCAAAGGCTATTTACCTTGCAAAGAAAGCAGAAGCGGACGGTATTCGTGCCCTCATTGAAGCAAACCCAACTCAGGCAGTTCTTGAACTCAAGAAGTACGATGCACTCATTAAGATGTGTGATGGTCAAGCAGCGAAGATTGTTATTCCCACTGATGCAGTTAATGCAACAACTCAGAATGTTCTCTTCTCTGAGACAACTGGTTTAGGTCATACAACAAAGCAGGGAAAACCTCAGCAACAGAATAAAAAGAATGACCCCTGTTGTAACGAAAAAGATTATCGTAACGAAAAGAGACAAGATACAACTTCTCTTTGGGAAGATAATAAGTAATACAATAATTAAGAAAAATAAGACGAAACTCGGTTTGAGTTTCGTCTTTTCTTGTATAAAAATAAGGTGGTTTAAAAACCACCTTAAATATTAAACATCATATCCCATTAATTTCAAGAACCATCTTAAAAATCCAAAACAAGATGTTGCTGTTTTATTTGCTAAAACATTGGTAGTTTCATAAACTATTTCGACTTCATCTTCACCAATGATTTGTTCACTAATTAATTCTTCAACAGTTTTTTCCGCTATATACTTGGGATATAACAAACTAAGAAGATTTAATAAAAATGCTACGATTACAATGATATTAACAATCAACACAGTTTTAACAGAAAGCGATAATACACCAAGAAATGGAATAACCGCTGCCAACCAACCTACTTGAAGAATACATCTTGGTATTGCAGTCAAAAACGAAATTAAAGAAAATTTAGCAGGTTTTGTTTCATCGCATTCACAGACCAAACTCATTGCTTGATATGCGGCGATTCCAATGGCATCGAGTGATTTTGAATCATAAATGTCACTACTTAGGAATATTTTACCATCGCCATAATTAACACCGTAAGTTTGAATTTTATCATCAATTCTATCAACAGTCTCATATGTTGTTGCATTTATAGAGGATAATAATTTTTCATCAACTTCTTCGTTTGTTGCATTAAAGTTAAATCGTGGTTTATCAACCTCGTCAGCATCACTTTCTTCTATTTCGTCATCTTCATTGCTTTCTTCATCAATATCTTCTTCATTGTTGTCTTCTTCATCATTATCTATTCCTGAACCAAATCCATATTTTGTAAGTATTGCATTTGCAACTTCTCCTGCAGTCATCTCTGATTTGACAGAACCTATGCTGTCGTCAAATAGTTTTCGCTTTAAAAATAGACCAACGATAATGGTAATTGCATAAAGTGCAATAGATACAACACATCCAATTGTTGCTATATACATTGAAATTTCCTCTTTTCTTTCTTGTTTACAATAAGTATGATATATTCCGCCGCAAAAAAATTTTCCCACATAATTTCTGTAAATGTTTCATACTTTTTATGTGAGTTGATAGGCAAAAAACAAATGAGGAAAAACATTTTACATTTGCTCAACTGTCATTCTTATAGTAAATCAATGCGAAAGGAGTATCTTTGTTCATAAGAACAAAGGCAGATTTAGATGTATACTATAAAAATCGTAAGAGGCAACATTGTTAATGTAACAACTGAAGCCATCGTGAATCCTGCTAATAACAACTTAATGCCTGGTGCTGGTGCAAACAAAATGATTTTCTATGCTGCTGGTGACAAACTTGTTGAAGCATGTAGTAAAATTGGTTATTGTGAAACTGGTAAGGCAGTCTACACATCTGGATTTAATATTCCTGCAAAGTACATTATTCATGCTGTTGGTCCATATTGGCACGGCGGTTTTGATAATGAGGCACACAAATTAGCATCTTGCTATATTTCAATTATGAGAATAGCAGAAAATCTTGGATTAAAGTCCATTGCTATGCCCGCTTTGTGTACAGGTCGTGGCGGATATCCATTAGATGAATCAATCGATATTGCAGTTTCTTCTGTTGTAAGTTATTTGCAATCCCATAATCTTGATATGGAAGTTTGGTTTATGTGTTATGACCACGAAACTCTTCTCCGTTACAGAGCAAAGAATATGGAAGGTGTTAATGATGTGTCTAAGTATTTTGCAAGAAAAGAAATCAAAATAGACACAAAACTAAACAACGATGAAAAATCATTGCTTAGAAAGAAGTTGTTCAAAAAAGAAATAACAAAAGAACAAGAATTGGCAGCGGTAAATGCTGTGCTCAAGAGAGTTATTAAAAAGAAATATCCCGATTGTGTATATTTACCCGCTCCAAAGAAAAAAGAGAGCATCTCTATGAAGACTTGTGATAAATACGACCGCTCTGGTCCTTTTATTACAATGGATTGTGTAGAGGAATATAGTTATGACAAAGACAGAATGAAAATCAGAGTTACACCATATTCATTTGTCGATACACCTGATGAATTAGAATCCAAGAAGAGATATTTCTCTGAGGAAACCAGTGCTATCGATGTAGCAGAAGGTGCAAATAAGTCTTCTTACAGTGAGGGTCAAAAAATTATCCAAGTTGTAAACATTGAATCAATTCTTAATGGAATTGAGTCTGGTGAAGATATAAATGCAGAAAATGCAGAATATGTTGCGGCAACTGGTGCTGATGTTTCTATTGCAGACATTAGTGATGCAAAAGACGAACTTTTAAAAACAGCATTAGAGCACTCTGATAGTGAAAATCTTTCTGTTGATGAAAATGCTGTTGTTGATACAGATGATACCGATGATGTTATTCCAGCAGTTCATACCGTAATTGATACTGACGATTATGTTGAAATAACCGAAGCAGAAGACCCAGTAATAGAGGAAATCACCGAGGAAATTGAAGATATAATCAATGAAGTTGTTGAATATGAATCAGAAGTAACAGAAGAAGTAGAAGATACCAACGATGAGTTGGCACAAGAACCTGTTGAAACAACAGAAGAAGTTTCTGAAATAGTTGAAGAAATTGTTGAAGATGTAGAAGATACATCGGATGATAAAATTGCAGAAAATGAACAAACAATTCCAGAAGAAGAAACTGCGGAAATAATCGATGAAACAGAAACAACTGATGAAACTAATGCCGAAGTAATCGATTATAATTATAGTGGCGAATCTTATGAGATTGAGGATGAAAATGTAGATGTTGGTTATGATATTGCCAATATGATTGAGAAAGATGCGACTTCTCCAAAAGCAAGTAACTCAAACAATAATGGTAATAAAAATTCTTCTCCAAACAACAAATACAAAAAGTCCAAAAAAGATTATCGTCCAAATTATAAACCAAATTACAAGAAATACGGTAAAAAATAAAGCAAATAAATTGGTTTGCAAACAAATTTATTAAAAACGAGATGCAAGGCATCTCGTTTTTTTGTTTCGTTTTATTTTTTCTTCACTCATAATTAATGCGAGGGAAGAATGAAACGAAAGTTTCGTCACCTATTCACGGAAGAGTAATCTTCTGAGTTTAATTTAAATCCTTTGCCCAAGACTGGAAATAGATTAAACGCCATTGATTGGTTGGGAAATATCAATCCCTCGTTTATCGGGTAAGAATAAACGGCGCACTACAACTGAAACATAAGAATCCTAAGATATGAGTAAATCAGAACAGGGATGAGATTTAGTAGAGTGTGTATTGGATTTGAACACAAGTTAGTAATAGTCTTGTTTTGACTACACTTAGTACGAGTTTAGTAATCTTCGACTTAGTAAGGAAACCGAAAAGGGAAGACGAACGGTCTGAAACGGTATGATAAACTTTATGGACAGTGAACACTTGTCAGTAATTGAAGATACTTTCGTTCGAATTATCTCACTTTAATTACGAAAGAAAATGTTGAGGGACGACGATGCTTTGGAGGTATGTGAATGAACATTTGTCGTTTCATTAGTAATTAAGCGAACAAATCTCGCTTAGTAGGGAGACCGAAACGGAGATATTTAGTAACTTAATGAACGGAAACATCGTTTAACCAGAGGCCTCGGAAACCGCTGGCGAAAACACTTATTAGTAGTTGCTCATTACACAGTGATGTGTGGAGGGTTGTCGCAAAATTTGCAAGTTTAGAATTCGAGCTGGTTCTCAACAGTAAAAGTGCAAGATTATCCGAAAGGCGACAAGTAGGCGTCAAACCCCAAAGTTGCTGCCACCCAGTACGGGTCAAACCGAAAAAGTGACCGTGAGAAATTGAAGGTTTACAAGGGTGATTAAATTCACCACAGACAGGCGGACGATTTGGCAAGGTTATTTCCGAAAAACAATAACCACCTTATAACAACCCTGTCGGTTCTTTACGAGTGTTTTTTGCTAAGGTATTGGATGCAATGCCTGTTGGTTGCAAGACCACGAAATCCGCAAGGTCAATACATAGTGAATAGGTATTTATAACAAACATCTTTTTCGAAAGATTGTAAGTTATAATAATAAACTCAAAAAAATAAAAAATTGCATATTGTCTGTTTATAAGCAATTATAAACAACCAAGCGATTCAAATTAAGTTGGAATTGTTGTGACGGACAAGGAAGATGAGATTTGTTAAGTGCGGTTCTTGATGACGATATCTTGGTTGTTAAGATAAGAATAAACGTCAATGTTCTTTTCTTGACGGGAATCCTTAAGATAGAAAAGCGGGTGGCGTCGGAAACCATCTGCTTTTTCTGTTTTATACAAGATTCCTTGGGAAAGTGGTTTCAAACTGCTTTTCTATCGTTCACCACAAAAGGTGAAGAGGATTAACACAGTCCATAGTTGGGTCAAACCAACTATGGATTTTGTTTTTTACAAAAAATATATGACACGATATTTAAAATATCGTGTCATATATTTTTCGTTATCTTTTCACTATATAATAATAGTAATAAACTCTTAGTGTATTGATGGCATTTTTGCATCCAGTTAAGAAAGTTTCTATAATGTTATCATCTTGAACTTCTTTATCAACAACACTGGCGATAAAGTTATAAGCATCGATAGATTTTGCCTTTAAATCTTCTGGACTATTTTGATATTCTTCATAACAAGCGGCGAAAAATTCTGCCTCATTGCTTAGATTGTAGGGGTCTGTTTCAAAATTTTGGTTTGAATTATAAATTTGTTCCCAAGCCTCAGTGCCGTGTTGAGAACCGTGCTCAAAACTTAAAACGTGACCAATTTCGTGCACAAACGAATCATAAACTGTTTCTGAGTCCATTGTTACATTAACATATACAACTCTTGGCTGTGTAAATGTGTAACCACCAATTATCATTCCGCTCGTGTCATAATCGTTGATGTTCATAAAAGATGTATGGAAAAGTCTATCTGGCGCTTTATTTGTAAGAACAATTGCCCAGTCATCATTAATAGCATCTTTAAATGAAGGTGGTAAGTTTGCAATAAATTCTTGCATTTTTGCTAATGTATCTGCATCTACAGATGTATTTGTATAGAATAACCCATCAATGTCTGTCATTTTATTTGTTACATCTTTTTGTAAGTCAATATCTGCCCAACAGAAAGATACAACAGAAAATACAGATAGTGCAAGGAAACAAGTTAGCAAGATAAGAACTATTTTTGTTAGAAATTTCTTTAACCATCTATTTCTATTTTTCTTATCTATATTGCTCACTTCTTCGCTGAGAGTTAATTCTTCATCAAGGTCTACGACATCATAATCGTCGTATTGATTTTGCTTTCTGTTCGCCAAATCAGTAATCCTCCCTGCTAAAACTTATTTTTTTGTATTACTATAAGAATGTAAGATGAGAAGAAAAAGCGAAAATGATATGCAACAAAAGAGACAATTAAAATAATTCTTTCATACTTATTGTACGATACTATATACATCAAAATTTAAAGGAGAACATATTATGCAATTTAAGAAGGTTTTAACACTTGTTTTGTGTATTATAATGGTGTTTTCTCTGGTTGCTTGTGGAAATAAAACAGAAAATCCAGAATTAGAAAATGCTGATGAATTACAAAATGTAGAAGAAGAAACAGTAAAAGTTGATGGCGAAACAACAGTTAAAAATGTAACCATTGATTTAATTTCTGTTGAAACAAATAAATTTGATAAAATGAATTTTCATAACTTCACAAAATCAACACTAACACCATCAGATGATGGTACAGCAATGACCATTCTAATTACATCAGATAACGAAGAAATTCCACTTAGTCAGATTGAGAAAGTAACCATCAAATCCTCTAAGGGTAGTGCCGTAAATATGAGTACAAGAACTTATATGTTAAATAACAAAAAAGCTTGTATTGTATTTGCAAAAACAGAAGGCATACACAAAGCATCTGAATATGCCATTCATATTAAAACATACGACGGAAAAGATAGGTTGATGCCAATCTCAGACAACACAAATGCAGAAAATCTTAAAGAAGTTTTAACACCCGCTGGAGATGCAAAATTTGGCGATATCATAATGGTAAAGAATGAACCCTATTTCATTTTACAAAGTGGTAGTTTATCATCAACTGTTTTTGGAGCAGAAGATAAAAAGTATTCAGAAGTTATTGTTGGTACAGTATTAGTACCGCTTAACAATTCCTTTGAACACAAAATTACACAAGAAGATTTCACCACACAATTCTTTGATAATAAAGAATACGGAGATTATGGTGTAAAAACAACAGTAAAAATCAATGATGAAACAATGACGAAAAATTATGCAGATAATTTTGCTGGACTATTTGCTGATTTAATCACCTGTTCATTTACAATAGAAGTCAAAGGTGATGTTGCACAAGACCAAATCGTTGCAAGAAGAGATTATGTTATGAGTAACACTTGGTTAAAAGGAACATTTACAGAAAATTTCTTGTACAAAGTTTATAGCGAATAATACAGATGCGAATCTTTTTGATTCGCATCTTTTTTTGTTGCACCCAACATATATAACACATTCTTTATATAAGGGTTATGATGTTTTGGAGATTAATATTGCTTAAACATCTACTTTTAACAACACAAATTTTAGGAGGTAAAAACAAATGGCAAAAATCTATGGTGTTCAAATGAAGGCAATCAAACAGTGGGAAGCACGAGATGGTATTGGCACAAGTGCTAATATCTATATCGACAACAAGAAAGTGGGTACTTTCTATGATGCTGGCGATGGCGGTTGTGTCGATATCGACATTGATACAGCAGAAGCAAGGCAGAAGTTAGAAGAAAGAACCAAGAAGTATTTCGAAAATTTTCCGTTTGATAAAACTGGTCTTGAAGAGAAGGGTTTCGCTGGTGATTTTAACGAAAGATATTCTTTCTTAACCAATTCTGAGGCATTCCTTGAAGAAGTCTACAATTTACAAAACAATGAGAACTTCTTTAAGAAAAACATCAAGAAGGGATTTAAGATGCTTGTGGTTTTCGATTATCCTTTCTTCGCAAAGGGACCTCATCCTTATCTTCCTGCAACAATGTATGGTGGCAAAGACCCTCTTGCAACAATCACCAAGGTTGTAAAGGAAAAGAAGAAGCAGTTTCCTTATCTAAAAACCAAAACCTATGGTGCTTTGGAAGACTTTATCATTGAGTAATGGAGGAAAATTATGAAACTAAAGTTCGAAAGAAAAGTAAAAGAATTTCGCAAAGTTCTTGATGCCGGTTGTGGTTGTTTAAATTGCAACGGCGGTTCCCAAAAGTGCCTTATGTTTAAACAAGCAACTCGTGAAGATGTAAAGTCTGCATACAAAAAGGCAAGTGTTATTGAATGTATGGAAGGACCAAGCGAGGACTGGGTAGAAAGTCGGCTTAACGAAATTGCAATGGGTGTTGTCGCAAAAACCGAAAAAGTTAATGTAAAATGCACTGACAAAAGCAATAGAGTTTATATAAAAGAGACCGATACAACCCCGCTCACACCTGATGAAATTGCAAAAATTGCAAAGTGCAACACCACCGCAAAAGATTATGAAAAAGGTGGAAGGTTGGAAGGCGACCTTTGTCATTGCTTAGGAAATGGTGAATTCATTATCTGTCCCAACAATGTTGAAGGCGACAAGGTCTATATACAGTGCCGAAAATGTGGCGGATACTCTCATCTATAACTATAAGGAGGATTTTATGAACAAACCAAAGAAACCAACCGAAATTATGAACAAAACAGTTTCTCCGAGAGACCTTGCACGAGAAAAATATATTGCATACAAGGCATATATTCGTGACATTTTTATGATGTGTGCAAACTGTGCAGGAAATGAAGAATTTCAAAAAATTGTCGATTTAACCGCTTGTAGTCCAGCAGGAGACGGATACGGTAGCGATAACAGATTTATCGACTTTGGGTTTGACAATGCACCAAAAGATATTTTTGAGGCATTAAATTACCTTGAATTTCTTCGTAGATATGCCAATGGTGAAATTGGTGTTGATGAGAAGTTTTATGGAGAAGAATATTTTAAAATCAAGGATTAAGGAGATGTGAAATGAGAAAAGATAAGACCGAATATTATCTGGATATGGCAGATGTCGCCTCCACAAGAGGCACTTGCCTTCGCAGAAATTACGGTGCGGTAATCGTTAAAGACGACCGCATCATTGCAACTGGTTATACTGGTGCACCTCGTGGTCGAAAAAACTGTGAAGACATTGGTTTTTGCACAAGAGAAAAACTAAATGTTCCATCAGGTCAACGATACGAGTTGTGTCGCAGTGTACACGCTGAGCAAAATGCTGTAATTCAAGCAGATGGTCAAAAAACCATCGGTGCAACAATTTATGTTGTTGGCCACGATGCTAAGTCTGGTGCTCTGTGTGACGGTTTCCCGTGTGCTATGTGTAAGAGGGTAATCATCAATGCTGGCATCGAAAAGGCGGTTGTAAGACTGTCTGACGGCACTTACACGGTATTAAATGTTGCTGATTGGGTAGCAGATGATGAAATTTTGACAGAGGTATAATATGCTAAAATATATTGTATTTATGGACAATTCTGCAGTAGTATTTTCCAATTCTACATCTCACAAGTTTGTTGCTGGTGACAAAGTTGTTCGTTCTGCAGGTTTCTGCAGAATTGAAACCTACCGCAATCAATTTGATGATGTTAGAGCAAAAGTTTCTGTATGGGGAAGGTCTGATACATTAAATGTTGATTCTGACCCAAGTGATGCAGAACTTATCTCTATGATGTTTATGCAATAATGTAAAGCGATGTCGTTTCTACGACATCGCTTTTTCTTTTTATCTCTCATACTTATTTTATGAAAAATTGTAAAATAAGGAGTGAAACTCGTGGATAAAGAATCTATTACCCAATATGCTTGGATAATCATAGCAGTTCTTGTTTTTGCTGCTCTTGTTGTTTTTGCTACACCAATTGGTGAAGATTTTAGTGTATCATTTATTTCTCTTATAAAAGGACAACAGAAAGAAGTAAATAGTGTATATAGCGAAGACTCAATAAAAGAACAAACCGAATATATGGAACAGTTATTTGATGCAACAGATACTTTGCAAGCAGGTTTGTATGTACACGGCGATTCTACACAATACACCCACACTTGGGCAGAATTAAAGTATTACGATATCATTCTTGTATCTGATAATAAAATTACAGGCACAAACAATAAAGATAAACTGTCTGGCGATTTAATATTAGATGAGAATATAACTGAAATTCAAACCAACAGTTTCCATCAATGTAATAATCTTATTCTTGTAAGATTAGGTTTAAGAGTAAACAAAATAAATACATATGCATTTGACAGTTGCCAAAACTTACAAACATTTATTGCATCAGAAGGTTTAAGAATAATTGATTCATATGCATTTTCGTATTGTGATAATTTAAAAAATGTTTATTTAAACAGAGATATTTATTCAATAGGAGATAGTGTATTTAGCGGTTGTGATAACCTAAAAGTAGTTTATTATGATGGAACAATGAGCGAATGGAATGATGTAATAAAAGATACGGCATTTGATGACTCAAGTGTTGAAAAAATAATTTGCACAGACGGCGAAATTTTATTGTAATTTTTTCAAAAAACCTGTTGACAAAATTAAAAAAACATAATATAATAAATATATGGTCATAGCGGACAAACAAATACATCATTAATGCTTGGATTTAATAAAATTTGTTTGTAATTATTCGTGGTCATAGATAGAAATGTAACTGCATCGATAATAAAATTATTGATGTGGTTTTTCACTCTGTTAATGACCAAACACAAAAGTGTTTGGTTTTTTATTTTTTTAAAAAGAAAAGGAGAAAAAGTTATGAGCAAAATGGTTAAAGAGGTAAAAACCACAAGAGAAACTGAAAAAGTAACCGCAAAGGGTGGAGTAACCAACTATATGGGCGGTATTTCATATACCGTGAATCCAATTGACACTTTGAAGTTGGTAACTGCTTCATCTATTTTTGGTGAACCCCAGTATTATCGTAAAGGTAAATTTGCAGATAAAGCAAAAGATGGTCCATCTGTATTCGATTCTCTATTTGAAAAATATCTTATTTTGGATAAGTCTATTTATGATGGTAGAGATACTTCTGCTGTTATGGAAGAAGTGATTGATAAGGCACTTTCTTATGATTTTGGAGCAACTCTTGAATGGGCAGCAACCCTCAGACAGGAATTTAATATGCGACTCAACCCACAAGTTATTATGGTTCGTGCTGCAATTCACGAGGGTCGTAAAGCATACACCGAAAAGAATCCTGGAAAGTTTGCAGAATATAACGAAAAGGTTATGTCTCGTGCAGATGAACCAGCAACTCAATTAACTTATTATCTCTTCAAAAACGGTTCTAAGAATAATGTTCCTGGGTTGCTTAAAAAGAACTGGGCATCCAGAATTGAAAAGATGACTCCTTATGAACTTTATAAATATCGCAATTCTGGAATTGGTCTCATTGACACGATTCGTGTTTGCCATGCAAGTGGTGAAAAAATCAACGAACTTATGAAGACCGGTACGATTGAATTGCCTCCTGAGGATAAAACTTGGGAAACAATGAGAGCAGGTGGTGCATCTTGGAAAGAGATTCTTTCCACAGTAAAGGTGTACCATATGGCACTTTTGAGAAATCTTCGTGGTATTTTTACAGAAATCGATGATATCGATATGTGTAAGGATATTCTTGAAAATCTCAAGAAGGGTGTTCGTGGCGGTAAGCAATTTCCATTCCGTTACAAGACTGCTTATGAAATGCTTAAGAAGTCTGATGTTAACCATAAGCCTTTGATTTTGGATGCACTCGAAGAGTGTATTGATATATCCTGTGAGAATTTGCCTAAACTGAAGGGTAAGACCGTTTGTTTGTCCGATAATTCTGGTTCTGCTTGGGGTGCTTTCACCTCTGAGTACGGTTCTGTCAAGGTTGCTAACATCGACAATTTATCTTCTGTAATTACAGCAAGAAATTCCGATGAAGGTTATGTTGGTAAGTTCGGTGACGAGCTCCATATGATTCCTGTATCTAAGAGAGATGGTGTTTTGTCTCAGACAAGCATTGTGGATAAGGAATATCCTGTTGGCGGAAGCACAGAGAATGGTGTATGGTTGTTCTTTGATAAGGCAATTAGAAACAAGGAGCATTATGATAATATTTTCATTTACTCCGATATGCAAGCGGGTCACGGTGGTCTATATGGCACACACAAAGAGCAGGCAAGATATGAAAAAGCAGGTTTTGGATGCAAGTCCAATAATCACTTTATCGATGTTGCCAAACTTGTTGAAGTATATCGCAAGCAGGTTAATCCAAAAGTAAATGTATACTGTGTACAAACAGCAGGATACGACAATGTACTTATTCCTGAATCAGGTTACAGAACTGCTATTATGTATGGATGGACTGGCAAGGAAATCCTATATGCAGATGCTGTTAATAAGTTCTGGGATAATTGGGACCAAGAAAATGGCAAATAATTTTTAGGGAGACGTTTCGTCTCCCTATTTTTTTAAAATAAATTGTGGCGATAAATCATATTACATTCTTATATTACGATGTTATGGCAATTGGAGAAAACAATACTGACATCGCAACTACAAAACAAATTGGAGGTAAAAGCAAAGATGTAAAAACCCCACATCATCAAAAAACCAACACAAAAAAGAAATTTTAACAACACAAAAGGAGATTTATTATGAAAAAGGTTTTATGTATCATTTTGGCATTGGTTTGTATCACTTTCGTAATGACTGGTTGTGACGAAATCAGTGGTTCTGCGGCAGATAGTGCCCACACACTTGAAGTTGCAGATAAGTTGCAGAACAATCAACCCACACCCACAGATATCGACTATTCACTGGAGCGTTATAACCTGATTAGACGTGCCTATTGGGTAAATGGTCAAAGAGAAAAGGCAAATGCACTACCCTGCTCTGTAACAAAACCTCTTGGTTATATTGTTTTGTTTACAGACAATGGTGCTATTGTTGGCAAGTTTGTTGTAGACGGCAAAGTGTCCAGTCTTAACAGTTTCTTGACACCCGATAGTGAATATTACGAGATTTCTTCCAGCTCCTCTTATAGAAATGAGTGGTTGGCAGACGTAGACGGTTCTTACGGTGCAAACGATAATGGCATTTTCTTCTTTGATACAAAGGGTAACTACATTGAATGGACCGGAACATATCTCTACACAGACATCCCGATGAGTATCGATAATCCTGTAATTAATTTTGAAGTAAATTATGAAGGAGAGAAAAACTAATGAGTAAATTTTGGAGCATTTTTTGCATAATCGCACTTGTTTTGGTAATTTGTTTGTCTATCTTTTTTGGTGCAACCCCTGCTGGTAAAACGGTATGGAATAATTGGTTTCATAGTGTGCAGAAGGCGGACGATGACACCAACTACGAAACCATCAAGAAGGTAGAAGACACTTGTCGTGCAATGATTGCAAGTTATGAAGCCGACAAGTTGACATACGAACAGTATAAGGACAGCGAAAGTGAAGAAGAGAGAAGTTGGGCTTCTCAGGCAAAGATGAGAGCAAATCAGACCGCTTCGAACTACAACAATTTCATCCTGAAAAATAGTTATGTTTGGAAGGATAATGTCCCCGCTGACATTAGGAGCGAATTGTCAGTTATTCAGTAACATTTAAACAGAAAACAGCAAGACAGATGTCTTGCTGTTTTTTGTGGTTATTATACAACAAACATTCTTATATTAACAGTATTATGGCAATTGGAGTTTTCTATATGATACTGTAACAACACAAATTAAGGAGGTAAAAAATGCCAAATCATGTAACAAATGTTGTAAAAATTTCAGGCAAACAGGCGGACATTGACCGAATTATGGGATATGTTCAAGCAAAAGATGAAGCATATGGTAGTTTTGATTTCAACAAAATTATACCTATGCCAGCATCTATGAATATCGAGTCTGGTAGTTCACAAAACACAGCACTCGAAGTTTATTTTTCTGCAATTAATCCAGCAACAGAAGATATGGGTATCGAAAAGGTTTCTGTTGAAACTCTTGCTGATTATATTCAGAAAACCAAAAAAGGCGGAATATTTACATCTCGTAACTTAGATGTAAACCTTTCGTATGAAGAAGTTTTGAAGAGAAGTCGTGAATTCTTTAATGGAGATAAACGATTCAGAGAAGAAACAGATTCTTATGTAAAGGACGATATTTTCCTTTTCGGAAAAACAATTCTTGACAATATGGAAACATATGGTTGTGCAGACTGGTATTCTTGGTCAAACAGATACTGGAACACCAAGTGGAATGCATATGACTATATGGAACAAGACCCAGGTTCTAACGAACTTCGTTTTAATACTGCTTGGGCACCACCTCATCCTGTCATCCAACGAATGTCAGAAATGTTTCCTGAGGTGTCTATACACCATGAATGGGCAGACGAAGATGTTGGTAATAACTGCGGTTATGCAGATTATCAGGCTGGTGATGGCGAACCTTGTTATAAAGATGGTCAACCAGATGCCGACCGCTTTGCTCTTGAGGTAATGGGATACGATTTAGACGAGTTTTACGAGGCAGAAAATGGTTCTATGTACAACATCGCTTGCGATATGCCCAATACAGTATCAAAGGAAAAAATGGAAGAATTGATGAGTAATGGTCTATCTCTTCACGGATTTAAAAGAAAAATTAAATACGATGAAGCAGAAGAAGTCTGGAGAATTAGCGATATGGATGATGAAGATTGTCGCAAATTCTTAAAGCGACTTGAAAAAATCAAAGCAGACTTAAACTCTTTCTTCTACGATTAACAGAAAGAACACCATAAACATTTGTTTGTGGTGTTCTTTTTTTTTGCAATATCATAATAAAATCATCAATGCCTATCATACTTAAATTAAAGAATTTAAAGAAGGAGTCACACATAAGAAAATGAGTAATTATCAAATGGAAATTATATTCTCCAAAAGTAAACCTCTCATTATTCTAACCTTCGATATAGACACCGAATTGGCAGTAAATCAAAAGTGGAAAAAGAAATTCAAAAAAATAGACGAAAGAACTTATCACATTTCTACCACCGTTATCCAAAATGTATTCGAAAAAAATGAAGAAATTTTAGGAAAATGGCAATGTGCAAAATTTATTGAAGGCGGAGTTGAAAAATACTACGGTTTCACAAAGATAAAAGGTATGGAAGTACACTCACTTGATTTGTCCAAGAGATTTATATCAGACTGGATAGAAGAATATACTAAACTTATGAGGTATACAATCAATAGAGATAATCCCGACGAATTGCCCATCGTTGAAGAATGCCTGTATGATGCTGGAATTTATAGTGATGGTGATGTTGGTAATGTTACTTTTGAAGAAGTAGATTGCTTACGAAAAGTAATTAGTCCAGATGGCGAAATTATTACTAAAATGCGAGCAAAATTAAACGAAAACAAATAATAACAAAGCACGATTTCATACGAAATCGTGCTTTTTCTTTATGTTGGGTTTTTAAGCATATAGGTGTGAACATCTGTTACATCGAAAGTGGAATCTTTAATTCTCCAACCAATTTCTCTCATAAACTTTTTATTCTCAAAAATACTATTTTCAAATCTTGTCATAATTTCTTGCTTGTCGGTATCTGTATATTCTTTTATATAAATATCTGCTTTTATAAATGTGTGTTTGGTAAAATAAATTGGAACAAAAGTATCATTATAAGAAGAATTGTTTCCAGCAAATGCCATATTGCCCCTTACACATAAATATTCAGGACCTATAAAAACCCGTTCATTTTTACAATTTTTTGCCTCGTCAATGATTGCTTGATTGATATCTGAAACTTTTTCACATTTCTCAATGAGTTTATTTACTCGTTCTTTTAGTTTTGCTTGTTCATCTTCGGTAGGGGTTTCATAGTCATTTAAGGCAAAATAAAACAAGTCAACGACATCGTTATAATAACTGCAATGCTTATTAGGGATAGTGAGTTTAATCTTGCCCTTAACAACATCTTTGTTAATATTTAAAGATTCCCATTCTTTATCCTGTTCCATTGCAATCAAAACATTGTATAAATCGATACGGTAGATATCATAACTGTTGTTGCTACCATCCGTTAATTTAATAAATCCTGTATCCTTTTTGTTGTTTTGTACATCAGAATTTACATACATAACAATTGGTGAATATAAAACTTTATCCAGTTTCCTATAACCATCAATTTTACCATCAGACTGCGAACGAATCAAAATATCGCTATCTTCTGATTTGGCAATATATCGAAAATGGTTGATTTTTTGATTAACAATTTGCTCCGCCATATCAGCATCATTTTTAACATCAACGGAAACGGTTACATCATCCACACGAGTCCACACTGGAATCTTTTGCATAAAAAATGAAACTAAGCAACAAACTGACAAAACAAAAATCCAAATTCCAAGTCTTCCTTTATACATTTTTAATTCTCCTTCTTTGTTTTCGTATTACCTTTTCTTGTTCTTTTTATTGTAACAGCAGTATTGTCAGGAATAATTTTCTGTACCTGTTCTTCTTGCATTTCTGTGTTTTCAAGTTCTCGTAATAAAACATTGAGACCAACCTCAATATCATCCATATCACACTTATCAATTCTTTCAATTAACTCTGCAATATTTGCTCTTAAAAGTTCAGAAACTTTTGTAATATTTTCAGAATACTTCTCTGTATAATTTTCAGACAAACTACAAACCTTATCCGCAATGGTTAATAATTCATCAAGATAAATATATAATGTCATAGGTATCATTGTAATACCCATAGGTCTCTCTTGCAAAACTTTAACGAGTTTATTAAGAGAAGTTTTAACAGGTTTTAACTCTGTAATTTTCTTTTCGTTTATATAAAATTTTAGTTTATTTTTACAGTTTTCAAAATATTCAAGTTTGTTATCAAAATCTTTATTAGTCCTCTTATCCTCTTGAATCTTTTGCTCTTCAACCTTTTTATTTTCTGTATCAATATATTCTTTCTCAATAAAAATACACTCATCGATAACATCAATTTTATCACTCATAGCAATCTTATCGTCATATGTTCTGTAATCACCATTTTGAATCTTGTGTTCCAAAGCATCCCTTTTCTTTGTAAGTCTTTCAACTCGCTTTTGAACACCAATAAGACTCAGGCTTTTTGTTGCGATATACGGAAACAAATAACATCCAAACCAACCAGCAGTAACCAAAACAATGTCAGTTACAACAAATGCAATTGCGAAAGCGATAATGTTAAAACCAAAATAAAAATATGTAGCAAGAGCAGCAAGTATGTTTATAAGTACACTAAAAAAGGTATGAAACCCAACTGTACTATTGGAAGAATATTGTCTTGCATTTTCTTTAATTTCGTTTGGAGAAACCCAGAATTTAAACTTTTTATTTCTGTTCCAAAATATCATAAATAATCACTTCCTATTTTAAAAATGGCCGACCGCAAAAGTGGCCGGCCATTTGTATTACATATTAGTTAGACAAAAGAGGTTGATTACTGGAATCACTTGCAAGAAGCATTTGTTCGTTCAACTTCATCTGCAAAGCACCAAGTTGCTTAGTTGCTTCAAGTCGTGCTTTCTTGCCATCCTCACG
>JAEIGA010005431.1_pt1 | contig 19480 bp, 37 predicted proteins | sample 9270691 | NCBI WGS metagenome assembly JAEIGA01 (sample SAMN17057246, study PRJNA624740) | gut metagenome | biome: biome; isolation source: fecal sample | host: Bos grunniens | place: China: Xizang | collected 2019 | reverse complement strand
CCCAACTTAACCCATAACTCGCCTAATATTCCCATAGTTTAACTTCTCCCTATTTTGCCAATTATCCTGAACAACTCTGTTTCTTCTCCCTCTGTCAGCTTTTGATTCATAGGTGGTGCTGCAACCGCCTTTTTATCTCCTTTGAGAGGCCAAAACGCCTCTGCTGTAGTCTTCTTCGCTGAGGCTTTAATATTGCTGTGTAAATGTATTTGCCACGCAATAAACCTCGCCTCTCTCATACCCTGTAATAATCTCTCCTCATAGCCTTTATTGTAGGCTCTCCACTCAACGAAAGTAACGTTGTAACATTCTTTCTCTCTCAGCCGGATTTCTCCTATCAGGAAATTTTGAATATCCTCCCAATCTTGCTCCAGATGGATGTCTTCTTCTGCATCTTGGCTTCCTCTTGGGTTGGGATGGTCTTTTTTTTTATGTCAATCTCCAACTCCTTGCCGGTTATGAACTTGTAGCAAATCTGCATCTGCTTGGAGAACTCAGGAGCATTGCTCTCGCTCCAAATCACAAAGTCCATATACTTGGCTCTGGTGGGATTGTAGGCAGGATCATCAATCTGCCTCACTTGTATTGCATTGAGATAAGCCGCATACATCATGCGGGTAAACGCACTTGTCACATCATCCCAGCTTGCCCCTTTCTCAATGACAATCTGTTGTTTTCTGTCGTTAAGTATCTTGTAAAGAGAGAGGGTGTATAACAACTCCCTCTCCTCTCCTCCAATCGTCACTATCTGTAACGGATTCTCCATACTATGCAGGTTTAATGATGGTTGGTACTCCGGTGCCGGTAAGTGAGATGCTTCTTGATGATACAGCACCGTTATCAAATGTATCCTCCACACTTGCAACGTATGCCTCGCCAAGAATACCATCACTCTGCTGGTCTGCGCTCAACACACCGATGAACACTTTAACTTTGGTGCCAGCTACAAGTGATTCAACGAATTTAATCTGCTCCGCAGTTGCAGTATTGTCAAGGTTCACACCAATAGTCGCACTCCAAGCCTTTTTACCTGAGACATACTCGCCCCACTCATGTGTCTTGTCCGACACGTCAAGAAGCTCATCACTCAGAGAAAGGCTGCCTGAAGTCTGCCCTACTACATAAGTGTTGGTAGTATTCTCCACCAAGTACACTTTGCGTCTATTTCCATTTTCTGCCGCCATAACTATTTTGTTTTAATTGTTACTACTAATCTGTTCAACTGTCTGTAAAGTACTACATTGTTGTTGTCTTGCTCTTGAATCTCCTCGGAACCATCGGGAACTACTGAGATAATCGTTGCCCCTTCCACCTCTGGAGGATTCTCGCATAACCCCTGGGCTATGGTGTCCGCCATCGTTACCGCCTCATCGTAGCTCTTGTTGCTGTACGCCTCCACAATGAAGGAGATTTCTCTTACAGAATCCTCCTTGTCTATCGGTGCGTTCTCAATCCAGCTGTGGAGGTCAATTTTGGGGTATTTTACCCCTTTATTTATCCATAGCGGATTAACCCTTTGAACGTATGCAACAACCGCCTTAAAAAGGCTCTTCTTCAGGTATCTCATCGTGTATAATCTTTATTCAATATCTTACTCGCTCCCTTGCGGATTACTTGCTCATACAGCCTTTTGTTTTTCTCAAATGCGGGTTTAAGGAACGGATGTGGCTTTGTACCTTTCGTTCCTATGCTCCGTTGGATAAGGAATGCTGTACTTCTTGCCTCTTTATCATCTGCGGCCATGTGTCGCACCCTTACCCATTCGTAGATATAACGGAAAGGCGGCCACTTGCCAGCTCTGCGGCCAAACTCCACATAATAGGCATATATTGTTGGGAATCCCGCCAATATGGTATTGTCTGCCCCTTCCTTGACGGCACCGCTATTGATAAGCAATGCGGTAGCCACATTTCTGCCCCTTCTCAGGGTGGTCTGCGCTTGTGATATAATCCGCTGTCCAAGATTTGCAAGTGCTTGTTTACACACAAGGTTCAACTCCCTTGCAAACTCATCAAAGTTCATATTGAGCCTTTGTAGGCTCTTCTGGTCTATCTCTATGGGATTACGGTTCATCACTCAGCTCTTTGTGCATATATAACAAGTTCGCGGCTCTGTTGGTTTACATTCTCTGTGGACTGCACCACATAGATTTTATCCCTCCACCTTACGGCATTGAAAGCCTTGTCGGTGTAGCGGATTGTAAACCTATAAGCCTCCTGCCTTGCATTGGCGTTCTCAACCATCACCCTACTGTTGCCAGATTGGATGACATTGGCAAAGGTGTGAAGCACATCTTCCGGTGCAGAAGAATATATCACCTCTTTGCCATACTCATCCTGGGTGGTTGCGAAAAGAACAAGAGTAATTCTGTCTTTATATTTCCTCGCTGTAAGCATATCAGATAACGGGATAGTTTCGTAAAATCTTTGCAATCTCATCCGGCTGCCCGTCATAATTGGCTGCCGCTACCTGGTACACCACCAGCGCATACCTCTCCACATCATCTGCGGGTGTGCAATCATAGGATATTCTAACAGAGGCAGCTTGTGAGAGAGCGATATGGTTACCGCTCTGCTCAAAGCCCACCTCGTTACCTTTGTAGTAGTCCCTTACGCGGATATTGCTCTGGTCTGAAAGAAACAACATGAAATCAGTATCCGCTTGCGGCTCATCCTGAAGGACTGAACAAGATACAAGAGCCACGTCTAAGTACTCCTGTACATATTGTGTTGCTGCCTTGAGCAATACAACAAGCTCTGCATCGTTGGAATCGTCCACAATGCGGAGATGGTGCTTCAACCCCTCAAGGGTTATACTTTCGCCCTGCTGATACTTTGTATATTTCATATTATTCTGTTTTGACCTCTTTCCAATATCCTTTCTTTATCATCAGAACAGCAATGTCGTAAGGTTTGAAAAGCTGGCAACCCTTCTCCAACCCGTCATGAGACTTAACCACCTCAATCATCATCTTCTCAGGGTTGCCAAGAAATTCGGACTTGTTTTCGTATGCTGTTCTATCAGCCTTGCGTGCCATAGATGTTAGGCTTTAGCAAGAGCTGAGATTGCAGTCTCCGCATCCTCTACATATAGAACTGCCTTAGCAGGTTCGCCAGGGATAGCTACATTACCTCTCCAGCGCAAATACATAACGTAACTGTCTGTATTGGCTTTTCTCTCAACCTCAATCTCAAAACCAGTCTTCTCATGAAGCTGGATTACGTTGATATCAACCATCAAGATCTCTCCACCGCTAAGTTTGTCGGTTGAAACAATCTCACAACCCAATGCTTTCTGGAAGTCAGGGAAGTTCAACTGATTGCCGCTTGAATCTCTAAGGTTAATGAACTCAACCAAGCCCTCCTCAGACATATACACGATGTTAGGATTGTATGCGCCCTTGGTCTCTTTCTTGATCTGCGCTTTCATAGCAAGAAGCAATGCTCTTGTATCAGGTTTCACAATAGCATTTTTCAAACCAGCTTTGGTTGCATCAAATGCGGTTGCTGCGCCTTTAATACCGTAGATACGTTTAGGCTGTGAGCCGTCAGCACCATCACCATTCCACATTAGGGTATCAACTTTCGCGATAACGGCATTTCTTGCCTGGTTCTGCGCCCAATTCAAGAAGAATGACATATCGGTAAGCATCTCAGCTGTGAAAGGAAGTCTGTTGTGGATTTTAGCCACCTCTCTGTATTTCTCAGTTGCGGTTGCTGAGCTGTCGCTGCCCTCCTCACCTTCACCAACGTATCCGGTAGCATCCATAAACGATGCTTCAACCCACATAAAGCGGTTTTTATCCGCACCAATAGGGTAACGTGGTACGCGGTTGAAGAATGACAATGCCGCGAATGATGGGCCGTAAATATTGGTGTTCTGCTGTGTGCGGTTAACATCACCGGTCATAGCAGAAGTAGCAAGTTTAACCTCCATAGTGAAGCCTTGCAACTTTCTCTCTTTAACATCGTTCATCTTACCTTTGAACTCCTCGCTCTCAAGAACACTCTTGACAGCCTGACCAAAGGTCTGCTCTTTCATCTCCTCTTTCTGCTCCATAGCTTTCTTCATCTCTTTTAAAGATTCGTCAATGTTGTCAAATTTCTTCTCAATGTTGGCGTTGTTGTCCTCCATTGCTTTTTTGGTCTCCTGAAGCTCTTTTTTAACCTCAGCAGAATCCTCTTTTGCTTGTTTGATTGAGTTCTCAATCTCCTGTGCTTTTTTCTCAAGCTCGTCCATAATACTTTAATTTAGATTGTTAATGTTTACCTTCTCCAATACCCTTGCGCTCATACACGCAAGAATCTCAGCCTTGCGGCCTTCCAACTCCTCCAGCTCTGCCTTTAGCTGGGTATAGCTCATCTCCACGATTGCAGTCTTCTTCTCTTCCATCTGCTCATCCTTTCTCTCTGTCCCTGTAAGTGTAGCTTTCGGGTTGGCCGCTCTTGAGACAACAGAGATCTCATAAAGGCTCAACTTGGTAAGCACCCTCACTCCGTCATCCTTGTAGATGGAATCCTCGGTCTTGTAGCCAATTGAGAACTCAGTCAATGCACCATCCTCAATTAAAGTAGCCACATCCTTTCCAAGAGTGGTGTTTGAAATCTTGACGCGGAACCATAGACCCCTCTCGTCACTTTTCATCTCCTCCACCTTGCCTACAACCTCTCTCATGCTGTGGCAATAGCAGAACTTGACCCTCTTGGCCTCCTCGCTGGCAAGGAACGCATCAAATGCCCCCGCTTGAACGATGTCCTTGTAGGAATCCACGTTACCATAAACCGCACCGTAGCCCTCAATGTAAAGGTTTGAACCTTCACTCTTGACAGACATTTCTTCCCATGTAAAACTCTTATTTTCCATAAAAAAACGGTTTATAACAAAATTAAGTTATAAACCGCTCAAAGTTGCTGTATTCCAAAAAGTTGGATATATTTTTATACCATATTCAGTATGTCATCATCAGTAAGGAGGTTTCCGCTGTCATTGAGCGGCTTGCGTATGCAATAACACCGGCAGTTGATGATGTTGCTCGCACTCGCTCCATACTTGCTGTCTCTGGGGAACTCCATCAACTCCCCGTCCACGTTAAATAGTTCATTTTGCCCTATGGTCACTCCATCCATAGCCGCATGTGCGGGACGTGTGTTGTGTCCGCTTATACCCCACGTCTTGGAGTATTTTATGCCCAGGGACTTTATTGCAACATCGGCTGCCTCACTCATAGCGGTAAGGCTCTCAGTCTGCACTATGCGCCTTATCTGCCATTGTTTTACATCGTTCCACCGCTGACGGATATGTGCCTCTACCTCGCTGACAATCTTCTCCACTCCCTCGGTGGAATGTTCGTCCACATATTGCAGTATCGTGTTAATCACCCATTCCTTCAATGTCCCGGATACAAGGACAATCTTATTACCCATCTGGCTCCCCATCCACTCATACAAGGCCCTCTCCCAAGTATTCATATCCTCGGCAGCCTTAAGATTAAGGAAATTGCGAATTGCCCTTTCCCCTGCGGGTTGTCCGGCAGCCCAATACATATCCATAAACCATTTCTTAAGGTACGGCTCCTTTACCTCCTCCCTTGCCCATTGCTCCCATTCGGATACGGGCAGTTCCTTAAGACCTTTTGCGATGGAGTTAACAAGGCGGGTGCGCTGCTTGTCCAACCTGGTCTCAAAAGGCAAGGAGGCAGAAAGAACCTTCTGCCGTAGCAAATCCTCCTGCCTCCTGTATGCTGGTGATATTTTTACCTTCTTCATTCCGTAGGCTCGTTAATATCATAAACCATCTCTCCAAACTGAACACCCAACGGCAACATAGGCTCGTTGGCATACGGCTTGTTTATTGGAGCATACCCAAAAGCCTCGCGCTTCTCGTTCAATGAGGCGTGCATCAACCCAAGATTGGTGAGAATCTCCGTAGGGGCTGTTTTCAGCACATCAATCTTGTCTCTATTGATGATAAATTTAAGCCCCTTGGTGTCGTTAAACATCCTATTGCAATAAGACATAAAGTCATTACAGAACTCCTCCACCATAGGCATTGCAAGGCTCTCATACTCTGCTTTGCGTGCCTCTCTCGCATTCTCATACTTGGATTGGCCAAAATAAAGGTCAATCGGGAACTCATAAGCAAAACACAAGGCGGTAATACTGTCCCTTGAGCTGTCCAATAATGCCAACTCTACAGGAGTGGAACCAAGTTTATGCACCTCTATTGCCTGACGGAGGTACTTAGTCTTGTTGATATTTGTTTCATTATTCAGCTCCTTCTCCAGCTCTGCAGCTGTAGCTGGCATCAATCCCATACCATCCGGCTTGGGTGTAACAAGGTTGTTGACGGCTCCGTTGCTAATAGAGGTGTTTTGCCTTTTCTTGGAGTTGCGGATGATCTGCACACTTGCGGCTGCTGCTGTCAATGGGGAGAAACCCTCAAAGCTGTCAAGTTTAGGGTTGAAGTAGAACGATTGCCAAACATCTTTCATATCCAATAACGTATCTCCTCCTTGCAACTGTATTCCCTTCATAGGCTCGCGCCATCCACCTTGTTTGATTAACACCTTATCACCAGGTACCAAGTACATGGATTCTATACTTCGCATTGAGCCTACAGCCCTATTGCAATACACATACACATCTCCATAGATGAGCTTCTGCGTTGCCCACCCTACCAAGAACCTTTGCAAGTTGTATCTGTCATTGGGTTGCCTCAAGATATCCAACAGCCAATGGTTCTCAATCTCCTTCTCACTCTTTGCATCCACCAACTCAATATACTTGCCCAGCTCTCCACATCGTTTTGCAATGCGGTTGATAAGACCAAATACAGAATCGGTGTTCTTGTAACAGTTAAGCAAATCCCCCCTATCCACAGAAGAAAACTCCATCATCTCCCCTCCGTATGGGAACATCTGCTTTAGCAGCTTGTTCAGCTCATTGTTCTGGTCATAGAAGCCTTTAATCTCAGCTCTCAGGCTCTCCGCCTCCTTCCTTGCTTTTCGTCCAAATAAATCCATAATATCCTCCTTATTGTTAATTCTCTCCTATCTTGTTGGCCACGCGTAACCTGCGCAAATGCGTTACACCGCCATAGTTAATGCTGTCCATGCAATTATGCACCAGCATTCCATTTGCGAAATATTCGTGTACGTCTTCAACTGTTAAATCATACACTCTTTTTTGCCCCTTGAGTTCTGCGGAAACACTCTTTAATACACTCTTGTTTGCCACAAGTTTTTGAGCCTCTATATCTGTTTGTGATAAAGGTTGCTCCACAAATCGGGCAATCCACTTGTATATTATCGTTTCCATTAGCGCGCCTTGCCTTTGCATTATGCGCATTACAGCAATATATAGAGCCTTTCTTTTTTGAGACATACTCCTTACCACACACGACACAAACGCAATTATATTGCTTAGGCTTAATTTGTCGCGCATGCTGCTTGTGCCACTCTCTACCTTCTTCGCTTTTGTGCCACAACTTGGCTTTCTTCTGAATAGCTCTGAGATGCTGAATTTGCTTTTCTGATTTTGCCCTTTCTCTCCTATCTTTTTCGTGCAACTTGAGATGATCTTGTGCAGATACGCAAACAAGGTTATCAATGGAGTTATTAAGGCAATCACCATCCACATGGTGAATTTGAAAGCCTTTCGGAATATCCCCATTGTAAAACTTCCAAACCTCTCTATGGAGCTTCTTGTTATGCTGTGTGAAATACCTTGCCCCTTGGTAGAGGTAGTAAGTTCTTCCATTGAACTCTGTTGTAGAAATAGCACATCGCCCTCTTTTAGTTGTCTTAATTCCTTCCATCCTTTTGTTGTTTTTATTTTATGTTCTGGTGTTGCTGTTACAACTATATGCTTACCCTCAAATTCCAGGGTATACTCACACACCGGCTTTTCCCCATTATCCCATTGTATCAAAACATCCTTATAACCTTGTGAGGTTAGCACCTTATCCCCAACTTTAACATCCGCGATTGGGATATTACCGCGCTGTGTTGATATCAATGTATCCGCAGTAAAGCAATGGTCGTTGCCATCCATCGGCTTGTTGATATACACGTTTATGTCGTGTTTATCCGTCTGCCACTTGTAATTCTCATATTCCAACCTTATGCTCTGCCCAATATACTTCACATTAAAATACTTCAGGTATTCTATACGGCCCACCTTGTCTGTATTTGTAGCCGGAACCGCAAAGATGTTGTGAACGGTACGCATCTCATAGATCTGCTCCGGCCTCGCTGGGTCACAATACACCTCACTTGTCATATTGAGCAACCTACCAAGGGCATCCCTGACAATTTGCCTCTCCGCCTTGTCGGCAATAATGGAATCGTCCTCAATTATCTGGCTATCGGTGTACGATTGCTCTCCTATCCAACACTTGCCCTGGTAGTGATATATGCTCCACCCCTCGCCCTCATACAGCAAGGTTTTGCGGTTAAGGATATCCTTGCGAATAACCTCGGCAGCATAAGAGGTCAAACGGCCTTTCTCGTAACACAACTCCTTGGCATATAGGGTATGTGTCGCATCATCATAGCAGAGCCGGACAATAGCCATAGGATCATTGGCAAAGCCCCAATCCACACCATACCAGCAAGGCAAATGGGTTGGAAATTCCACCTCAGCAATATCCTCCCATCCGTTGTAAATATTTCCTTCAGAGAGCTTGCGCCACTTGCCCAGGTAGATATTGTTATACTTCTGCTCATCTATTGCCTTGCACTCCTCAGCCAATGCAAGGAACCCATCCGGAAGATGCTTGTTCTCCTGATAGGTGGTGTGTACATAGGTCACATTGCCCTTGGTCATATTGCACACATCCGGCACCCCGCACCCTTTGAAAAACTTTCTGTAGATAAAGTGGTTTACATCCGAAGGGTTAAGGATAAGCCAAATCTGGTGCTTGTAGTGCTTGTCCCTTATAGAGAGGTCAATGGTGTCAAAAATGCGCTCGTCCACCAACTCCTCGCTCTCGTCGTTTACCCACATCTTCAGCTTGGGGATTGACTTGAGTGCAGCCGTATTGATTCCGTTTGAGGTCTTGATGCCTCGGAACATGATGCGCCCGCCACTCTCCATATTGATAAGGTCGTTGCCTTGCTTGTGGAATTTGTTATGCCAGCCCAGCTCATTGATCTTGTCCTGAAACTCCGGCATAATGGATTGCTCCGCATTGGTAAGGGTATAACGGGTGTACAATATAGCTCCGTCGTCCTTGTCGCTCTCAAGCAAAATAAGGGTAGCCGTTGAGTATGACTTCATACTCGCACGACCACCCGTTATTATCTTGTACCTTGCATCAGAGGTCACCAAAGGTTGGAATCTATAATGTAGCTTGATCATCTTCCTCCTCGTCCTCCCTGACGAACTTGACTATTGCCTGATTCTTTGCAGTATTTTCGTTATAGTTTTCTGTAATCTGTTTTGGCTTGCCGTACAACCTATCAGTCAACTCGCTCAATAGGTATGTTGTACCTCTCTTTGTATCGTTTACCAATGCTGTGCAGAGGTTTACTATCCATATAGGGGTATCCTTTGCTTGTGCCAGCTCGGTAATCTCGTCCTTGGTGCAGTTCATCAAGTGCTGAATCACTCTGCGGTATTCCTCCAAAGAGATGTTATATACATCCTTGATTTGGGTGTATATATGCGGCTTTCTGCCGTTCTTCTTCGGTTGGTTGGTACTTGTAAACCGATATTTATTTCCTTTTTCAAATCCCATGTTCTTGCGTTTTACGCGCGTTTCTCGCTATGCTTCTACTTTAACAACCTTCATCATAACATCAGCCCTCTGCTTTGGATATACTTCTCAATACGGCATAATGCTTTGAATGAAACTCTCTTACCCTTACGGACACTATCCACCGTGTCCCACTTCAACCCTGTACCCTTCGCAATCTCATAAAGGGGAATCTGCTTGAGAACCGCCCTGAACCTCCGCGAGATGTCGCGCAACTTTTCTTGCTCAAATTCCTGATATTCCCAATCTGTAACTACACCGTTCATTTTACATTGTTTTTCAAAGTTAACCATTTAGCAATCAAATAGTTCACTATTCCAAAAAGTTGGATATATTATTCTATGGTTACTATTTTGAACTCTATTCTTGGGTTCTCCTTGTCAATGAATTTCCTTGCCCTGATAAGGCAACAGTTGTTGTCATTCTTGATAACTTTTGCCTTTTGCAAGCAATCCAAGATACCTTTAAGACAGCCGTCAAGGTCGCTGCGCTTTGAAGGGAAATACACATCCAAATAAAACTCAAAAGGGACACCAATATTGGCATCCCTGATTGCTCCCACTTGCCAGAGGAAGGCTTCCTCATACTTGTGCATTGCGCTGGTCTTGGTCAGGCTACTATGCCCGTTTATCGTAATGATGCGGTAGGCATTACTTTTACTTACCGGAGTGCCTATAACCTTTCCTGTATATTCCATTATAAACCCTCCTTTATTTCTTCCCAAAGAAATTTTCCAAGCCAAAAAGCCAACACACCTATGAGTATTGTTACAAGAAACGTGAAGATGCAAAACAATACTTGAAAATATACTTCAATAAAACTTTCCATATTTACTCCCTATTTGCGTTATAACTCATTTTGCTGATTAGCAACAAATCCACATCCACCCCTTTCCTCGCCAGGTATGTGAGTGTTGCAATTATCACATCTGCGGCCTCCTCCTCTTGCTCAGTAAAGTAAGGGATATGTACAGACTTCTTCTCTGTCGCATCTGCCAGCTCTGCCAGCTCCGCCCTTATAGCCTGGATCTGCTCCATGTCCGTCGTCCGGCTGTCTACCTTCCCCCGCTTGGTTGCAGTCTCCAGGGCCTTCTCGGCCATACGGTTCAAACTCAACACAGCTTTGTCAATTCGTTTTTCTTTGTGGGCAAGGCTTAACCTTGCTGTAACCTCTGTTAATATTCAGGCAAGTGTTTTTCAACTTGCATTTGCTACAATAACTATTCATGATTCCTCCTTTTTCATATCATGATCCAGAATAAAGTTTTGAATCAGCTTGTAAACACACTCAAATTTATAGTCATAAGGGACACCTTCTTCTGAGGCTCTTTCTATAACCTCTTGAATAAAATCTTTGTCTATCATTTTTCTTCCTCCAATTCTTTAATTTTCATTGTGGCGAGGTTGAGTTCATCGCAATCTAATAAATCATATTTATCGCAGTTTAGATTGTTGAAAGGGCAGTTGTAACAGTCTCTCCACCTCAATTATGAATTTCTTTGTTGCCATAACTGCTATCTATAAAATACTATTGCTACCTTATCTTTAACATCTTCTCTTGGCATACCATCATCCTCATTATAGTCTGTACCATCTTCCACATAAATATCATATAGGGTACTATCAAATTCAATACAACTATCTATATCATACCTTTGATGCAGTACAAGTTCTGCTTGTGGATTTCCTACCGATAGGAGCCAATCAATCATTTGTTGAACCGTTAATTTCTTTGTTGCCATATCAATCCTCAATTATATAATCTGGACAATTTCTCTTTACCCAACGGACTATTGATTTATACTCATCCATAGCCCCACTATCTTCTTCCTCATCCATTACAGCATATTTTTCAAAATACTCTTCCTTGTTACAGAAAGGACAAGGGATTTTTTCTGCTGGCTCATATAGATTACCATCAACATCGCAATTATCCAAGTCATAGAGATAACCATCTATGCAAGTTGCGTCTGGGTAATTAGCTCCAAAGTATGGGAACTCTGGGCATTGCTGTTTCTTTGTTGCCATATTACTGAAACTTAACCTTTACAAACTCAACCATTGCCAAGTAATCCCTTTCGTGGGTATTACCTTGATGCGTCTGCTTAACTTTCGCCACAAACTCATCTATTGTTCCTCTAAAACATCCGCATTGAACATATACTCCTTTATCAGTCTTATAACAAGTTGTATATGCTTTACGAGAGCCAAGAGGGCCTGTAATAAGAATATCCTGTAATTTGCCCCAATCTCCCAAGTCAGCACCTCTCAAGTCAGCACCTCTCAAGTAAGCACCTCCCAAGTCAGCACCTCTCAAGTAAGCACCTCCCAAGTCAGCACCTCTCAAGTCAGCACCTCTCAAGTCAGCATCTCCCAAGTCAGCACCTCTCAAGTCAGCACCTCTCAAGTAAGCACCTCTCAAGTCAGCACCTCTCAAGTCAGCACCTCTCAAGTAAGCACCTCTCAAGTCAGCACCTCTCAAGTAAGCACCTCCCTTAACGGCTTCTATCAATGTGTCTTTGATAGTATTGTCTTCTTTCTCATATTCAAATAGCACTGAACCTGTCCATCTGTTTTTGATTTGAATTTTTACTTTTGTTGCCATAACTAAACTATTTTTACTTTATCTATAGGTTTTGCAATCATATAATAACACCCCTCCACATATTGGCCATAATAATCTACCACCTCTTTATCCTGTGGCATCTTCTCCAATTCCTTAATAAGTTCTGCTACTGTCATTTCTGATCCTCCAGATAATCTTTATTAAAGCATTCTTTACTAATAGCCCATTCTATCATATCAATCACTTCGTCATAAGTTTCATTCATATTACTACCAGCAGTATAGCAATACGCAACTCCATATGACAAATCCAAAGACATCTCTATCAACCTGTGCAAGCTCCAAGCGGGACAATTGGCATCTTCTGGTACATCTTTATCATCCATTCCTGCTACATAATAATGACAACAATCTGCTGTTTCCGTTTTAATTCCCAAAGCAATCAATCTCTTTGACTGCTCAATTGTCGTATAAACTTGTGATTTAAATTCCATAGCTATTCCTTCTTTTATTGCAGTCCTCGCACTCGTAGAGAGCTGGAGAGATCATCACCAATGTTCTGTACCAAATGCAATCTCTACAAGTCATGTTTAAGTATTTTATCAAGGATCCAAAACTTTTGATGCAGCACCCTCTCTTAAGATAACCTCAGCTCTACTTACACCTGGAGCTAAGTTGATTTGCAATTTTTCATTTTCCATATCTTTACGTTTTAATTGTTGGTTCCCGTTCTCACCATTGAGAAGATGGTGGTTTGAAGCTCATCTGCCGTTGCCGGTCTGCTCTCAATCAGTTTGCCCTCATTATTGTAAAATCCCGTCTCCCTCGCCTCCTGGTCTGTGAATCTATAACAGACCTCATTAACATACTCAGCTTTAGATTTAATTTCGCCAACCTTCTGAGCACGGGCCTCTTTAAGAGGTTTTAACCTACCCTTGAATTCTGCGGAGATCTGCTTGAATTCCGCTTCAATCTCCGAAATCTCAATTGATAGATTTGCAAGCTCCTCCTTGCAACCCTGCAGCCTTTCCGGTGTAAATGCTTTCATATAGCCCTTTTGAGCTACACCATCACAGTTGTCTTTCAAGAACGCCTCTCTTTGGATCAGGTTCTTAATTTCTTGTCCTAATTCTCTATCCATAATTATAACAGTGTTAATTGCATATTCTTCTTAATTATCAACCTTGTAAATATTTCTCCTTCATTATCTCCGCCAGCTTTATTGCTGGTTTGAATATCTCCGGATTCTCATTAATAAGCTCCGCCAACGTAACAACCATATCCCTTAAGTTACCGCTTACCAGGTTAGATACATCAGCAGCATCTGCATCATCATCCCTTTCTATCGCAAGGATTACAATGCTTCTTGTTTTCTTTTCTTCTTGCCATGCTTTGGCAAAATCAACTAATTTTTCTGTTTTATAACTCTTGTCCATGATTTCAATTTTTATCTTATTACAAAACTTTCAAGCATCCTATCTGTCACAAACCCTTTCTCCGGCATGTGGTAGATATACTCCTCAATCATTCTCTCCTTATCCCCACCCTCCTTTTCGGTGTAACATCTATCAGATACCAGCAAGAGCAGCCTCGCCATATATGCCGCACTCTTGCGCACATCGTCCTGTTTTTCGTAGTGGCCATTAAAGCTGCGGTCATAACAGCTTTGGAAGTTGAGATATTCCGTTTTAAGTACTTGCAGTCTGTCCATTATTCTTTTGTGCCTCTGCTTCACATCGTGTCTCAAACCTCGCTTTCTCAATCCAAGAAGGAACTCAACGTGTCGCAACATCATGTCTGATGCTTCTGCCAGCACATAGTAAGCATTGACAGCAACCATCTCTTCTTTCTCAAGCTGGCTCATCTCTCTCAGTTCCTTATCTGCCATCGTCGTCAGGATTTAAACCGTCCATACTCGGCCCCACAAAAAGCATCACAATCAGCGCGTAGAACACTATTGCGACAATGCTTACAACAAGGCTCATTGTCTCCCAAATGATGCACCCTACAATAAGGGCAATTGCCACAATGGCAATGATCCAATTTCTCTTTTTCATTTCTGTAGTGATTTAAAGTGTTTTTCTGCTTTCTCCGGTGTCATCAGCTTAACCGTATTTTTATCTATTCTCACAGCTACCAGTTTTCTGTTCGCCTCTATCTCCTTGCATTTACTAAGTGCGGCAAGTGCTTTGTTTCTGTACTGATCCGGCTCGTGTCCATAGTTTAATCTTGAGTTGGTATCCATTGTTTACAGCTCGTTAATTTGTTAAGTATTACCTTGTGTGGGACAAAAGGACATTCGCCCAGAATAGGCTCGCCCTGGGCATTAAAAAAGCCCTCTGTGAAGGGCTTGCAATGCTGGCAATCTCGGTGATAGTTCTTTCCTCTGTTATCTTTCTGCTTTTTCATCGTCTTATTAAAACAAGCTATTCTGAACAATTATGGTTCCATTTTTTAATTTTTGTTCTCCAAAACACTCTCTCCTAAACCTTTCTTCCTGAGCTGTGAAATATTCTTCATCCAGCTCACAGCCATAAAAATCAAAACCCTTCTTGTATGCTGCTATCCTACTGCTGCCACTTCCAAGAAACGGGTCAAATATTTTACCCCCCCCTATTGCATAATTATCTAATAACCAAGCATATAAAGCAATAGGCTTCTGCGTTGGGTGAATTCTCATTTTATCAGATTTTTCCTTAGCATTAGAACCCACCCATGATTGAAAGTATTTTCTAACAGCTTTTTGAAATGATGTCCATGCTAATTCACAATCAGCAAAATCATTTGCTCCTGTCCCCTTATCCCAAACAATCCAGCAACTACTATCGTAGGGTATCTTTGAAATAAAATGATTAGCACCCCATATTATTTGCTTTTTTGACACTCTGATAATCTCATTAAACAAGGCCATATCTGGAGCCTTAGCATCCCAATGCGTTGTACCTCTATTAACCTTATTCTTTCCATTTCCTAATGTCATTTTAGTAACATTTATCCCATACGGAGGATCAGCAATACAAAGGTCAAAGAACTTGTCTGGGATTGTTTTCATATACTCCAAACAATCCATATTGTAAACTTCTGAAATTGGTTTCATCTGCGTAAACTCGGCATTGTGTAGAACAACTTGCAGTAGCTGTTCATACGGTCCATTATTCTGTCATCGTACTTTTCCCTGAGCATATCCATGCTGCCCAAGTTGGTGGAGAAGATTGTTACCAGCCCTCTCTCGTGTCGGTCATGTATCAGCTTGGCCATCGGCTGTGTCTTGGTGCCGTAGTCGCGGAAGTCATCTTCCTCCATTCCCAGATCATCCACAAAAAGAATCTTACACCTCGGCTGTGGCGGCTGGTTGTACCGCACTACCGTTGCCTTGCCGGTGTAGATATCCCACTTCTCACCATCATCCCTGAATCTGTAATAATCTCCAACGTCTTTAGCTGACATCTGCATAACTGAACCATACAAGCCAGCATCCTGATTGAAGAACATTTGCAAAGCCTTTGCAATGGTCGTTTTACCAATACCCGCTGGACCGCCTATAATCAAACATCTTTTATATGCTGATGAATTACATATCCATTGGGCCAATCCTCTAAATTTGGCGGCAAAAAAGGCCATTTCTTGGGGTTCTGCTCCCGTATAGGCAAACACAATACATCTGTAGTAATACACCAGCCTCTCATATACCCATTGCTCTCGCTCAGGGTTATATATCGGATTCGCTTGAGTAAACAGCTGCCGGATTTCGGTATTGAGATTTGTCGGTATTTTTTTGAGCTGATTGTTTTGGTTTGTCATATTCGCTATCCTCCCATTTTCTTACGGCTGCCCGCCAATCTTTCATTTTATTTTTTCCAACCATCCAGCCAACGGTGACATAGTGGTTGAACCATCTTTCTGCATTTACACCCTTTCCCCTTTCCTTGCAATAAGCAATAACTTCTTCCAAGGTTGGAGGGATGAATTTGGTTTGCGTTTTTTTACCCCCCTCTCTATTAGAGTTAGATATACTTCTACTTGTAGAAGTATTATCTATATTATTGATTAAGTGAGTTTGTAGTGAGTTTGTAGTGGCTTCGTCGTGAGTTTGTAGTGAGTTTGTAGTGGCTTCGCTTTGGTAACTATCATAGTTACAAATAGTTATCTGTGTGTATTTTGTGGTTGCCTTGCGGATTATCATGGAATCTTTCTCCAAAAGGCTTAAAAAGTTCCTTACCACATCCCTACTCACGTTCCAATCACTTGAAAGAGCATACAAGCTCGTTATAAATTGCCCCCTTTTGCACTCTACCAGGCTGCTGTCAATAAGCACCTTCGTATCCTTATGACTTGCCCTCAAAAGCAAATCTACCCACCATTTGAAGCGGTGTGCATCTTGCCAAATCCAATGCTCCTGAATGCACCTGTGCAGATTGATCCAGCCGTTACTCATTACAAATAGTTTTTATATTTTTCCAAAAATTGCTCCCAATACAAATCCTCCGGATTCGGAAGAATGATGCCCTGTTCCACGTTGGCCCACTCTTGTATCTTATCCAGATAAGCCTTGAATTGTTCGGTGTTAAGGTCCGTTGTGGTGAGAGGTCTTGCAACCTCCTCCCCATATATCACGCGGTATTGCACACCCAGGAACTTCTGTTTGCAGTACTCATGCAGCAGCTCCACCTCGTTACCCGTCTCCGCAGATATGCAATTAAGCCATAGGTAATACAATCTGTTCTGCGACAAAGTGCGCGTTTCGGCCTTTTTAGCCACTCTTACGTTGTATTGCCTACGGCTTACATCCAACTTCTTGATATACTCACAAACGGCCTTTTTATCGGTTTCTGTGCGTATCTTGAAATCCATAACTATTCTGGTAGATCATCCGCTCCCATTGGAGGAGCTTCGTTTTTATTGATTTTATCCAGCAGCTCAATCTCGTTGGCAACAATCTCAGTTGAATACATTGTCTTGCCCGTTTCCTTGTCTTGCCAGCTCCTCGTTCTGAGCTTGCCTTCAACGCCAACTTTAGAGCCTTTCTTGATATGCTTGGCAGCAAACTCTGCCTGTCCTCTCCATAGCACTACATTGTGCCATTCTGTCCTGTTCTGCCAATTGCCATCCTTATCCTTGTAGCTCTCGCTGGTGGCTACCGACATGATGCAATAAGGGGTTTCGTTTACATGCTTCAGCTCCGGAGCCTGGCCCACGTTGCCGATTAGAATTGCTTTATTCATCTTTTTTGATAGTTAATTTTACACTCGCGCCAATATTCGTTACTTTCTTGTAACGGTCATAAACCTCCGGCATTGCCTCTTGGAGCCTCTTGACATCCACACCCTCTCTTGTGTAAGGAGCAATGTATGTTACCTTAACAGGGCCGTTTTCAAGGGTCTTGATGCCGGATGCCTCCATCTGCTCAAGGATGTATCTCTCAATCTCCTTCTTTTTATCCTCTGCCTCTTTAAGGCTCAGTTTGATGAGGGTAATGCTGTCGGCTATACCTCGCAATTCGCTCAAAGCATTCTTCTGAGGTGTTGACAACTCAGGAGTATTGTAGAAGTAAGGCAAGCCTTCATTCTCGCAGAATAGAAGGTCAATCACATCCTCTTCTTTCTTTCTTGGCACCTGGACCAAACTTGCTTTCCCCGCCTTGATGTGCAGTCCATACAATCCGGCAACCTCAATGTCCGGATTCTGCAACTTAAACAGGAAGGCATAAATAGATAGCTGCCAGCTCAACGGCTCAAGATGCAAGGTGCTGGTGGTTTTTATATCTATGAGGTTTACCTTACCCTCTCCAGCATCGGCAACGATATCAATGGAGCTTGCCACAATCACATTATCTGACACCAGGTACTCGTTTGCTATTGCATTGATGCCGCAACCGATGTAAGCCTTCAACTCTTTGGTCATTGCTACTGTCTTACCATTGCAATAGTCCTCAATGTCCTGATGCACCTTGCTGCCTCTCTCTGCCGCCTTCTGTAGTACCGCTTCAGGGATACCTTCATAGTTGGCAGATAGTCCGTGCTTTTTCATTAGCGAGGTTACGCCCATAAGGTAAACCTCATTATCTAAAAGGTAAGAGTGAGTAATGTCCTCAAAACTCACTCTTGTATTTTGGTTTAATGTTATCATTTTTCAATACCTAATTCTTGTTTGCGTTTGCGCAATTCAGTTTTTGCTTGCTCCTCAAAGTCTGTCCCCTCATACTTTTTCCAAGCCTTAACCAATGCTGGTCTGTCATTACATTTGGCAAAGTCAATCAGCAGCTCGCTTAGTGACAACTCTACTTGTGGCTGTGGTGCCGGAGCTGGTGTTGCCTTTGGAGTTGAAGTGGCTTTCTTGGCAGCAGCCTCATCCCTCTCCCTTGCGGTGGTGGTGTCCGGATCTTGATCTGTCTCGTCAATGCAGAACAATCCGTTGAGCGCATATTTACGCGCATAGGATGATGAGGAACCGGTGAGCTGAGCAACACTCATGTTTGCGCTGCTCTCCTCCTCTCTTGCAAAAGCGGTTGTCTCAACGATCTCTCCATCAGAGTTGATTAACGTTGCAGTCGCCTGAACGTATATCCTATTGCCTACCTGGACTATATTATCAGACAATGTTAGCACACAACCATGAGCTTTGAGGATTGGCTTTACAGCCTCAAGGATATCCTCCGCGCTGCGGTAGTTGTAATATTTTGTCTTGTGGCTCTTGGGAGCCTTCAGCTCCGTCTGTATTTGTATCAGTTCCTTCATGTTAGTAGATCCTTATGTAAATACCTTGTTTTAACTCTGCACCTATATACATGCTCTTTTTAAACACGCGAACCACATCTACAATGTCTTGCAGAAATATACCGTAAATAGAATTCGCTTTTGGTGTAAGCACCAAATCATCGTCTACATTTTTGATTTGAAAATCGTCTCCAAGATGCTCCTCAAGACATTTTTTTACATTTTCCATACATTGAAGTTTTTTGATTGCCCTCTTACAACTTCGGGCGTTGTTTGCGGGAAGGAGGGGAATCGAACCCCTCTCCGTTGTGCCTCACGGCAGAACTTAAGACGGTTAACTTAAAAAACTATTTATCCAAAATACATTTAATACAGTCAGAAAATCTTGTGCTGAATCTCTATGAAACTAAAAAGAACTAACCAGCCCCTCCCTTATATTTATGCCCT
>JAEIGA010005430.1_pt1 | contig 19481 bp, 35 predicted proteins | sample 9270691 | NCBI WGS metagenome assembly JAEIGA01 (sample SAMN17057246, study PRJNA624740) | gut metagenome | biome: biome; isolation source: fecal sample | host: Bos grunniens | place: China: Xizang | collected 2019 | reverse complement strand
TTATTATTTTTCTATCCTTGCGGAAATCGGGCAAGCGTTACAAAAAGCGGAGGTTTTACCCGTGAAATAAAATACGATTCAAAATTGACAGTTAAGAAGTTTTTGAACGGATTAGAAAAAATGAGATTTAATTAAGAGATTTCCCCTATAGGTAAAAATTGCCATAGGGGATATAATAAAAACACAATGTATGGAGGTTTAGAAAATGAAACAAAAATTATTTTTTAATTATGTAATGAACGGGACACACTACGATTTTAAGGCTGAAGTAAAAGCCTACAAGTGTAGTTTTCAGCATATTGAAAATGACTGTAGAAAAACTTGGAAACATTTTATCACAGTTTTCCGTCCTTGCGGTAGTTATGAAAGCGGTATAGTACATATCTATAAAACTAAGAAAAAAGATGTTTATGCACTTGTGTCTTATTATGACGGTAGTTTTTATCCCCTTATCTGTTATTCAAAATTAAATAGCGAATTAATCGAAAGGGTAAAAGAATATAAAGACTACTTGAAAAACTACAAAAAGAATAAGAAAAGAGCATAAAATAATAGGTAAAATCTCCGATAGACTTTTCTATCTGTCGGGGAGATAATAAAAGCATAAAGTCAATATATGGAGGTTTAATTATGGCTAAGGCTAATGTAACAAGAAAATGGGTAAACGAGAATTATTGGTGTTGTAGTGTCGGTTATTGTGACTTGCAAAATCTTTTGCGTTATCAATCAGCGGATTACTACACTTGCGGTGTATACGGCTGGAATTTCGACATTTACACATTCGGGGATTATGCAATAACTACGGGCTATCGTGGAATGATTGACAACGTATCAAAAGATTATCATTCATTGATTCGGGAATATGACGACAAGGCAAGGGGAGTACTAAAAGCACAATGGGAAAAACCTTATGAGGAATTGAAAGCAGAAGTAAATAATTTACTTAATGAGTTTTTGCAGAAAGTTTTCGATACTTCTTTTGATTTCCACGTGTTTTTGCATTAATAAGGAAAATCCCCGATAGACTTTTCTATCTGTCGGGGAGATAATAAAGGTAAATTAAACTAAAGGTATTTTATGGAGGTAAAATTATGGCTAGAGTAATTGAGGAAAAAATCATTAAAAGAATGGAAAGTTGGAAAGACGGGAATTATACCCTTTCTGTACGTGACACGGTGACAATCAAAGACGGTAAAGCAACGTATTATTTATGGGGTTATAATGTCTTTTCGGCTTGGAAAGTAGAAGGAAATAAAATTGACGTTTCATTCAGTTTTCACGGGTGGGGAAGTCAGACAACGAAAGAGCGTATAAGTGAGTTATTGTGGCATTTTACAAAATGCTATATTTTCAGGAAAAATTGGATTCACTATCTTAAAGATACTAATGACAATTACTATATGATTGATACGGGTAAATATTACAATGTGTCAGAGGGGATTCTTTTTGATAAGAACGGTGACAAGGTAGAGCCATTGAAAGACTTCAAAAGATAAGGAAAATCCCCGATAGACTTCTATCTGTTTATCGGGGATAATAAAAGCATAGTAACAATATATGGAGGTTATACACTATGAAAACATTAAAGACTTACACTATTTTTGATTCGTACGATACATATTCAGACGAAAACAAAAAGGGAGCACTTGAAAACATTATGGAAAATCGTTTTCAGGCTGAAGAAAACGGACTTATGACTGTTACCGATAATTTCGGGAAGGAAGTGAAAGTAACACGTGAAGAGTACGAAAAGATAATTACAGAAGAAGACATTTTCAATGAGTGTGACTTTTTGCAGAGCACGTGGCTTGATGACGAAAGGGGAAATCTTGAAAGCGTAGACGAAAATTGCGGACTTATTGCTATTGCAGACGTTGGACGTTGGAATGGAAGATTCTCTGGATATAAGGAAGTGAAAAACTTGAAAGACGTTCTTTACTCTGATTGTGACTATGAAAGAGTCTATGTGGACTCTAACGGGGACTTGAGAAAAGAGGAAAGTCACCACGACGGAAACAATTCTATTCTGTATCGTTACTGGAAGGACGGACTCACGGAAGAGCAGAAGGAAAACTTCTTAAATAAAATCTACAACGGGGAATGTACATCAAAGGACATTACACGTTATACACGTAAGGCAGGACTAGGAATTGCTAATGCTTTTGGTTGGACTGTACGTGGCGGAGAAAACAAATATAAGAAGGTAGCATAAAATAAGGTATTTCCCCGATAGACAATTTATCGGGGAGACTTTAGAGTAAAATCATAGTAACAATTAATGGAGGTTTACGTATGAAAGGAATTATCAGAAAGGGAAGTAATGCAGAAAAGAGACTCAGAAATATTTCTGAGGACATCAGCAAAAAGATTGAGACGGGGAAATTGAACGGACTTACACAAGCAGACGTTTATTCCTCTTGTGAAATCGGCAAGGAATTAGTAGCAAAGGGAGTAGCACAGACTGTTATTAAAAATGTTGCTGATTATTTTAAGTCATTCGGATTCTTGGTAACAATGGATTTTCACAATGTAAACTACGTTATCGTAGCATAAAGGAAGGTAAATTATGGTAGTAATAAACAAAGGCAATCTTGATAAGTTGGACATACTTGTAGGATTCGTAAACGCTATTGTTTACAAGGTAAGTAGTACGAAAGAGCATTTGAGTCCTAACTGTAATGGCTCTTCTGTACTGGAAATCGGATACTACAGAGATGACAATGATTCACTTCATCTGTCTACACTGGAGTTTGGAGAAAAGAAGACAGACTTCAAGCAGACACTGGAAGAAGTGGAAAATCTACTTGACGGACTCTTGTCTCATAATAATGAGGAAGACTGGAAGAAATTAAACAAATAGGAGGTAAATTATGGCAGAGGATAAAAGAGCACGTAAAGAATTAGTGGACGCTATTGCTAAGTACATCTTGGAAGACGAAAACAAAGAGGAAGTAATAGCAGAGTTGAAACGTTACAAGAGGGAGTTTTTCAGCGAGCCTGATTATAACTGGTATAGATATGGCAATATCTTGCCTTACTATTCACAGATTCGGGACTTCTATAAAGAGCACGGATTTACTTGTAATGATGATAATGAGTTGTTGTGTAAAGACTTCTGTTATCACGTTGGCAAGGCAATAGACAAGATTCTTGAAGGAAATAAATAAGGAGGAAAGAATTATGGATATCAATGAAATCGTGGAAAAGGTAAAGGATTCAGTGGCAAAGAATGTATCAATGGAAAAGGATTGCGAGGACAGAGCCATTGAATTGAGAGACAAGTGTGTTGATAACTACAACAGAATTATCAAGGAGTATTTTGATATGTTGCATACGCTTGCAAGCGATTTGTGCAATAAATACGGGATTTTCTACAATGTAAAAGAAGGCAATAAGTCAGAGCACTTGCTGATTAAATATTTTGGTAACAATCATTCAAGCGGATTCTACATTGAAGTGAGAGCAGATAGATACCTTTATAGACCATACTATTATTGCAACAATCAGTTAATTAAGGAAGATATTCGTAGTATCCATACTTATGACAACAAAGAAAGAGTTATCGCTTTTGGTGAACTCTTTTCGACAGAGGACAAAGCGAACGCTTTTCTTGATGAGGTAAATGAACAGTATGCAAAATTGTTTGAAGAGGTAATAAAGGTAGTAGACGAAAAGAACGGAGAACTGGCACTTCAACTTGATTCACTGAAAAAATCTCTTTCCACATCTTCTGTAGTAAAGGAAAAGGAAGACGGAAGTATTGAGATTCACTTGAACGGTAAAACTTATATCGGAACAGTGAAGGAAGAATAAGGAAAATCCCCGATAGACTTCTGTTTATTCGGGGAGTAAAATAAAAGCATATTCCATATAAGGAGGAAAGAATTATGGAAGAAGTAGAATTAAAAGAAATGAATGAAGAGGTGATGAATTACCTCAAAGGTTGCAAGATAATTGCAGAGACAGACGGACAGAGTATGAAGGCTTACGTTGCAGAAGTAACAAGAGGAGACCGTGTACTTGATGTAGATGACGAAGGATTCAAGTTGCTTACTGGGGTAGACGTTGCAACACTGAGAAGGGTTTACAGTGCAGACCATTACTCTAAAATGGTTACTTACAACAAAGCAGAGAACGGAGTAAGAGTTGACTGTATTCTGTTTGATAATGATATGATTTGCAACAACGCATTGACTCATTATTTCTATCCTGAAGACTTCTTGAAGACATTCTCTGTGGCTGGAGCAGATGTCGGCAAAGCTCAGTGGTTGCCTGATAACTGGAAAGAATTGATGTCCGATGAGCAGAAGGAAGAAGTTGCCCGTGAGTGGTGCAAGGACAATTCAAGCAAGCTGAGAGACTATCTTGATGAGGACGGGGAAGAAAACATCGCTTATGATTATATGGACGCAAATCTTTCTACTTGTGTTAATTATTGCTATAAAAAAATAGGCTCTTATGACCAGAAAGAGTTTATCAAAGAATGTGTTGACAATCTTTAACAAGAGATTTCCCCGATAGTAAAATATCGGGGAGGAGGTTAAAATGATGAGTACTAAACAATACTATGAAAAGCGTAAGGCAGAAGTAAGGGAAGAGGCTATCGAGTACCTTTACTCTGATGAGGAACTCAGTTACGGGGAACTTGCTGATAGACAAGATTATTTTAGAAGACTTGGAAAACGTTACGGACTTCTCCGTGAGTTTAAGGAAAATGCAATCTGTTAGGAGGAAAATATGACTAAGAAAGAAGTGGAAAAGAAATTGAAGTCTCTTGCTAAGAAAGCACAGAAGATTTACTTGGAGTACTTGGATTCTCTTGGGGAAGAGGGTAATGAAATCGGCAAAGAAGAAGGCTATCTCTCTATAACAATATGGAGAAACAGTATTAATGTTGTATCAACGAGGGATAAGAGCGAATTGAAAAGAAAAAATCAAATACGTTTTTGGGAATATAGGTAAAACACCCTATATACAAAACATACTAAGTGTGGTATATTAAAATCATAGACCATTTGAGGAGGTAATCTTATGGCAAGAACAAAGACAAAGAAAGAAGAAGGAACATCAATTACACTGTATTCAAAGGTACAGACAGTTATTGATGAGTTGGACAAAGCATTTTTCAGCGGAAAGGGAAAGCAGAAAATCCCTCAGGTTGTATTCGCAATCAATAATCGTTGTAAGAGTTGTGTGGTTGCTTATGTTCAGGCGGACGCACTGTATGACAAGAGCACAGACAAGAAGTTACAGTATCTTGCAATCAATCCCGATTATCTTAATCGCAAGTTGAAAGATACACTAGCAACAATCTGTCACGAACTCTGTCACGTGTATGAAAACGCTTTTATTCATATTCCTCGTGGAGGATACCACGATAAACAGTGGGCGGAACTTATGGCTGAGTGTGGACTTGAGCCAAAGTACTTGAACACAAGTAAGACTGCTGTAGACCACAAGATTATCAAAGGCGGAGCGTTTGAGGATTTTGTGAAAGCATTTACTGAAAAGTACGGTGAGGACTTTTTCAATATTGTTTCGTACTCTTCAGAAGTACAGAAGAAGACTCGCAAGGCTCTTGGTATTAAGGACGATGAGGACGACGATGAGCCTAGAGCCGACAATGCAGACAAGCCTATCAAGAAGTACAATCGCAACAAGATTAAGTACGTTTGTAGAGGTTGTGGCTTGAAGGTATGGGGCAAGAGTGGCTTAGACATCTCTTGTAATAATTGTATGGCGACACTTGAAGAGGAGGTAGAATAAATGAGAGATAGGTTTGGTAATAGAAAGAGAATTAAGTTGACAGAGGGAGAACTCGCTCTTGGTAGTTGGCTTTATGTTACCTATAAGGTAATCACTGATGAGACTTGGGACGATATTTATGACGGAAAGGACGAATATCTATCAGCACATCACTTTCCTCACTTGTGGAAGAATGGTTGTAGGCTATGTGCTAAGTATATTAACTACAGTAAGTTTTCTTGTGGGCGATGTCCTTTGAAGAGGATACAGAGGAAGAAGGGAGTAGGCTCTTCTATAGATTGGTGTGGTTGCGGAGCTAATAGTTGGTATGACAAGGTTATCTACAGTGGAAGGGGTACACATTCAGAGCGTATCTCTAGTGCAATCAATATATGTAATGTACTCGCAAGAGAATTGAAGAAGGAGCGTAAATAAAATGATGTGGAAGATTAAGTACGACAAACGTAAAAGAAAGTATGTGAGAAAGTTAGACCTCGATATTGATGAGTGGATAAGCCTTGTAATGGTTATCTTGACTCTCATATTTGTAGGAATAAGACTTCTCATAGGGAAAGTATAATGGACAAAGAATTACTATCCTATCGGGATATTGTCGGAGAGAAACAATTCAGAATAGAGTATCACAGATTGTATAGTGAGCCTAGAAACTCTCCCGATAAGAGGTATTCAGGTAAAAACTATAAGAACTCTTCTGATAGGCTCAAAGCCATAAAGAAGAAGTACAAAAATGGAGTAACAAAGGAGCATATAGAGGAAATGCTCAGGGAGATAGAATGACAAAGAAGGACTTATATAATGCAAATCCGCTTGTAGATATGCGGACTCGTATCAACGGGGAGACAGCGATTAAACCGTACTACTATTTTCGTTGCGGAGTGTTGCACGCTCGGTACACAGTAGACAGAGCAATCGAACTTACCCCTGCTGAATCAGCAAAGCTGAAGGTAGACTTGACTACAGGCGATAAACAGGAATTGCTCGGAAAGACTTGGAATATGCTTGAGCATTGTGTAGAACGACCGATTATTCAGGACGGGATTGCATATGTTGATAGACGCTTGAAAGGAGCAGAAAAGAATGACGTTCAGTGAAGAAAAAGAGAGAATTAAACAGTGTGGTACGGGGATTGACGAGCGTATCAAGGCGGTAATCTTTAATGAAGAAGAGCACAGTTATTGGTACAATGGCAAGGAACTTCACGGTGTAACGGGAGCGATAGGCAAAATGCTTGGAAAGAGTTTCCCCGATAATGACACTGTAATGCTTGCAACGATGTACGGAAAAGACATTCACTCTGATGTAGAGCATTACTTCAATGACGGAAAGAAGGAACTATCTTCTGACGGAGCGAAGTGGGTAGTAGATACTATGGAGAAGTGGGGAGAAAAACTCTTTGGCGACCGTGTTGAAGAGATTAAGAGTGAAGTTATGGTAAGTGACTTCGAGGGGACAGCAAGTAAGATTGACTTGGTGCTCAGAACTCTCTCAGGAAACGACGTGCTTTTTGATATTAAGACAACAAGCAAGTTTGACCGTGAGTACTGCTCTCTTCAACTTTCTACCTACAAGAAGTTGTATGAGCAGAACTATAACAGAAACGTTACGGGGCTCTACGTACTTGGTACAAAAAGTCAAAGAGCGTTTAGGATTATTGAACAACCTTCAAGTAAGGTTGAAAAGATTTTAGCAATGAATAAAGCATAATAGGAGGAAAAGATTATGGCTAAAGAAATTAAGGAATTGTTTGTGACAGTTAATTTTCACAATGCAAGTAAGGATAACTTTGAGTCAGACAATTATAACTATTGGCTGAAGACAAACAAAGAAATCAAAGAGGGAAGTTACATCATTTTGAATGATAACGCAAATTGGGACGCACTCAAAATCTGTAAGGTTGTCTCTGTAGAAGAGCGTAAGAAAGGCAAGACTTATGAAAAGGCTCTCACTAAGGCTCTTATCGGATTTGCTGATGTTGAGGATTACTTCGGAGCAAAGGAACGCAAGCGTACAATCAAAAACCTTCTCAAGACAATGGAGGAGCGTTTCAAAGAGTCGGAGAAAATGGCTCTGTACCGTAAGCTTGCTGAGACGGACGCTACAATGCAGAAGTATATCAATCAGCTCGACGCTCTTGGCTATGATGTCGAGGAAGACCTTGGCAAGGAAGATAAATCAAAGAAATCTTGTGCTGAAGAAGAGGAAGAAGAAAATTGGTAGTACTAAACAAATGGAACAGAAAGACTTATGAAGTAATGGCTAAAGAGAATGGTAAAGTCATTCTTAAAAGAAACGACGGAACTGTCTTTACCATTGCTGAAAAAGAATATTTCGCAAATTATATTGAAAAAAGTGCTTGACATATTACACTAGGTGTAGTATAGTATAAGAGTAATCGGGAGCAAGAGACTATAGTCCAATACCTACGAACTTAACCTTGTGAAGGAAGACCGTATTAAATGGTGGCTGAAAGGACGTTGAGCAAGTTGATAACTCAAGCAAGTCCAGTCTCCCAGATTACATTCTCAAGACCATATCAGGAGGTAAATAATATGGCAGAAAAGAAAGGAACTAAGAAAATGGCAGAAGAAGTTGTAGTCACAGAAGTGAAAGATGTTGATTTCGGAGATTTGGAACTCAAGATTGAGAAGCCTACTCTGAATAAAGACAACACTGTTGCATTAAAAGGAAACTGGGACAGCCTTAAAGGTAACATTCAGAAGGTTGTAGATAAGTACAAGGGAACAGAACTGACAGAGGACAACGTAGAGTACGTTAAAACTCTCAAGAAACAGTTTGTGTCTCTCCGTACTGGAGTTGAGCGTGAATGTAAGGAGTTTAAGACTGTTTACATCGACCCAGCAGAAGACCTCTTGAACGCAATGAAGAAGGAACTTCTTGCTGTGATTGCTGAAGGAGAGAACGCCCTTGGTGCACAGCTCGACGAGTACGACCAGAGACGTAAGGACGAACTCACTGTAATCTTGAATGAGTATGTTAATGAGGCTGTAGACAAGTATCACCTTCGTGATGAGTACGCAACACAGATTCAGCTTGTTAAACAGTACTATAATAAGACACAGAAAGAAGAAGATACAATCGCTGACATCGACAGACAGGCGAAAGAGCTCTCTGAAAAGCAGACAGCCTATGACAATGGTGTGGCTCTTATCAAGGCAGAGTGTGAAGAGTCAGGTCTTCTCCCTGACGCTTATATCCGTGAACTTGCTTACCGTAACTCTGTAGAAATCATTATGGAAATCAAGCAGGACAAGAAGGCTCAGGCAGAACTCAAGGCTAAGGCAGAAGAAGGTGAGAAAATCACAATCGGAGAAGCCTCTGATTCTGAAATGGCTAAGCAGATTGAAAAAGCAACAGAACTTGATTCTAAGGAAGATGAAGAACGCACAAGAATACTGCGTGTGACATACAAGGCAAGTCAGGCAAAACTTATGGCTCGTTTCTTCAAGGAGAACAGCATTAAGTTTGAGTTCATTAACTCAGACTTTTAGGAGGGGAAATATCGGAGAGAGTTTTCTTGGTGAGGAAGGCAAAATTGCTGTGGAAGCGTAGGTAACGACTACTGTGAGTTCAACTCTCACCCTCACCTATCCTTCATTTTATACGTTTCATACAGGGTTACAGTAGCATAAACGTATAGGGCGTTTTCTGTTTCGTCCTCTGTCTCGAAGGGAGATAGTTAAACTAGCCGACGGGCGAGTTGACAGATTGTCTTAGCTAGAAGACGTTAAAGACTAGTATCTTAAACGGTAGTGAGGTAGCTCAGTAGGTAGAGCGAATGGCGAATGAATGTAACCATATTGGTCGGTGGTTCAAACCCACCCCTCACCCAAAGAGCTATGGCTTTGAGACTCTTAACCAAAGAAGATAAGCTGAGGGGCGACTCCCCTCTCTGATGTACTCCCTTGAAAGAGTGAAGGTAAAGTGAAGTACAAGCAACGCAGAGAGAAGTCTCTCTGGGAACGGTGGTACGCCTCAGGGAGCAACCCTCTCGTTATTTTAGAGAAAATAATGCTTGACAAATTATACTAAGCATATTATATTGGAAACTGTCCCCTTGAGGGGATATAAATAATACAACGTAGGTTAGTTGCCTACAGATAGGAGAACACTATGGAAGAACAGAAGGCTGTATCAGAAGTAGAAGGAAAGGAAGTTGCTGAAGTAAGCGACGATGAATTGCTTGCTCTTATGGCAGAGGGCAAAAAGTTGCAGGAAGCTGAAAATGCTGGCGACGGTGTAAAGGCAGATTACATCTTGCTCGCAAAGACAGCTACAAAGGCACTCAATCCAAAGCAGACAGAGCTCTACATTGAAGGTCTCAAGGTTGGAGACTTCTTCTTGCAGAAAGAAAAGAAGATTCTCGGAAACAAACTCCGTGTAGTTCCTCTTGCTTTCATCACACTCTATCAGGAAAAGACAAACGCCTCAAAAGACGCTGACTTTGTTGGTGTATGGAACAAAGAGCAAGCAGAGACTTATCCTCTCGTAGACGGTTCATACTATGACCGTCAGCTCCCTAACAACCATATCCTTCAGCCTGTTAACTGGGTAATGGTAGAAGTACTCGGACACCCAGAACTTGAAAATGCTGTAATCGCATACAAGAAAACAGGAAGTCGTATCTGGCGTAAGTGGAAGGACGATGTTAAGCCACGCTCACAGATGTCAGCAACACTTATTTATGAGATTTCTGAAATCGACGTAGAAAACACTGATAATCAGTGGACAGACATTGGCTTTACATTCTCTGGAAACCTTCTCGAAGAAGACAGAGCAATGGCTGTAAAGTGTATCAAGAAATCAAATGCAATTCGTGAATCTTATCAGAATCACGTACTTGTTGCAGACCACGCTTCTGTCAGCTCAGCTCCAAAAGCTGTAGCTCAGATTGAAGACGCTTCAGATGTAGAAGATTCTACAGATGATGAAGATTCAGGATTCTAGTGGTGACTGGTTTGTAGAATCAGACACGGATAAACCGATGTAAGCTAAAATAAAAGGCAAGTAATTTAAAAGTACTTGCCTTTTATAAGCGAATGTAGTAGTCTTGACTAATAGAAGGAAGAAGAGAGAATGAGCTTCATAGAAAAGAACAAACAGAACAGACTATATCGTATATGGCTTGGAATGAATAATAGATGTAACTGTGCTTCATCAAGAGATTATGCTAATTATGGAGCTAGAGGAATAAAAGTAGAGTTTACGTCTTTTGAGGAGTTTGTTACTTGGTCACTTAAAAATGGCTATGCAGATAACTTATCTATAGATAGAATAAATAATAACGGAAACTATTCTCCTGTTAATTGTAGGTGGACAACAGTTAAAGTGCAAGCTAATAATCGAAGAACTAATGATAACTTCACCTTTAACGGAATAACTCATACTCTTACAGAGTGGGCTGAAATCTACGGAATAAAAGTTAGCTCTTTACATAAAAGATTAGAAGTATATGGCTACTCTTTTGAAAAAGCTATTATGCTCCCTTGTGAGAAGCGAGAAAGACAAATAACATATAAAGGCAAAACACAGAATCTAAGGCAATGGTCTGAAGAATTGAACATACCTTATAACACATTGCGTAGCAGATTAAATAACCTACATTGGACAGTCTCAAAAGCATTTGAGACACCTTATGATAGTTTTTATTGGACGAGAAACAAAGGAGGACAAAAATGATTAACAACGTAGACGTACAGCGTTTTACTCTTTTGTTTAGAGGTAAGGATAATTCTTATGTTAAAAATGACCTTCCAAAAGCAAAACCCGAAGCAGGAAAAAAGATAAAAACCAATATAATAACTGTTTCAGGAGAGGTTAATAAACAGTTATTAGCACATCACTTAGAAGGTGATTACGGTATTGGCATTTGCCCTGTAAACGCTGAAGGAAAGTGTTTCTACGGAGTTATAGACATTGACTCGTATGGAGCAAAGATTAGAAGAGTATTGCATTTCATTAAAGAATATCAGCTCCCTCTGTTACCTTTCAGAAGTAAATCAGGCGGACTTCACGTATACCTTATGTTATCTAAAGCTGTCTCAGCCAAGACTATGCGTGAGACCTTAAATCAGATTGTGTATTACTTCTCTCTTGATATGCTTTATGGCAAAGCAAAGGTAGAAGTATTTCCAAAGCAGGATAAAGCAGAAGGCTTCGGCTCTTCCGTAACACTTCCTTATTTTAATGCAGAACACCCGTATACATACCTTCTTGACTTGGACGGAAATCCCGTTCCTTTCAAGGAAGCATTAGATTATATACAGAAACACCTTACTTCAATCGACGCTGTAAAGGAATCTCTTGAACATCTTCCTTACAGTGACGCTCCTCCTTGTATTCAGAGAATACTTATCTCTGAGGACGTTGGCGGAGAAGATACTGGAAGAAATAACTTTCTTTATTCCTTTGCTGTTTATGCAAAGAAGAAATATGGAAACGGATTTGAAGATTATGTAAAAGAAGTTAATGGTAATTTTGAAGTTCCTCTGGAAGACAGCGTTGTAGAGCAGACTTGTACATCGGTGAGAGAGCACGAGTATGTTTATAAGTGTAAAGACATTCCCTGTAACTCTTTCTGTGATAAGCCTGCTTGTCGAAGACGTGAGTTTGGGCTTGGAAGAGATAAAGGACATTTTACTGGAATAGACTACGGTCAGCTCTACCGTTATAAGACAGCAGAGCCTTACTACATCTGGAAGCTCCGCTTGCAGGGTCAGGAACAGTGGAAGGACGTTATCTTTAAGGACGAGGGTTATCTTCTCGACCAGAGAAACTTTGCTAAAATGTGTATCCGCTATCTCAATAGTGCTCCTATGATTGTTAGTACTAACGATTGGAACGCAACACTTAATTCCATTCTTCCTAATGTCATTGACGTAGAAGTTAAGCAGGAGAGTGATACATCTGGCTTATCTATGATTCATAATGCTTTCATTGATTACCTTTCAAATAAGCAGGCGAGACGAGATATGCCTTATCAGATTAAAATGGGACTGTGTGTAAGGCAGACTGTAAACGGTGTAGCTAAATATTACTTCACACATAGAGGATTTGCTGAGTATCTGAAGAATCAGAAGGTAAACTTTGATTACAATATGCTCCGTGAAATGCTTCTGCGTTTCGGAGCTATAGAAGATGTGTTAACTTACACTAATTCTTTTGAGGAAGAAACACACTTCCCTTGCTGGAGCAAAGCTAGTGATAACGTCATTGAAGAAGCTTACAAGGGGGCTATGGAAGTAGAGCAGGGAGACAAGAACAGTCTTTCTCTGAAGGGAGTTGGAGAAGCTTCTAATGTTGAAGAGTACGAAGCAAAGGAAGAAGAGAAGCTTTATAGTGAAGAAGACAAAAAAGATTCGGAGGGATTGTTCTAATGTTGATAAAATGTAAAAGTGCTCTCCTTCTGTCTGACGTGGAGAGCTTCAGTAAAACTTATGAAACGATTGCAGAAGAGGTTGGAGTAGAAATTGAAGTTGAGAGTGACTGGTCTGAGCGTTACAGATTGACTCAGGAAATTGTCATACTCGGCTCTAAGTATCTGGATAAACTTAACTCTATGTATTATCCGAACGCTGTGCTGATTCTGAAGTCAGGTGAGAATCCTTATCCCTTTATGCAGAAGGGGATAACCAGATTCATATTCGATTATCAGAATAAATATGAGCTCTTTACAGCCTTATTTAAGGCTGAGCCTATAACAGTACACTCAAGAAACTTACCTCTTGAAGAGATAATTAAAGACAGCTCTGTGTGGAACTTTACTTATGGAGACTACAATTTTAAGTTTGATAAGGACAAGTATTTTTATAAAGGTAAACAGCTTTATCTGGCTAATGCTCAGAAACGTTACCTTGCAGAGTGGCTTTTGAACGGACACAAAGATAACAGTAAGAGAATGTTATTGTGTATTATGCGTAAAAAGTTCGGTCAGGATTTCTTGGCTGATATAGACCGATTTGGTCGATTAAAGGAGGAAAAAGATGAGTAGCAGAAGCAAAAGAGTACAACAGCAGATTGTAGCTCAGAGGGTTACGACAGCTGTTCAGGTACTGTCAATTATGGAAACAGAAGCAAGGAAGATGAGCTGGTGGCAGAGATTTAAGCTCGCCAACACCTTTCTCTGGAAGAAGAACATTAACGCTTTCTTTCAGTTAGCTGACAGCAATAAGGAGACTGATAATGGCAGGGAAGTTCAAGATAGTAAAGCGTAAAGCTGATTGTGTTCTTCTATACAAGGCTGTCGGAAATGACGCTAAGTACTTAGTTAAGGACATTGAGGGAGATACGATTTATATGAATCTTAATGACCTTAACGGAGCAGAGAGAGCATTTGATTCGTACGACATAAATAAAGTGCGTGAAGAAAAGAAGAGAGAGTTTGAGGAATGGTTAAGCGAGTTCGCTGAAGCGTAAGTTCAGCAGGAGTTTGTGATGTTTGAAGGAAGAGATGTAAGAGTTATCCTTGCTAATGCAGGGACAGGAAAGACAAGAAGACTGATTGATGAGGTCTCTAAAGAACTTGAGACAAGACGACCAGAGGAGCTTGCTTTTGTTACCTTTACACGTAAGGGAGCAGAGGAAGGGCTTCACCGTGTATGCTCAAAGCTCGTTCTTACACCTGAGGATTTACCTTACTTTCGTACTCTTCACTCTCTGACATTCCACGCTCTCGGTCTGAAAGCAACACAGATGTTTGGCAGACTTGACCAGAGAAAGTTCAACAAGGAGTACGGATATGAAGTTAACCGTTGTGAAGTAGACACAGGAAAGGTACAGCCTACCCGTGACTCTGAGTACTTAAACTTTTATGACCTTGAAAGGTCAGGAGCTTTGACAAGTAAACAGCTTGCTGAAGCAGATATTAAATTAGGTTATTATCACCAACTTGTACGGAAATATGAGGAATACAAAGCCAACGAGCACCTAGTTGACTTTTTCGACTGCCTCATAAAGTACGTACAGGAAGGTGATTCTCTTCCCTGTAAAGTAGTATTCATTGACGAAGCTCAGGACATATCAGCTTTACAGTGGAAAGTAATAGAGAAAGCATTTTCCAGAGCAGAGAAAATTGTAATTTGTGGAGACGATAAGCAGAGTATCTACACTTACTCTGGAGCACGCCCTGACTTTCTGATTCAGCTCGCAAAACAATTCCCAGTAGAACATCTCTCTGTTTCGTACCGTATACCTTACTCTGTATACAAACTGTCGGTAGCCATAACTAACTTCATTGGAGATAAGACAGAACAGAAAGCAGAGCCACGTATGGAGAACGGAGAAGGAAGCATAACACAGCTTGCTGACCTTGAGAGACTTAAAAACTTTATTCGTGATGAGGACTATGCAAAGGACAAAGGAGATACCTCTTGGTATATCCTCTGTCGCAATAACTGTTTCCTTGACGCCCCGAAACGACTTCTGGAGGAAAACCTTATCCCTTACTGGACAGCTGAAGGTTTCTTTATGGGTGGACAGATTATGAAGCGATTGAAGGACTATGAAGGATATAAACTTGAGGGCTACGGAAATCCTAAGAAGAAAGAAGACTTTCAGAGAAGATTCGGCATAGATGATTTCTCAGTGCCATTCACTGACACTTGCCTTTTCACAGAAGGAAGGAAGTGGGTCTATGCTTCTTACATAGAAAAGTTCGGATTGAAGAAGCTCGAAGAAATGTGTAAATGGAATCCACAGATTTTAGTTAGTACGATACACCACGTAAAGGGAGGTGAAGCTAAGAATGTTGCTGTACTGCTTGATACTACCCGTCGCACTGTAGGAAACATTTATAACGACATTGATGAAGAGCTCCGTATCCTGTATGTAGGTGTGACACGTACTAAACAGAATCTGTTCTTAGTTGATAGTAAGAATGGCTTAGGCTATGACAAGATGTTGCAGGTAATCAAGGAAGAAAACCACTTGGAGTGGTAGGAGGAAAGTATGCAGGAAGTTAAAAGTTTAGACGCTTTTAAGAAGGTCAGTAATAGAGAAGAATGGAAGAAGTGGTTGGAGAATTACCACGATACGCATAATTGTCGTATAGAAGGGAACTTCTATATGGATAGGTACTCTTATTATGACCTCAATCGCACTAAAGAGGAGTATGCTTCAATAAGACTGCTTATTGCTTTTGAAGAGTATGAAGAGTACTTCGTACTTAAAGAAGAATATTGTTAGGAGGAAAATATGGAAAAGACAGTAGAATGGCTTGAAGCTAGTGAAGACCACAGCTTCTATTTGATTGGTAATGATGACAGAAAGAAGTATTATCCTGCTATAATCGGCTTAGCTAAAGATTATAGCCACGTAGCGTACTCAAGAGAAAGACTTGTTTCCTGCTTTATGAAAGCGAATGACTGGTCTTGGGAAGAAGCAGAAGAGTGGATTGAATATAACGTAGAGCGTGCTCTGCCTTACTACGGAGCTGAAGCTCCTGTTATTCTCAATAACAATTTTGTAAGTTCTCGAAATAAAAAATATATTCCTTTGAAAATTGTTATTGACTAATAATACTGAGTGTAGTATAATAAGAGCATAAGGAGTTAGATATGATTTTTCAGTGGCAGATTAGCGAATTAGAGCAGAAGGAAATGGAAGATGTAAACTACAAAAAGATTCTTTTCCATTTCTGCGATGAGGTTGCAGACAGACTTGAAAAGTGGTTTGAGAAGATTGAACTTAACCACACTTCACGCTTTGAAGATTGTCGTACTAATCATTTCTTCTATGTGGAGAACTGTGATTTACAGTATTTCAACACTGATGTAGAAGAAGACATTATGTATCTTCTTGATGAAGGCTTTGAAGTGATTGAAATTACAGAGGACAAGATAAATGGCTAAGATTGTAGTTGGACTTGATATTGAAACTGTAGACCCTCTCTTAAAGACAGCAGGCTACTCTTGGAAGTACGGTAGCTGTGGCTACATTCTTGCTACTGCTCTGTACTTCGAGGACGGAGATGAAGTTAAAGTGATTGCAGGGCTTATCAATAATAACTGTCCTTATAATAAGGCAGAAAGAGCATTAGGCAATGCAATGATAGAAGGCTTATTAAAGAATCCTGATGTTGCTATTGTCGGAGCAAACTTACAGTATGATATTGGCTGGCTTTTGTATGAATACAAAATGACAACCTACGATGTAAAATGCTCTTTCATAGATGTCCTTCAGGCAGAACATATTCTCAATGAGAACTCAATGGATTCTCTTGATACGCTCTCTTGGAAGTATCTTAAATATGGAAAGAAGAAGGAACGTATTGAAGATTGGGTAAGAGAGAATGTTTCAAGTAAGGGAGATTTCCGTCAGCACCTTAAAGACGCTCCTTGGGAACTTCTTGATGAGTACGTATCAGGAGACGCTAAGAACCCTGTAAAGATTTGGCGAAAACAGCTTACCCTCTTGAAGAGGGAAGATTTGTGCAAGAGAGCAAAACTTGAGTTTGACTGTATTCTGCCTTCTCTTGCTATGACAAGAATAGGTATACCTATTGACACAGAACAGAAAGCAAAAAATCTTGAGTTCCTTGACCGAGCTATTGATAAGCTCCACAAGGATTTTATGTCTCAATACAATTTACCTAAGTTCCGTGTAACAGCTCCTAGAGATATTGCTTCTTTCTTGGATATGAGAGGTATCCCTTATAAGTGTGCTATCACTCTTAAAGGATACAACGGAAAAGTATTTGATAATGGAGATGAGACAGATAGAGCCTATAGTAAAGCAAAACAGCTCGTAAACAGTTTCCGTCTTAAAAAGGGAAAGCCTGTTGCTTATGTACCAAAAGAACTATCAGAGCGTACTTGTGAACTTCTTAAAGAAGAAGGCTTTATGTTTAACTGTTCTCCAAATGTAGACAAGAAGTACTTTGAATCAAAGCGTGAAGCTTATCCTGAAGTTGCCTTGATTGCAGACTGGAAACTTGCTACGGGAATCAGGTCGAAGATTCTTGGAGCTGAATACAATCGTTTCATTACAAAGAACTTTAAGGACGAATACTGTATCAGACCACAGTTTAAGATTACTGATACACTGTCCTTCCGCTATTCTTCTGTAATGCCGAACGGTCAGCAAATCCCTTCAAAGGGAGGATTCAAGATACACGATGAAAGTGGCAATGAAGTTGAAATCAGTTTCCCTGCAATCACCCGTGCATTGTTCGTACGAAGCAAAGGCTGTGTGTTCGGAAAGATTGACTACGGACAGATTGAGTACCGTCTCATCTGTAATATTGCCTGCGGAGAGTCAGGAAAGGAAGTAAGAAGACAGTATGCAGAGAATCCGCATATGGACTTCCACCAGTACGTTGTAGACCTTACAGGCTTGTCACGTAAGTATGCAAAGAATATGAGCTTCGGCGTAAGCTTCGGTATGGGACTTCCTTCTATGGCTGAGAGCTTCGGCTGGACTATGGAGAAAGCAGAAGAGATTTCAGAGAAGTACCACGAGCATATGCCTTTCGTTGCTCCTACTCTTGCTCTTGTAGGTGATGTAGCAAAGGAGAGAGGTTATATCAAGACTGTATACGGAAGTCACGCAAGACTTCTTGATAAAAAGAAGAGCTATACAATGCTTAACCGCTACACACAGGGAAGTGGAGCAGAGTGTCTTAAACTTGCTATTGTAAATGCTTACAAGGAAGGTTTATGGGAAAAACTTAAAGTGGCTAATACTGTACACGATGAACTTAATATGCCTTACCTTGAGCCTACAGAAGAAGGTATGCTCAATCTCTACCGTATGGCGGAACTTATGCGAACATCAATGCCTAACCTGCGTATTCCGCTTGAAGCTTCTCCTGAACTTGGTGACAACTGGGCTTCAACTAAGGAAGTACCAGAGTGGATTGAGCTTCGGGACAAGAACGATGAAGCTTGGCTGAAAGCTTCTCCTGAACTGAAGAAGGCTGTAAACATCTGTGATAAACTTTTGAAAGAAGGAAAGGTAGCTGTATGATAAGGATAATCTTTTTTCTGTTTGCTGTTGGTTTTGTGGTAGCTGTATTGATACTTTGCTTTATATACGTGAGCTATATCTTTAATAAAAAGGAGAATAAAGATGAGTAAAGGTGCAATAATCGGATATATCGTTGGTGCAGTCTTAGGATTGCTTATATGTTTAGTGGCTTATTTCTGGAACAAGGAGAATAAAGAATGACTAAAGAAGAACTTGAAAAAGAAGCAGAAGAATACGCAACTGAAAATTACGAACAGTGCATATATGATGATGTAATAGGTTGGAAAACAGACTATGAAGCAAGGAAACAAGCCTATCTCGCAGGTGCAGAGCCAAGAGAAAAGCAGATACAGATAGACGCAGAACAGATACGAGCCTTGCAGAAACAGAACGGAGAACTGACGGACAAGGTAAGAGAGTTGGAAAAGCAACTTAACGATTGGCAGACAAAAGCAAATTACTTATCTGGAAGGAGATAAAAGAAAAATGACAGAAGAATGGTTTTATGTATCAGATAAGATACCGAATGAAGAATCAATGTTATTACTTGCAAGAAAGACAGTACATAATAACAATCAAGCATTGATTGGATTTTACAAAAATGGAAAGTTTGAAAGATTCAATGATAGAACAGGCTTAATGGAAACCATTGATAGTGTTTATGCTTGGAAATTTATTGATTTACCAAAAATCAAGGAGTATGACAATGACAGATAAAGAATATAATTGCCTAG
>JAEIGA010005429.1_pt1 | contig 19484 bp, 30 predicted proteins | sample 9270691 | NCBI WGS metagenome assembly JAEIGA01 (sample SAMN17057246, study PRJNA624740) | gut metagenome | biome: biome; isolation source: fecal sample | host: Bos grunniens | place: China: Xizang | collected 2019 | reverse complement strand
AGATAGAACTCTGTGCCGTATGACACCGAAGCCGATATAAAGAGATTTCCGTAACGCAATCGGCAGATAGTCTCGTCTACCCACTGCTGCGCCTGCTCGAAGCCTTTCTTAACCCGATTGAGGACGATGGACTGGCTCTCGAAGTTGGCAAGTATCTGCTGCTCGTTCAATGCGTCGCGCGTCGTGATTTCCTCATTCGTGCCGACAATGCTTGTGATGATAGTCGAGCGTAACCGTTTTTCCTCTTCAACGTTGTAGTCCAACGAAGCCCTGTCGACAGTCAACATCTTGACGGGGTCGCGCAGATCTGGCTGTCCCTCGATGGGCACGGGGATTTCCACGAAGCTGCCAGCTCCCGTAATGCGCTTGTCGTGGCACTTCGGACACGGTACAAGGCCGTTCATGTCGAATAGCCAATGACCATGACTATCTTTGAGGAAACCACCGTCGCAGTAATCGCCCGTATTGTCGTTGTGGAAATCGCAATCCTGCTCGTATCCGCTGTATATCGGATAACTGCCGTACATATCAAGATGTCGCTTCGAAATGGCAAAGAACAGGAACCAATCCAAGTTGTCCAGCTCCTTGGTCACAGGCGACATCTTCACGTCGGGCAAGTCAAGGCTGATAGGCTCATTCCAGAAGAACCGCGCAGGGCAATAACCTAAGTCGTGCGGATTGTCAATGATAGGCTCACCGACTGGCAAACCGTCCTTTGACGCAAACACACGGTATCGCTCGTCATCTATGACGGCAATGCGGTCATCTTTCTGCCGGAACACGATGAACCTCATCTGTCCCGTCGTGCGGTCAGCCTCATACTCGATAACGTCACGGATGGGCAACCAATAGAAATACGGCTGCGGATACCTGTCGCCTGCCTGCTGTTCCGTTGGCATATCAACAATTAATACCGAATTGATTTCCGTTTGGAAGAACTCCCATCCTTTCGTTGCCCATGTGTTCTGACCGCCCAGCTTTTCCTGCCTGTACCACTCCCAATCGTCACGCTGTTCTGTCGTGGCAAACTGATAGCTGTACGCAGGGTTGCGTCCCTCGAAAATGCGGCTGAGCTTGCCGAAAACCTCACTCAGCACCTCATTCGTCTTGACGGGAAAGCGGAAGAGCGTTTGGAAAATGACAAACTTATCATGCGGTATGAGCTTCTCGACCATGCCAAGGAAATCCGACAGCGCTTGCGCCACACCCGACTGTCCCACAAAGGGGATTGCTTCGGGTGCTCTGCCGTCCATACGTCGGTACTGCGACGCTAACGCAGGCATGTTCGGAACCGTCTGCACATGGAAGCGCAATCGGTTCTGATGTAACTGAGCCTGCATCAGCATCTGACGGTGTCGGTGCTCACTTACCCTTTTCCTTAGTTCTTCGGCTGATAGTCCCATCTTTAAACTCAAATTCTGAATCCGCAGGCAACACCCATCCGCTCTTCGTCATCTTCAAGATGTTCTCAGCGTGCTCGATGTCGAAAGCCTGCTTTGCACCGCCGTTGACGGTCTCAAGTGTTACCATTGTTTTCTTCATACTGCTGTCTCTTTAGGCTGACGCAGGCACAAGGTCTGTCAACGGGTTGAAGTCGGTCGGTGTCACGATGGCCAGCTGGTCGGAGTAGTTGGGAAGAAATGCCCACTGAATCGTATTGTTGTCAGGAGCTTCCAAACCACCGAAGCCCTTGTCGCTGATGAACAGTGAACGGATGGGGATGGGGTAGTAGGTCGTGGCCGTCGTGCCGTCCTGAATGGCAGCGATAGCACCATTCTCATCGAAGAGGAACACACCAAGGTTGTCGGCCTGCGCCTCACACTGCAAGGCTTTCATGGCCTTGATGACCGACTGAGGAATGGCACGCAAAACACCGTTGAACGGGGTAGCCTCACGGCCGACAATAATCTCGACACCGCCCAGCGTCTCGTTACCGCCGCCAAATGTGCGTGCAGCTCCAGGCTCAACCGTCGGGGCTTGGATGTAAGGCGACACAACAATCTTGCCGCCGTCCGTTGCAGCCATCTTCGCAGTCCACGCGGCAAGCTTGTCGATGGCCGTAGACGCGCCAGTAATAAATGAATTCTTCGTGCCGTCAGCTTTCTTCAACCGCTGAAAGGCAACTTTCTGAATCTGCCCAAAACTTTCGGAGCAGGCGACAGCAGGGATTGTGGTCAATGCCTGTGCTGCCGGACATGTACATAATTGCATAATCGTTAATTTTTTTTGGTTAGAAAATTACGTAATCTAAGCCTAACCCTCTGACTAACTGCCGCAAAGATAAAGAATTTCCTTATTCGTTGTACTTATTTTCCGTATATTTTATGAATAATTAACTAAAACCGAAACGCAGGCCACCATCACTGGCAACCTGCGACAAGATATGTGATACAAACTATTGATATAAGAAAGAAGACACAAAATAAAATGAAAATTCATTCCTTTACTATTCAATGAAACAATCCTAACTAACCTAATAGAGAGATTGAAAATTCGAAAAACATCTATTTAAAATCTAAAGCATTAAAAATATGCCATGACTAAAAACCTTAATACTAAATCACTATAGTAATAACAAAATTTCTATCATTCGCTTTCCGTTGAAGCCTGCGGTCATCGGTTTCGCAACCGTACACCTCTTGCCTCACGCTTGATGGCAAGGTGCTTCAAGGCCACATATCTTATGGCATCAATCCCGTGGTTGTTCCTATCCTCGGGGTTATTCGTCCTGTTGCCGTCCCTATCCTTTGCCCAGCTGTAACTTCTGGCATTCTGTATGATTCCCATCGACCTGCGCGTGAAATGCAGACGGTAACGCTTCAATATATCCAAACCGCTTACTATGCTGTCGGCTCCCTTGGGGCTTGGTGTCACCCACAACCCCATACCGTTCAGCTCACGGATGCTCTTCGGCTCCGCACAGTCGGCCACAATCTCACGGTCATGGCCTACACCCTCATCCTTGGCACGCTCGGCAAGCATCGGGTTCGTCAATCCCGTCGAGTAAATCAACTCATCAATCCATAACTCACCGTGCGCCTCCACCACATGCTCCAAGGCACTCGGGTCGTTGGTGAAACCGAAGTCCAGCCCATACCAATTACCTTTCCACTCATCCCGTGGCGGCAGCACGTCCACGATGTCCCAGTTCGTCAGTATGACACCCTCCAGCTTACCCGTCAGCCCACGGGCATACACTTTCCACAATGCTTCATCCTCGATGCCCTCAATACGTTCGTGTTCCTCGGGTGTCAGGAAATAGTTGCGCCTGTGGTCGCTGATTATCAGCTTTACACCCACACGGCCTAACAGCTCATCATGCACCCAGAACCGTGCCGTCGGGTTGTAGTCGATGAATATCTTTTTCCTTGTGCGGATGGCCAACTGCCAATATACCTCATAACTGATACCGTTGGCCTCATTGATGAACAGATAGTCCCTCTTACCACTCTTTGCATCCTGCTCGTCCTTGAACGATGAAAACTCGATGATACTGCCATTTACGCAACGGATGATACGCTCGCCCTCATTGATACTCGGCCACCATTGTTTCAACAACGGTGAACTCTCCAAGATGTTCTTAGCGTCACGGTACGCACCTTTCTTCAAGTTCGGCACGTCCTGACCAACCACCGTCGCCACCTGCCTATTCTCCATCATGCCCAGCATGTAAAACACCTGCATGATGCTGTACGTCTTACCGCTGGACGTGCCGCCTTGATTGACAATCACACGCTCCTTGGCTTTCAGGTTCGCATGATACAGCGGCAGGGTTGAGAATAGGCAGGTTCCGTTCATCATTTATACACAAGACACAAAACAAACTTTCATACAATCTTCGACAAATGACGTTTCAAGTCTTTCAGCTCATTGACCGTCATAAACAAGCACTCGGTCACACCGCACCGCTTATGGCTCACGATGTAACAAGCACCTTTCTTGTCTTTCTCTATCTTGACCTCACTCATACGTCGACCTCATCCTCTGAGGATGGGAACTTCTCATCGTCGGGCGACGAAGTTATATATTTAATTGTCAATTCCGACTGCTGACCGCCCGACATCTCCATCTTGTCAGCCGGCTTCTCACCTATCATGGCGCAAATGGCATTATAAGCCTGCACGTCTCCGCTCTCTGCCTTAGCTATCAGACTGCGCGTGATGACCATCTGATGATTGAAATCCTCTTCGCTCACTCCCTCAGCCTTCAGCATCTGCTTCGTCTGTTCATTCAGCTCAGTCTTATACATCAGCATCTCTAAGGCCTCTCGCATCGTTTTCTTACGTCTGCGAGCTTCTCCCGACTTGATGCCGCCCTTGCGCGTCATTTCCCGAAGCTCTTCCGAACTTCGGTCTTTAGGGTTTATCAGATTTTCTTTCCTACCTTTTGGCATCTTTACTCGCTGTTTTCGTTATCTTCTTTGTCGTTACGTTTCGGGTTTAACATGACCATCTCATGCTTTAAATCGTGGTATGCCCTGTTGAACTCCTTTCGCTTGCTATCGATATCAATTTTCTGCATGATGAGCGTTTTTTTTTGAATGTTCAACGCGCTCATCTGTGTGTCGATTAACAGCGTCTGACGGTTAAGCTCTTTCAGTTGTTCTTCCAACGGTCTCACCGCTTCACGCTGTGCATGATTGACGGCTTCCATATAATCATCAAACTCTCCCTTTGTTTCTACTACATGGGGAGTATATTTCTCTCGGATTTCTTCCATGCTATTCATAACGCTTGATTTTTAATTGTGAATTGTTAATTGTGAATTGTCAATTTGGTTTATCCCTCATCGAGCGGGGCATCATCGTTACCGCCACCGCCACCGTTATTGCCGCCAGTGTTTTGACCACCACCGCCAAGGTTCAATTATCCTTTGTAATCAATCATAATTGTTTTGGTTTTTGAAATTAATAATTTTGTTTACTTGTCAACCCTCTTAGTAATCGGGCTGTATATCCTCTTATCAAGTGCCGTGCCTATCCGATTAGTAATCGGTTCAGCTTGCACTCTGCTTTCATCTTCAGCCGTGCCTTATCCATCTCTCGCATCATGTACGTCGTGATGGTAGTCATGATGCTGCTTTCGTCGTTGATATGCCATATCATGCGCTCAAATGCCATTGCATAGCAATATTCGGCATAACTCTTTCCCGTGCAGTGCTTGTTCATAAAATGGCGCACGAACATATCTTTCCGGTTTTCGATGTATGCCATTACCTCATTATGACTGCCGTCGACATACGCACGACGTATCATGGCCAACTCTGCCATCTTCTCGTCTATGCGCTTGAAACGCTCGGCCTTTTTCTTGTCTGACTGACGTTTCCGCATTATCTGCGAACACATGCTTGCATCGGCTATTACATAATCACCTATTTCGTTCTCCATGACATAACACCAACTCGGCATATCGTCATACGCAATACCATGCTTCAATGCATACATCAGCCGATGATAATAAACATATCTCCTGCGTCCGTTCTGCGACATTACGACAAAAGGTGCCCTGTGCCCTGACTTTACCATCACGGCTATTGCCTTGCCCGTAAACTTACTGACCACATCGCCAGTCTCACGGTTGAACGCATATCCAGGAAACCCTTTTATCTCTTCCATTGCTAAACACCCCTGATAGGCACTTTCATTATCAGATTATAATCCAGCTTCTTTTCTTTTACGGTATGTCCTTTGTTCGTTTCGTCGTATTTGAAAATATGCCCACCCCACTTTTTGATTAACATCTCGCATTGCTCATACTCGCGGTCACGGTTCCTGTAAGCTGCCAGTCCACCTTTGTTCGTCGACTGTTCGCAAATATAATGATACGCATTTACTCGCAATACCACGCGCTCCATGTTCAACTGTTGCAGCGTCATGTCGTAGTCATCCTTGAAGAACAACCGCTCATCATACCTGCAGCGGCTCCCTTTCAGATGACAGCGGAAAGGCCCACCGATATAAGACTTCGTACTGAATGGAGTATTATGATGGTAGCACCGTTGGTCGGGATTTATATTGACACCCCAGAACTTTGCGCCCAAATCTTTGGCCATGATGCTGTACTTCTCGACCATCTGCAATACTTCGTCAGCATCCAGCTTGTAACGCTCATATCCATATCCGGTTATTTCGCTGACCTCGAAACGCTCAATATACCTGATGTCATCGTCAAGGATGAGCACCACGTCTATGCCACGCTTGAACTCTTCATCGAGAATATGATTCAACACCCTGCAAAGGTTACCTTGCACACCGTCGGCACATCTCACGATATCAGCTTCCGGATTTGCTTTCCGATATGCGTCGTACTCGCTGCCGTCAACCCATACACGGACATACGGCAAATACTCCAACGTCTTGATGTCGTTAGGCCGCTTGTATGACGGTACGTTAACGCTAATCTTCATTTTTCTTGTTATTTTTGTGAGAACTTGAGCCTAAGCGGTTTTCTTTCAGCAGACGGTTAAATACATCTACGCCACGCAAAACACGGCCTATGCCCGTAGATTTCGAATGTACGTTGTCCGAACCTTTCACCGTATTCATCAATCGCACGGGCTTCAAATCCAACAACGTCTGAGCCTGCAGCCAATCTACATCATCGTCGAAATATAACACGATGTAATTGTGTGTCTCGCTCAACACCTGCGTGAACTCCACTTCGGGAACCTCCTTTGCTTTCTTCGACTTGATTTTCACCGGCACGTTCCAATTCGCAAGCTCCTTAAGGTTCCACAGGTTCAATAATGCATCGTCATTCTCTGCGTAGTGCATGTTCTCTTTCATCACATACTCACGCAGCTTTTCCTTTGGCGTGTCCTCGGGCAACACCTTGCACAACACGTTCACCCACCCCAGCTTCTTGTAAGCCTTGAAACGGTGGTTGCCACTGATGACCACGTACCGACCGTTGAACGGATACACATGTATCTCGTCCAAGACTTTCATCTCGGGCGAGTTCCTGATGCTGTCGCACAACGCTTCAAACTTCTCCTTGGTAATCTTTCTCGGGTTCTTGGGCACGTCCGGTATCTGTCCCGTGTTCTCCGACAACAATGAGATGGGAATTTCCCTCACCTCAACTTTCAGCTCAAACTCTCCCATACGCTAACCCTCACATCCGTTATCGACACATTCCGTATGGGTGTCGTGTTCCAACTTCACGCACGTTGCCGTCTCTTTCGGGCAATGGTCGCACTTGTACATCACGTTTAATTGTCTCTCCTTGATTGCAGTCATAACTTCTTTGTTTTTAGATGTTTCGGCTGCAAAGATAAGGAATTTCCTTATACAATCAAGAAAATCAGCATAAATTTTTAAATTCTTAACAAAAACAAAACCTGCACAACCGAAGTCATGCAGGCCATTCTTTCCAAACTTACAAGGATTGGCAAGAACTGGAAAACCTCTCACGCACAATCCATGAAATCAAACAACGTCGGCGACGTTTTCTCTTCTTGCGCTTCACGTAAATATGTCAACCCATCGCGCCAGTAGTCGTAATTCAATTCCGTGCTCAACCCCTTGCGTCCCATCTTCACGGCACAATACGGAACCGTGCCGATACCTCCGAACGGGTCAAACACCACGTCGCCCTTGTTGCTGTAACGCTCAATCAATCTTTCGACGATATCCAACTGCAGCGGGCAGATATGATTCTGTCGGTTCTTCTGCGACTGCCGGCTGTTCAACGTCCGCATACGTGTCACGTCATCCCATATCCAATCCTTATGGCTCACAGGGTCAATAGCCATGAACGTCTTTGGCAACCGTCCGGCATCTTCCATATCCTCTGCAAACCTCACATGGGCTTCGTAATTATAAACGTGCTCTTCGCTGAACTTGCGGAAATACTGCCTGACGGTGTCAATGGGCAATCCCCTCACATCATCGAATGACAGCAGCCTGTCGCCCGAACTCTTCCAATCTGCGTGGGCATCAATCTGCCAACGTGCCAACGAATAGTCCTTTCCCTTTTCCTTGGTCACAGGCTCATCTGCGTAGGCTCTGCTGGTGTCTGTCGGCAGCTTACGGAACAGCAATACATATTCAGGACACCCAACACCCATCTTGGAACCATCCTTGCACATTTCCGTGTATCCCAATCTGTACGTCTGATTGTTTTCACGCACAACGTCCGTGTCGACCGTCACCATACCGAACAGTCGGAAGCCGTGCTTCATGTAATGGAATATACACATGGCGTGGAACGGGTCAAGCGTCGGCATACCGTCGCCCGTGGCATTACCAAACAATATCCTATCCTTGCAATGAACGGCCAACACCCTGCCAGGCTTCAACACTCGAAGCAAATGGGGAGTTAAGTAATCCATCTGCTTGAAGAACTCATCATTGTCGGCATTGAAACCGAAGTCGTTATAACTGGCCGTGTATTCGTAATGGTTCGAGAATGGTACCGACGTAACAATCAATCCCACGCTATTATCTTCCATCTTCATGCACTCCAACACATTGTCGTTGTTAATAGCCGTGTACAGCTCGCCGTGCTCGACCTCACGCTTCGAAAACATATAACGCATGAGCTTCTTTTCCACATCCATGCCAAACAATCCATTTTCACGCACTATCTGCACCATCTTCTCAACCATATCTTTGTGTTGCTTCCACTTCTGCAGGAACGTCTTGTATATCTCTTGTTCGCTCTCCGCAAACACGAGGTACAGCTCGACGGGGTGCTGTTGCATGAAACGATGGATACGTGCAATAGCCTGATATTTGTCGTTGAAACGGTAATCAATGAACATAATGGCCTTATGGCAATGGTACTGGAAGTTCAATCCCTCACCCAGCATCTCGGGCTTTGCTGCAAGGTACTTCAACTTACCGTCCTTAAAGTCGCTGATGATTTGGTCGGCTTCGTCATCGTCCTGCGAGCCGTACACCGCCTTGCAGCCGTCAATGGCCTTGCATAATGCTATGCGCTCCGCTTCCAGATCATGCCACAACAAAAAGTGGTCATCCCTGTTCTCCGGACGGTTAATGATTTCCACCACCCTCTGCACGCGGCTGTTGATGCTGTCGCGCTTCTCCTTTGCCGCCTGCTGCAATCCCAAGGCCGCTTCACGGAACATCATCTTCTCGCCGTCATCGAAATATCCTGCGCTCTCATTATCGACAGGTACCACCTCTTCGATGACTTTCAGCTCGGGCAATATATATCCTTCGTCAGAATATCCAAGGTCGCTCGGCTTCGTCAAGAAAACCGCCCACGTCGATACCCACAGCCAAAACTCATGTTCCTTGCCAGGATACAACGTCAAATTGTTGGCCTTGGTACTGTCACGCTGGAAGAACCGTTTCAACGCTTGCCCCGTATCCATCACTCCCAAATATCCAGCATAGTGTATCAACTCCTTATATCTGTTGGGGCTTGGTGTCGCCGTTGCCACGAAACGGTACTTCACGTTGGCAAACAACGGCAGGAACTCCTGATAAGTCTTGGTTCCGAAGCCACGCAACACCGATGCTTCGTCCAACGACGTGCAAGTAAAATAACTCGGGTCAATCCTTACCCCTACCTCACCGTCACGCACTCGCTCGTAGTTCGTCACCATGATATCGCTTTGGCACGCTTCCACCTCCTGCATCGTCCGGACGTACTCGATGTTCATGTTCATGTGCTGTTTTGCCTGACTGACGAACTCCACGACAACACGCTTCGGGCAAACGATAAGTGCTTTGCCGCCCTCACGCTTTATGATAACGCGGCAAATTTCCAACTGTGTCACCGTCTTCTGCATACCGAACGAAGAAAATATGGCTCTACATCCACCATGTACCGCCCATTTCACCGTGTCCCTGACGTGTGGGAACAATGTCGGGCTTATCTCTTCATCCTTAACCTCAAATCCACTCTCGGCACTAATGGCCATCTTCGACTTCAAAAAGTCTATGTACTCTACTTTCTTCATTGTCCTTTGCTTTTAAATTCTATTTCAGCCGTAGCCAAACCTTTGCCGAATGACTGTATCATGCTCATCGGCTCGTAACCCATGAAATCGGCAACACCAATCAACAGATGGAACATCACCTCACCTAACACTGGCATCACCTCATCGGGCTGCCCCCCTGCACGCTGCATAGCATCCATCAAACCGCCATACACGATGTCGGCCTTGACTGTCGGTTCATTGATGACATACTCCACACAATCTTCTTTTTCGATTTTCTTGTTCATTTTCTCTTCGGTTTTTTATTGTTATACTTCTTCAATTCCTCTCTCCCCTTATCCGTGATAGTGAACACGATTTCGGGGTAGCAAAAGGCTTCCGCTTCGTTGATGAGGTCGACCAGTTGGTTAAGATTCCCGTCAACACAGAAGCAATCCTTCTCCAGTTCCTCACACATGGCATGGATACCAGCCTTTGACAACTGCAAGACGATTGTCGCGTATGTTATACCCATGACCGTGCCTCTTGATGGTTTACGTTAAACAACTTCTCGATGTTCAGCTCACCGCCCAGCGCCTGCGCTATGGCTGACAGCTCATCGATACCTATGTCGAACACACCGGCCTCTATCTTGCGGATGGTCGTCTGTCGCAGCCCAGATAATTCTGCCAGCTTCACCATCGTCATGCCCTCATCCTCACGCATCTGCCGTATCTGTCTGCCGATACGTTTGCGGTTCTCATAATCTCTGATTCTTGTCATAATTCAAATAATTCTAATTGTACAATCTTCGGTCTTTTCAGTTCCTTTCGGTAGGCCTTAATCTTCTCTATTAATGCCAATGCTATTTTGTTATTCTTACCGCCACAGCTCATGACGCACATTTCCACTCGCTCACAAGCTGCATCCAGGCACTCAACCTTGGTGCGGTATCCCCTGAAACACCCGTCGCCCGTATCCTTGTCAACCCACGATACACCGAAACCACCTCCGGCTGTCCCGACGTTATAGTCAAGGCCGAACGACCACAAGCCGTTACCACAATCCGCATACTTGATGCTGACCTTATAACCATAGCTACCATCCTTGACAATGATATCATCGCGCTCGGGGTTCAGACAAATGTCAAAGTCGTTGAACACATACTTCCCAATCTTTGTCGTGATGAGCTTGCTTGAATCCTTTCGCGTCTCCTTGCAATACTCACCCCACTGTTCACTGGTGAACGTGATGCCCTGCGCCCTGATAGTATGAAATACTTCTTCCATATACCGTTATTTTAGCTTTTTCTTTGTTTTAACGCGATTTCTCCCCGTTGCCTGACAACTTACCAACCGCAGGGGAGAAACCTCCTTAAATCGCCTTAATTTCGATTTTCGTCGATTATTGCCATACGATGACCACGACGAACCAACATCGGCAGGTACATGTCCAGTCCCTGCTGGTGGAACTCTGCCGTTCGGTATGCACCGTCGACCGTGACACCTACACCCGTAACCTTGGCCACCGTGTCGGCATCCTCATTGTACGAACGATAGAAGTCTCCGCAGCGGAAGATCACGATGGTATTCTCACCGTGCTTTCCCTTTGTCTGCTGCTGCAATAATACGTTGTCAGCCGTTGTCTTCATAGTGTACTCCTTTCTTATGCCACAAGCAGGTCGTAGGCTTTCTGCAACTTGCCTGCTGCGTTGCCAGCCAGTACGCTGTTCAGCTTCACTTCATCGTTGCGATAGTTGGCTACGTTCTGGTAGTAGGTCGTAAGGCCGTTCAAAGCCCACATAGCCGTGCCACGCTCGCCAAAGTCCTGCCCGACACCTTTTTCCATGCTCTCCTTGACACGGTAGAACAGATTGCGTCCCACGCTGCTGATGTCCTTGTGCTCAATACCGCCCTCACGGTAGAGCTTTAGGTTCGTGTCCGTGAGCAGCACCTGAGCCATGATGTCATCCAGCTCTTTCTCCGACTTGCGGATGTTCTGCAGGTGGGCAAAGCTCTCTTCCAGCGACTTCTTATACACGTTGTACATATTCAGCGTCTTGTAGGCGAACTCCGCGTTCTCCCTACGCGTCAGATCCAAGCGGTCGTTGATACCGCTTGTATGACGCAAGGAAATCTTTCCTGCGTTATGGTTCAGGGCGAAGTTGAGGGTGTTGTTGCACACTACACGGGTAGGAGTGACCATGCAGTTCACCGCTCCCGTACCGTCATGGCTGGTCGTGAATACCACGTACATATCCACGCGGTCATCATTCTTGTTATCGAGGATAATCTGCTCGGGGAACTTGGCGGTAATGAACACGCGCTCACCGTTGCCAAGAACACCAGCGCACTCGATGACTGGTGTATTCTCTCCATTACCTCCCGTGCATAGCGTGTCGATGAACTGGAACGCGTCACGGTTCTGCACCACTCCGTAGCTGTCGCTGACTATTCCCAGCGGACGGCAGTCGTCCATCCTCATGGTTGCCTTTCGTCCCTTGATAATAGCATCGAGGATTAGGTCGGTATCCACCGTGCCGTTCTCCATCGCCTGCTGGATGGCAGGTGTCATTGCGAACACCTGCTGCATCTCTACAGGGTAGTCTGCGTGCGAAAGCTCAAGAGCCTCCTTTACCGTCAGCTGACCGTCAAACACTTGGCCAAGGCCGTGCCATGCACGCTCCTTACGACCGTTCTCTACAAAACTTGCAACACCGTTGCGAATTTCAATTAAATGTGCCATAATTGCTTTTCTTTAAGTTGTTAATATTAGGGTTTACTTATATTGCTCGTTTACCGATATGCGGATGCAAGGTGTACTGACTGGCAGGTGCAACGACGGTGTCATCGTCTGATGGGCATGTATGGTCATCGTCATGTACCTGATGCCGTACTTGTCAAAATACTTATCGAAAGCCGCCTTTACACGGTTCAGCTCCGACATCGAAAACATAAAACTGCCGTTCGTGATGTTGATTTCCGTGAAGTGTTCGTAATCGTCACGCTCGATTTTGTATTCCTCATGTTCGAAGATGGCCAACTCACCCCTCACGGCTTTCTCAATCTGCGTCGCTATCGACTTGCGTGCCTTTGCCGTCTTGATTTCCAAACTCTTTTTCATAATCTTGCTTACTTTAATCTTCAAAACTAATCTTGTAATCAACCTTACCGTCTCGGTAGTACTCGTAGTATAAAGGCTCATAAGTTGTCATGTCATTCTCTGTATAGCAGACAATCTTCACCGCTGCCAAACCAGCGTCCAATCGCTGGTTATTTATTTCCTTGTGTGGTTCCACTCCGTTGAAAGTATAAGCGACTCCTGGCACGCTTACTTTGCCGATGTGCTTCGATAACTCTTTGGCCTTGGACTTACACTCGCGGTAGCTATAACCGCCCTCACACTCAAAAAATACGGTTTCGTAATCATCCTCTACACTTCCGTGTACGTGCTGCATCAATGCAATTTCATAATACCTTTTCATAATCTTGCTTTTCTTAGGTTAATATTCTTGTTAAGGTTTGGGTAATTAATCTACCCAAACCGATTGTTCCATGATGTACACGGACTTATACAAATTCGGACAATCTGCATACAATTCCATGCAACCCTCTACTTTCTCTCTCGACGTGAAACGCTCAATGATTACGCGGTCATCATTCTCCTTGATACCTTTCACCTCATAAATGGTGAAATAACGAAGTCCGCTCTTATAGGTTGCCTCAACTGAAACTCTGATTGATTTTGAAGTTTGCTTCTTCATTGTTTTACTGCGTTGTTTATCGTGTTGCTCCCACGTTTAAATTGTTTGACGACGCAAAATTAAAAAGAAAATTTGGAAGCCACAAGGATTTTCCGAAATATTCCTTTCTTTTTAAAGTTTTTTTAAAGATAAAACCCGAATTATCCCGTTTTATCCCGTTTTGTCCCGAAAATAAAAAACCCTGCCGACCTTCACAGGCAAGCAGGGAAGCATATTCTACAATTGAATAAAAAACAGTTGCTTTTCTTACACCCTCACGGGCTGAGAATAGCCTAAAACGTTTAACTTAAAAAAATTTCAAAAATGATATATGAATAGAATTACTCTTCATTTCGTAATTTGTTCAACACACAGCCGAACACTAACAATCCTATGCGGTTGATATACTCACGTTCAGCTGCACTAAAGCCGATTAAACTCCTATCCATCACAGCTTCGTACAACTCCACCATCTTCTCACCGTGAAAGACACCACGCTCACGCAATCGGTCTAACGGTGTGCGCTTCAACAATCCACGCTTGATGGCTTCGGTCTGCGTCCGTTGCTCGATGTCAACCTGACGCTCCATTTCCTTTAGGAACATAGGCATCCGCACCACGTCCCTTGCCTTTAGCTTGTTTAATACTTCGTCAGTCATAATCATTTATATCTTAATTGTACATAACCTCTGCGCTCAGTCTCCTGCAACAGTTCCCAGTCCTCATCCTTGATGTCTACCGGATGGCAACTCTCGCCGTTGACGTTGACGCACGTCTCAATACCGAAACGCTGCTGTATCTTGTGGATGTCCTCCCACTTACAGCGGTAATATATCGTAACTCTCGGCATATCAGAATGGCAGTTGCTCTTCTTGCTCTTCATAGTGGCCTGCCTCTGTCGTTTCAATCGGCTTAAAGCAAACCGTCTTCTCATCGAACTGCACCAAGTCGCTACCCGTGCCGCTTCCACGACCTTTGGCCAAGATGAACTTCGCCGTACCCTTGATGTTCGAACCTTTGAACTCGCCCTCATAATGCGTCACCTTGTTATCGGGGTAGGCATCCGGACGGTCGATGAGCACAATATTGTCGGCACTCTCTTCTATCTGACCACTACCACGAAGCATTTTGATGGATGGGTGCAGCGCACTACGGTTTAGCTGGCTGATGACCAGCAAGGGAATATCCAGTTCCTTGGCAATGTTCTTGCACGTTCTCGCCATGTAGGCAATGCTCTTTTCCTCATCGTCGCCCGTCTGCGCATAGATCTGCAGGTAGTCGATGACCACCAACTTCACGTCCCTTGTCCTAACCATTGTGCGGATGCTGCGCATAGTGCGGTTAAAATCCACCGTTGAACGGTCATCGTAATATATCGGCAATCCCTTGTCGGCCTGCATGGCCTTTTCGAGTTTCTGCAGCTGCTCATCCGTAAGGCACTTGTTTAATATAGTGCTGCTGGTCAAGCCTGCCATACTGCTAAGTCCACGCGCTGCCAATTCCGTGCGGCTCATCTCCAACGAATAATAAGCGCAGGGTATGCCGTTCTTTGCCACGTTACGGACAATGTTCAAAGCCAAGGCCGACTTTCCTACAGACGTAAATGCTGCTATCACCGTCAGCGTGCCAGGACGCAACACATACTTATCGTCAAACAACTTGAAGCCAGTCAACAGACTGTTATTCTTGCCCTGCCTGTTCTCTACGGTCATCTGCCTTATCTCTTTCAGCGTATCGTCATTGTTGACGATATTACCTGCTGCACCGTCGCTCTGCAACTCGCCCATGATGCCAACCGTACTCGAAACCTCTTCGTCGAAGTCCGTTGTCATATCCAAGATACGTTGGGATGATTCTTGCAAGGTTCTCCATACGCTGCGCCTGCGAGCCATATCACGAAGCCTCATAATATCCTGCTCGATGGTGGCCTTATTCAAATGCGACACCAAGGCAACAAAATCCTCACGCATGATGTCGTAACCCGTTTCGTGTGTCAACGCATAATTATTCAAGCTGTTGATGTCGGTAATACCGCCGTCGTTGACCACTCCCACAATACTGCGGTATATGGCTTTCTCCTTTTCATAATAGAACAGGTCGACGCTCAATAAATCGTCATATTGCGCTATCTTCTCGTTGTAACGCATGAGGGCTGACAATACCGCTACTTCGGTGTCAAGGTCATGCGGCAACAGCTTCTGTTCCGTGATGTCTATCTGTTGTTTTCTCGCCATTGTTTACTAAACTGATAAATTGATTGACGTAATCTGTGAACTCTACATCGGTGAACTCATATTCCTCACCTGTAATCAATGATGCAATGTAACGCTTCTCGTTATAGTCGGTCTTTAGCCAGAGGAACGAATACTTTGCACAACGCTCTGCCATCGGTATGGCCAAATCCGTTACCGCCTCACCATACGTCGAAAGGATGCTGCAGGGGTCAGTCTCGACGTTTCCCTTTTCCCTCATGTCAACGATAAGGTCAAAAATGCGCCTGTTCGTCTCATCCTGAAACATGCTCGATGAAATACAACTCCGGCAATCCTTGTAGTAATCATGCCGCGCGTTACCATCAAGCAACGTCCCTATAATGATGTTTTCCAGTTTCTCACGTCGTGTCATACCTTGTCATGTTCTGATTGACACCACTTGACTATAGTCTGATAGGCTGAGACATTCTTCTTGATTAAAGGCTTCCAGTTCTCCATCCTACCCATAATGTCATAGATGAGGTCGCTGTCGAACTTTGCCTTTAATTTCTTCGCCTGCTCAAGAGTTAACGGTTTATCCATCTTCATAATACGTGGGAACCGTTTATTCATGCCATCTAAAAATCTCTGTTCATCTTCAGAAATATTTTTTTTGGCATCTTTAGATGCTTTTTCATCATTATTTTTTTTATTAAGAGAACTATTTATAGTACTATTAATATTATTATCATTAAGGTTTTCCACATTTGGTTTTTCCACGTTTGGATTTTCTAAACATGGAGAACTCATTTTCTTATCATAAAAAATGTAATCATAACCAACTATTCGGCCTTTATTCTTCACCTGCTCACGATGACAATAACCAGCTTCTATTAGTTCCTTGATTGCATTATTAACAGCCGTATATTCCTCTTTTGTAATGGAACATATTCCTTTCAAAGAAAAATTCCAATCGTCAGGCAATGACATAACCATTGCATATAAGCCTTTCGCCTTTAAACTGACATCCTTTTCCCTCATTACTTTAGAATTGAATGTTACGAAATACTTATCTTTTATACGTTTGATATTATTAGAAGAGCCCATACTTGCCCCCTTTCTTCTCGAATTGCTTCATAAGGTTTGCTAACATAACATGCTGGTCGATGAGCTTTGCAAGCATCTTCACATCTTCGTCGCACAGCTGCTTGATATTGACAAATTCAAGCAGGATGCTGCCTGCGTTCGCTGCGGTCTCGAAGAGATCACTCACGCTGTACATGTCACTCAGGAAATCTTTGACTGCCTCAACTGCTTCGATGCTGGCAATCATAGCATCTTTCTTTTCGTTCTCCATAACACTACAATTTAATAATTTGACAATAAAAATGCCGCAGTCGGAGCTGTCAGGTTCTGTAGTGCAAAAACCTTGGGGATATTACTATTACCCCACTCCTTGCGGCTATATTTTACTAATAAATTAAGGGCACAAAAAACGCTGCTTACGGCAGCGGCAATGTACCGCACTACAGATTTGACGCCGCAAAAATAAAAACTTTTCCGCATACTACAACGTTTTAGGCCGAAACTTTAAATATTTTTAATTCTCTATATCTGCCGAAAAGAGTTGGCAATGGGGTCAGCCTTGAGCTCTGACGGATGGTTGGAATGTGACTCTCAGCATCCCCCATGTGCCTTTGTTCGTAATTACACCAACAACTCTTATCAACTGGCTGAAAGAAAAGCGATGCAAAGATATAAGGATTTTCCGTACATTCTTTATCTCAGCCCATTCTTTTAAGTTGTTTTAACTTTGACACGATACATTCCCTTGGTCACCTGCTGTTCCACATAACCACGTTCAATCAGCTTGTCGACGCAGTTGTATATGGTCGGGATACTGGTTCCCATGGCCTGCGACACTTCGTTGTAGTCAAGCGCAAACTCATCTTTGCCGCCGTTGCTCTCTTTCCAACAGATGGCAAACAACACCAAATAATTACCACTCAACCCAAGTTGAGCCGTCATAAATTTCTGAATTTTCACTTCTTTAATCATAATCTCATTGTTTTTTCGTTGTTATTTACAATATATACCGTTATTTCTCCAAGAAATCCGCTACAACAGCTTTGAAATCCTCGAATGAGTAACATACCACATACTTACTCAAAAAACGCTCACAGGCCGTTTTAAATCGCTTCTGCGCGTCGCTCATACGCCCTCCTGGCTTTTTCATTTCGATGCACAGTGAGGAATAGCCGTGTCTCGGTACCAACAATATCAAGTCTGCAACACCTGCCAGCGCACCCTCATCCCGCAGGTTCTTGGCCGTCCATGCGTTACGCGCACCACCATTCGGAACACTGAAGAACATATCGCTGGCCTCCGGATACCTCATGCGGAACCACGAAACACACTGTATCTGTATCTGTCGCTCCGATGGTGGCTTGTGTTGGTCATTCTTCGTCTTCATAAAGCACCGTTTCCTCTACATACTTTGTCAACACGTCCAGCACCCTCTGCAACGAATCGGCCGTAAACCATATCGTCGTACTGACGCAATACTCCTTACCATCCTTATAAATGATTTGGATAATGTCATCGTCGATATGGATACCGTCAAACATCACTATCTTCTTCTCGTCAAGTTCCAACCGCACTGGCTCCTTAAGTTCCAAGTACTCGAGCATATCATCGTCCATGTCGAACGCAAATTCATTCAGCCCATCAATGCCGGATATCTCGACAATCTTGCACCATATCTTTCCCGTGAGCATGTAACGCTCGATAATCTCTTTTTGATACTTTCTATCCATTAAATCAGTTTTGTTAAATCGTAAAACACTCGGCGCAGGGGCAACGCTGCTCCCCTAACCATTTCTTTCATCTGCTCGGCTTCCTCTGCCGTCAGATAAATCTCTCGCTCTCCCGTTGTCGGGTTCTTGCCTGCTCTCATGCGTAACTCCATTTATAACCTGCTGCCGTCTTCGCTTGACCACGACATGCACGCTCAATCATACTTGGTGAAACACTAAAATACTCAGATGCCTTTCTTGCTGATGGGTATGTATTAAGCAACCTCCCATCCATAGCATACTGATTAACAACTTTAGCAGTCGGATGCTTTTCGGCTAGCCTTTCTTTTATCCTCTTTGGCAATGTCCCATAATTACTGTTATAACTTGCCGTACACCATTCCAGATTATCAGCTCTATTGTTATCCGTTCGCTCATCTTTATGATTAACTTCGGGATAATTATTCGGATTGTTTATGAAAGATGCAGCAACCAACCTATGCACAGAGAATTTCCTTTTCTTGCCATATAAAGACAAAACCACCCTCTTATATCCATCGTGAGTTGTCTCAGGTTTTAACAACCTTGGATATTTACGTTGTATCACTCTTTGATACTTAAAGCTATAAACAGCAAGGCTTCTGATATTGCCAAGATTGGACGCTTGATAAAAGCCCTCATAACCTTTTATATCTCTCCATTCTTCAATCATATTCTCTTACCAAATATATCCATAGCTGCGTTAAAGACAAGTTCCTGCTGACTGATTTTCCTTTCTTTCGTTTCATCTTCAGTTCCCGTAACTCCATCAGCTATATCTTTCTTTGTCTGAATTAAGTTATACAGATACTCGTCAATGGTATCTTT
>JAEIGA010005428.1_pt1 | contig 19487 bp, 15 predicted proteins | sample 9270691 | NCBI WGS metagenome assembly JAEIGA01 (sample SAMN17057246, study PRJNA624740) | gut metagenome | biome: biome; isolation source: fecal sample | host: Bos grunniens | place: China: Xizang | collected 2019 | reverse complement strand
GATGTTCTCATCGTGGATGACATTCAGGATCTGCAGAGTCCAGGTGCCCAGAATGCATTCTTCAACATCTTCAATCATCTTCATCAGTCGGGCAAGCAGTTGATTTTCACATCTGACCGTCCTTCTGTAGAACTTGAAAACTTTGAGGAAAGACTTGTTTCGCGTCTCAAGTGGGGACTTTCTGTGGAACTTCAGAAGCCTGATTTCCAGACAAGACTCAGCATGCTCAAGGCAAGGGCATTCCGTGAGGGAGTAAATCTCAGCGATGACGTCCTCCATTTCCTTGCAACCCGCATCAAGTCCAATTTCCGTGAGCTTGAAGGAGCACTGATCTCATTGATTGCCAATGCGACACTTGCGCACAGGGATATCACTGTAGAACTGGCTGAGAGCATCACAGAGAAGATAGTCGGTGAGCAGCAGAATGATGTTACGATTGACAAGGTTCAGAAGGTTGTATGTGACTATTTCAACATCACTCGTGACGCACTGCTTTCGAAGACACGTAAGCGTCAGATCGTTCAGGCTCGTCAGATCGCGATGTACATGTCAAGAAATCTGATAAACTGCTCTCTCTCCACTATCGGAGCAGAAATCGGAGGCAAGGATCACGCTACTGTACTTCATGCCTGCACCACTGTCAACGACCTCATGTCGACCGACAAGACATTCAGGCAGTATGTTACCGACATCGAGAAGATGCTTGTTCCGGTGAGACGATAAATTGTTGAAAACTATTTAGAAAACTATAGACTAAATCCCTGTAAAGTGATATCTTTGCAGGGATATATTTTTATGTACACGATAATTTAAACAATACTTATATGAATTCTGAAAAAGTCCTTTCCTTCTTCAAGGAAATCACCAAGATTCCTCGCGAATCAGGTCATGAAGAGCTTATCATCGCTTATTTACAGGAATTTGCCGCTGCGCGCGGTCTTGATTGCAAGACAGATGATGCAGGTAATGTCCTCATTACTAAGGAGGCAGCTCCTGGTTTCGAGCAGGTTCCGGCTATTGTTCTTCAGAGCCATTCGGATATGGTATGTGAGAAGAATGAGGGTGTTGAACATGACTTCAGGAAGGATCCTATCAGGTTTGTCATTGAAAACGGTTGGATGATTGCTCCGGACACAACTCTCGGTGCAGACTGTGGTATCGGTGTGGCTGCTCAGCTTGCCCTTCTTGACAGTGACCTCGCCTGCGGAAAGATCGAGTGTCTCTTCACAACAGCTGAGGAAACAGGTCTTGACGGTGCAATGGCACTCCAGCCTGGATTCTTCACAGGAAAGGCCCTTCTCAACCTCGATTCTGAGGATGAGGGCGAAATCTTCGTGGGATGTGCCGGCGGTCTCGACACAACTGCTGAATTCCACTATACAGATGAGCCTGTTCAGGAGGATTTTGTTATGGAGACAGTGTTCGTGAAGGATGCGATGGGCGGTCATAGTGGTGATGACATCAACAAGGGACGCGCTAATTCAGTTCAGCTCCTTGGAAGATTCCTTTACAGCATTCTTGACCTTGACTGGCAGCTTGTCAGCATCGACGGAGGTAACAAGCGCAATGCCATCGCACGTGAGGCTAAGGCAGTGATCGCTGCAGAAGAGGATACATTGGATATCATCAATGAGAGACTTGAGGACTACCGTGCAGAGGTTCTCGAAGAGTACGGTGCAATCGAGAAGGATATCAAGGTGGGTTATACAGAAGCATCCGGAGACAGAAATCTTGCTATCGACGAGATGACTGCATGGAACCTTGTGACAGCCCTCTGTGCAGCACCTCATGGAGTGCTTGCCATGAGCCAGGAGATCGAGAACTTCGTGGAGACATCAACTAATCTTGCTTCTGTGAAGATGACAGAACCAGGTGTGATCAGGATCGGTTCAAGCCAGAGAAGCTGTGTGACTGCGGCCCGCAGGGCAGCTGCAGCAAAGATGGAGGCTTGTTTTGTACTTGCTGGAGCAACTGTACGTCATGAAGGCGAATATCCAGGCTGGGCTCCCGCTGCTGTTTCTCCGGTCAGAGATGCCTGTGTCGCATCATATAAGAAGCTCTTTGGAGTGGAACCTAAGGTGAAGGCTATTCACGCAGGTCTCGAATGTGGTCTGTTCACTGAAAAGTTCCCTGGTCTGGATATGATTTCTTTCGGACCTACCCTCAGGGGAGTACATGCTCCAGGTGAGCGTCTTGAGCTTGCTTCACTTGATAAGTTCGTAGCCCTTCTTGTTGATCTTGTAGTAAACTTCAAATAATATGATACAGATTGCCCCATCAATGCTTTCAGCAGATTTCCTTCATTTGGAGAAGGATGTGGAGATGGTGAATAAATATGCTGATATTTTCCATCTTGATATTATGGATGGAACCTTTGTTCCAAATCTCTCCTATGGATTCCCTGTTGTAGAGGCGATTGCCAAGAAGGCTGAGAAGCCTTTGGATACGCATCTTATGATCGTGGAGCCTGAAAAATATGTCGAGCGTTTTGTCAAGGCAGGTTCGGCTATGGTCTCGTTCCACCTCAATGCCACAAAAGATCCGGATGCAGTACTTGCTCAGATCCGCGCATGTGGAGCCAAGGCTGGTCTTGTGATCAATCCGGATATTCCTGTAGAGGCACTTTTCCCACATCTGAAGAACTGTGATTATGTCCTCCTGATGTCTGTCTTTGCCGGTTTCGGAGGTCAGAAATTCATCGAGGATACATATCAGAGAATCCGTACACTCAAGGCAGAGCTCGAACGTCAGGGTCTCAACATTCCTATCGAGGTTGATGGTGGTGTTTCTCCGGCCAATGCAAAGGCTCTGACTGAAGCAGGAGCTGAAATTCTGGTTGCAGGAAGTGCAGTTTTCCTTGCAGAAGACCCGGCAACTGTCATTTCTGCCATGAAGAACTGACAAATTGACAAGTTTTGATGCACCAGGCACCGGTTTTTGGGCTTGGTGCAGATTTTGATTATCTTTGCCCGGATAAAGAATTACAATTTTAACTAAGAAATAATGGAAAATAAAGAACTTAAGGTCATTGCAGATGCGATGCTTGAAAAGAAAGGACAGGATGTTGTATCGCTCGATCTCAGACCTATCGGAACAGCAATTTCAGATCATTTTATAGTATGTAATGCAGATTCAACTCCAGCTGTTGTGGCTATTGCCGACAATATCGAGGAAAGAATGATTGAGAAATGCAGAAGAAAAGTAGTGCGCACCCAGGGTAAGGAGAATGCCTTCTGGGTAATCATGGACTATGGTGATATCGTTGTACACATCTTCCAGACTCCTTATAGAGCATTCTACAGACTCGAGGATCTCTGGGCTGATGCTGAGCGCACTGCATACGAAGACTAATTGATCATATATGGCAGAGAATACAAACAATCCTCGCAAGAGGAAAGAGATAAAAATCAATTTTAACATATCATGGATCTACATCCTCCTGTTGTTCGGAATAGGTTGGATGTTTTTCTCGCAGAAATCAGCTAATCCTCAGAAGGAGGAGTGGGATGCTGTGAAGGCACAGTGGCTGGCAGGTGATATCAAGGAGGTTACCTTCATCCGTAATGAGTTTGAGGGCGAGGTGACCATAAAGCCTGACAGACTGGAAAAATATGCCTCGCAGTTCGGCGGTAATGTACCTGCCCGTTCTCCTCATTTCATTTTCCTTGTTTCAGGAAGCTTCAATGCTGAGGAGATGTTCGGCGAACTCAACGATCAGCTGCCAGCAGACGAGAAAGTCAAGGTGGTCATTGAGAATAAGGAGAATTTCTGGGGAATGCTTGATTGGATCATCTTCCCGCTTATGCTCATCCTCATGTGGGCATTCATGTTCAGAGGCATGGGTAAGAATGCTGGCGGTGGTGCTGGCGGCCCAGGAGGTATATTCAATGTTGGAAAGGCTCCTGGCAAACTTGCTGAGAAGGATAGCATCAAGGTGACATTCAAGGATGTAGCCGGTCTGTACGGTGCAAAGGATGAAGTGATGGAGATCGTTGATTTCCTCAAGAATCCGAAAAAATACACTGCCCTTGGTGGTAAGATTCCTAAGGGTGCACTTCTTGTCGGCCCTCCGGGTACAGGTAAGACCCTGCTTGCAAAGGCAGTGGCTGGTGAGGCAAATGTGCCTTTCTTCTCTATTTCAGGTTCTGATTTTGTGGAGATGTTTGTGGGTGTAGGTGCATCCCGCGTACGTGATCTCTTCCGTCAGGCAAAGGAGAAGGCTCCGTGCATCGTCTTCATTGATGAGATTGATGCAGTCGGTAGAGCAAGAAGCAAGAACGGTGGATTTTCATCAAATGATGAACGTGAAAACACTCTTAATCAGCTTCTTACAGAGATGGATGGTTTCGGCACAAATTCAGGTGTGATCATCCTTGCAGCAACAAACCGTGCAGATATTCTCGATAAGGCGCTTATGCGTGCCGGACGTTTTGACCGTCAGATTCATGTTGAACTCCCGGACCTTAAGGAGAGGGAAGAGATATTCAATGTACATCTTCGTAACCTGAAGCTCGCTTCAGATTTCGATCTTGAATTCCTTGCAAAGCACACGCCGGGATTCTCAGGAGCTGATATTGCAAATGTCTGCAATGAGGCGGCCCTTACTGCTGCCCGTCACGATAAGGAGGCTGTCGACAAGCAGGATTTCCTTGATGCTGTGGACAGAATCATCGGTGGTCTTGAGAGAAAGTCGAAGATCATCACTCCTGAGGAAAAGAAGTCAATTGCTCATCACGAGGCAGGCCATGCTACAGTGAGCTGGTTGCTCCCGCATGCAAATCCTCTGTTCAAGGTTACAATAGTGCCGAGAGGTCAGGCTTTGGGTGCAGCATGGTATCTTCCTGAAGAGCGTCAGCTCGTGACAAAGGAGCAGATGCATGACGAGATGTGTTCTTTGATTGCAGGACGTGTTGCTGAGGAAATTGTCAATGGACAGCCTTCGACTGGTGCCCTGAATGATCTTGAGCGTCTTACAAAGATGGCTTATGGAATGGTCTCTTATTATGGTATGAGTGACAAGGTCGGCAATATGTCTTATTATGATTCCACAGGCTCCAGAGGATTTGAGCTCACACGACCATACAGTGAAAAGACTGCAGAACTCATTGATAACGAGGTTAAAGAGCTTATTCAGATGATTCACGACAAGACAATGCTGATTCTGACCGATAATCGTGAAGGTTTTATGCAGCTTGCGGCTCTTTTATTGGAGAAAGAAGTTATCTTTGCAGATGATCTGGAGAGAATCTTCGGACCTCGTGCCGGAGAAGCTAAGGAAGACTAAACTGACCTATTTTAATGAACAATTTTGTCAAAAGGACACTTTCAGCTATAGGATTTGCGGCTGTAATGCTTGCCGCGCTGCTTACGAACAAATTTGTGTTCGGATTTGTGATGCTGCTGTCGCTTGTAGTTATGATGAAGGAATTTCTTCAGATGACTTGCGGCAGCGAGTATCGTTGTTCGCAGGCACTGTCGATTTTTGCAGGAGCGGTACTCTTCCTGCTTGTATTCCTTTACAACGGATTCAATCTTCCGGGAAGATTCATAATCCTTGCAATGGTTCCTGTGTTTGTGCTTATGATCAATTCTCTTTACCTCAAGGACAAGAAGGATTTTCATAAGTTCGCGAATCTCTACACATCGATCCTGTATATTGCAGTTCCTTGGTCATTATTCAATTTTGCGGCATTCAGTGCCCATTCACAGTTCAACGGTATCCTTCTTCTCAGCTTTTTCGGTATTGTGTGGGCTTCAGATGTGGGTGCATACGTTTTCGGAATAACGCTTGGCCAGAAGTATGGAAAGAAATTGTTCCCATCAATTTCTCCGAAGAAGTCCTGGATCGGTTTCTGGGGTGGAATTCTCACAGCAGTAGTTGTGGCAGTTATTCTCCATCGTTGTGACATCCTGAACTTCTCAATGCTTCACTCAATGATTCTTGCAGTTCTGATCAATATCGCAAGCGTATATGGTGACCTCATCGAATCACAGTGGAAGAGATACTACAATGTAAAGGATTCCAGCAATCTTATCCCTGGACATGGCGGCCTTCTTGACAGATTCGACAGTGCTCTCGTAGCGATTCCTGTCGGCGTAATCTATCTGGTTGTCAATAACTTGCTATAAAGAAATTATTCATATATGATTATACATAAAGACTGTTACGGCACAATTCTACTCGTCTGGCTTATATGCGGAGCGCTTGTATTTACATTCCTCCGCTTCATTCCTTGGCCAGTACTTGCATACCTTCTCTGCATACTTCCTATGTTCATGATGGGCTTCGTGCTCTTCTTTTTCCGTGTTCCAAAGCGCGGTTCAATCGAGGGAGAAAATGTAGTCACCTCTGTAGCCGACGGAATGGTATGCGTGATCGAAAAGGTCTATGAGCCTGAATATGTGAAAGGTGAGTGCCTTCAGGTGTCCGTGTATATGGACTTCTTCAATGTTCATGTAAACTACTGGCCGATCACTGGTGAGGTAAGCTATTATAAGTATCATCCTGGAAAGTATATGCTTGCATTCCTTCCTAAGGCATCTGAACTCAATGAGCATACTTCCGTTGCTGTGAAGAGTCCGTATGGAGATGTGTTCTTCAAGCAGATTGCAGGAACATTTGCGAGAAGAATCGTTTGCTATGCTAAGCCTGGTTCGCAGGAAGTAAAGGGCCATCAGTGTGGTATAATCAAGTTTGGTTCACGCATCGATATGTATCTGCCTTTGGATGCGGACATCAAGGTGTCTTTGGGAGAATGTGTGAGAGGAAGCGAGACTGTAATCGCTGAACTTAAGAAATAAAGAAATGGAAGAACAGCTGATATATATAATAATGTTTATTTCGATAGCATTGTCTGCCTTGTGCTCGATGCTCGAATCCACGCTTTTGTGCACGCCGCTTTCTTATATCACCGGCCTTGAGGATCAGGGTGTCAAGGGAGCTGCTGGTCTTAAGAAGCTTAAGGTGAATCCGGACAGGCCGATTTCGGCTATCCTTTGTCTCAATACAATAGCCAATACAGTCGGTGCATCGATCGTCGGTTCTTTGGTATATGAGGTTTATGGAGATGCTTTGGTGGGTGTCTTTTCCACAATCTTCACTTTCTGTATCCTCATTCTTTCTGAAATCATCCCAAAGACAATAGGTACAAGTTATTGGAGATCACTCGCCATCCCGGCATCTGTGATCATTAACGGAATGATATTCATCACTTTCCCTCTTGTATGGATTCTTGAGCGTCTGCAGAAGCGTATCTCTTCACATTCGTCGCAGGTCAGCGTGAGCCGTGAGGATATCTCTGCAATGGTCAGTGTTGCGACAGAGGAAGAGGTGATCGAAAAGGATGAGAAGATGATGATCCAGAATCTCCTGAAACTGGATGAGATCACTGCCCATGAAATCATGACTCCAAGTACTGTTGTGGAGATGGCTGAAGGACAGATGACCATCAGGGAATTCTATGATTCAGCAGATCTTACTCATTCCCGTATTCTCGTATATGATGACGACAATGATGATTATGTCATCGGATATGCGCTCCGACAGGATGTGCTCGAGAAGATGGCAGAGGATAAGTTCGAGACCACTGTACGTGACATTACACGCCCTATTCTTTCATTCCCGGAGGAAGAGCCGGTCGGCAATATTTGGGAGAAATTCCTCGAGAAGAAGGAGCATATTTCTGTAATTATCGATGAATATGGTACATTCCACGGCATTGTGACGCTGGAGGATGTGATCGAGACAATGCTCGGACAGGAGATTGTCGATGAGACTGATGAGGTGGTGGATATGCAGGAGTATGCTAAGGAACAGTGGGAAAAGGCACAGAAAGATATTCTTAAAGCTGAATAACAACACATTATAAACTAATAATCATGGAAAATCAATCAAATGAGTTCCGCGTTGAAAGTGACCTTATAGGTTCGCTTGAAGTTCCGGCTGATGCTCTTTATGGCGTACAGACATTGAGAGGCCTGGAGAATTTCCCTATCAGCTGTTTTCATCTTAATGATTATCCGTTGTTCATCAACGGTCTCGCAATGACAAAACTTGCTGCAGCAGAGGCTAACTATCAACTTGGACTTCTGACTGAGGAGCAGTATAATGCCATTACACAGGCTTGCCGCGAGATCCTCGCAGGTCAGCATCATGAACATTTCCCAGTGGATATGATCCAGGGCGGTGCAGGTACAACAACAAACATGAATGCCAATGAGGTTATTGCCAACCGTGCACTTCAGATCATGGGTCTTCCTCTCGGCAAGTACAAGCATTGTTCTCCTAACGACCATGTGAACTGTTCACAGTCAACAAATGACGCATATCCGACTGCAATTCATCTTGGTCTTTATGCGACACATCTCAAGTTCATGACTCATCTTCTTCCTTTGATCGAGTCATTCGAGGCTAAGGCCAAGGAGTTTGCTGGCATTCTTAAAATGGGTCGTACTCAGCTTGAGGATGCGGTTCCTATGACTCTTGGTCAGTCATTCGGTGCTTTTGCAAGCATTCTTCGTGACGAGATCAAGAACCTTGAGTTTGCTGCTCAGGAATTCCTGACAGTGAATATGGGTGCAACTGCAATCGGTACCGGTATCTGTTCTGAGCCGGAATATGCAGAGAAATGTATTGCAGCCCTTCGTGAGATCACAGGTTGGGATATGAAGCTTGCTGATAATCTTGTTGCTGCAACATCAGATACATCGTGCATGGTGGGTTATTCATCTGCTTTGCGCCGTCTTGCAACCAAGATGAACAAGATCTGTAACGACCTCCGTCTTCTTTCTTCTGGTCCACGTTGCGGATTCCATGAGTTCGATCTTCCTGCGCGCCAGCCAGGCTCTTCTATCATGCCTGGAAAGGTGAATCCGGTCATCCCTGAGGTAATGAACCAGATCTGCTATAAGGTTATCGGTAACGATCTCTGCGTTGCAATGTCTTCAGAGGCCGCACAGATGGAGCTTAACGCAATGGAGCCAGTCATGGCACAGTGCTGCTTTGAGTCAGCTGAGATCATGATGAACGGTTTTGATACCTTGAGAGTCAACTGTGTTGACGGCATCATTGCAAATGAAGAGCAGTGTGACAAGTATATCCACTCAAGCTTCGGTGTCGTGACTGCCCTTAATCCTGTGATCGGCTACAAGTATTCTACAAGAATCGCCAAGGAAGCCATGGCTACAGGAAAGAGCATTTATGATCTCGTCCTCGAGCATGACATTCTCACTAAGGAGGATCTTGATACAATCCTTTCTCCTGAGAATATGATCAAGCCAGTGAAGCTTGATATAAAGGTTAAAGGAGAGTAATCACCTTATATAAGGATACTAAGTAAATAACCCCGGAAGTCAATCTGATGTGACTTTCGGGGTTATCTCATATATTGATCTTAATTATTTTTCTGCTTCTATAAGTTCAAGGAGTCTGTCTATCGCCTCAGTTTCAGGTACGTGGCGCAGAAGGGGAGTCTTGCCTTTATAGATGGATACTTTTCCATTACCTTCTCCGACATAACCCCAGTCAGCGTCTGCCATCTCGCCAGGACCGTTGACGATGCAGCCCATGACTGCTATGACCATACCCTTGAGGTGTGCTGTGCGGCGTTTCACTTCCTCGAATGTGCCTTCGAGATTGTACATCGTGCGACCGCATCCCGGGCAGGCAATGTATTCAGGACGATAGAAACGGCGGCGTGCAGCCTGCATCAGCTCGTCAACCAGATATTCAGCATATTCTGAACCGTCAAGAACGATTTCAGTTCCGTTTTCATCAAGATATGTACCTCTGATTTCCACCTCATCGAGTTCCTTGTCCAGTAGTCTCTTTCCGAAATCGCATGAGAAGTCCAGGAGAAGTCTCTCGCGTGATGGTGTGTAGTAGGTGGCCACAGCCTTTGTACCTTCGAGAGTAAGAGATGACATTGTGGAATGAAGTCTGTGGTCGTACCTGTCAGCAAGGTACTGGGCCACCGGAATTTCGCACGCAGGATCCTCTGTGAGCGACACGCGCAAGGTCTTGCCTATGCCTTCAGAAAGCAGGGCGGAAATGCCGACTGCAGACTTGATTCTGCCACCGTCTCCGTTTCCTGCCTCAGTTACACCAAGGTGCAGAGGGAATACCACTCCAGTTTCCTCCATCTGCTTGGCCAGCAATCGGTAAGCCTCCACCATAACATGAGTGTTACTTGCCTTGAGTGAGACCACAACGTTGTAGAAATCATTTTCCACACACATCTGCAGCCATTCCATCACAGCTTCCTTCATAGCAAGAGGAGTGTTGCCGTAAAGATTGGTGATTCTGTCACCCAACGAGCCGTGGTTCAACCCGATTCGTATTGCTGTGCCGTTTTCCTTGCATACTTCCACCAGACGTGCAAACTGCTCACGTGCCTTTTCGTGATCTTTGTGGAAGTTTCCAGGATTGATTCTTACCTTTTCGACAACAGATGCAGCTGCAATGGCGATTTCTGATGAGAAATGCACATCGGCAACAAGGGGAGTGTTCACTCCGGCTGCACGAAGTCTTTCCTTGATTTCCTTCAGATTTTCCACCTGTCCCAATGAAGGTACAGTGAGTCTGATCAGCTGAGCACCTGCCTCATGAAGTCTGAGACACTGCGCAACAGATGCTTCCACGTCGGATGTATGTGTGTTGCACATTGTCTGTACAACAATCGGTGCATCCCCACCTATGATTATATTACCAACTTGTACTGCTAGAGTTTCCATATACCATTTCTTTTGCAAGCTTCTTAAGATCTGCCTTGGTCTTACCTGTTCTCTTGGTCAACTGGTAATGAATGCCGGCAGTGATGATGATATTCGAAGGATAAGCATATCTATAGTAGTAAGGACTATAGTAATCTGGCTCATACAATGATGAGAGCGAGTGCTTGTACATTGCCTGAAGATGGATTTCTATCGGGTCAAAGACGAATCCGAATCCAAATCCGCCCTTTATGCCATAGTCCATTCTTCTGTCAGTATCCTTGAATGAGTGCACGAGATCCGGCTCCACATGTCCTGTCTTGCCAGGGAAACGCTCGATGCCGATTCTATAACCGGCATAGCAACCGATGTCGGCAAGTATCTTCATATTCCAGAAATCGAAGTGCATGTGTGCAAGCAATGGCATTTCTATCACATCCATGACAGCCTTTTCTGCTCCTTCCACCTTATACACGTACTTTCGTTCCTCATTATACTTGAACTGGTATCCTTCCTGTGTGTAGAGCAATCCTATCTGGAAGCCGAAGAACGGCATGAAACCGAACATCTTTCCGTATTTTGTGTATGTGATACCTATATTATATGGCATCAGGAGCATATCCTGCTGCTGGGTAGGGTTCCACATCACTCGGCTGAGTCCCATTCCGTAGTGGATACCAAGCATGGAATAATCATTGATTTCCGACTTCTTGTCTATCTTCAATGTGTCCAGATATAAGTCTGTCAGAGTGTTATCCTTCAGGTCAATCTGCTTGAGGATGTCCTGCTCTGCAGAAATCTTGGTCTGGGCAGACATATATCCCGCTGTAAATAGGGAGAGTACTATAAGTGCAAATATCTTCTTCATACCTTTCCTATTTAAACATTTCTGCAATATCAATGCTCTGGTCCAACTCTGTCATTTCCAGGATATTGATGAGTGATGTGCCGTCTGGAAGCTTATAGAACAGCACTTTTTCCGGCTGCTTGTGCTCAAGAAGGTTACCTGTGTCCACAACTCCGTTCCTGTTGACATCCTCTGTGATGCGGATTGAGTATTTTCCAGCCTTGAGGTATGGGAACGGAAGGGTGGAGTCCTTATCTACTACGTATGTACGAAGGATCTTGTCCCTCTTTTCATTCAGAAGGTCAACGATGTACTTGTTGTTGACATTGCTGAGCTTGAGGTTCATCGTGCTCAGTTTGTCGTCATTCGGAAGAGTGACTTTCACCTCGGTACTGTCATTGTAGAATCCATTGATATCCTTGAATTTACGATGCGGAACCTTGACAAAATACTCATAGCCCGGAAGCATGGTCAGGTTCGGGCGAAGCACATATTTTCGAAGATTAAGAGAGTCCTGCACTACCGCATACTTCTCAGTATATTCCTGCTGTTTAGGATTGAGATATCTGAATGTCAGCGAATCGAATGCCTCTTCGACAAGCGGATACTTGAACTCAAAGACAAATCCATACTGCTCCACTGTCTCCGGCTTTGCATCGATGGTCACCACGCAGGTCGTGTCCTCTTTCTTGATGTCCTTCTGGCTGCTCTTTCCGGCTGCGCTCTTCTTAGGCTTGATCAGTTTGATTTCCTCTGTGAAGCTGTTGAGAAGACCAAGACTGTCAGTCTTCATGTAGCTGACATTCAGGAAGAATGTGTCCGGCTGCTCCTTAGGATCGTTCACCCAGATTTCAAGGCTGTCCTGCATGATGTTGAACTGGGTGATCAGGTTCTCAGGCTTGACACCCTTGATCCAGATCGAGTCAATCTGTGCATAAGGGGCCATGAAGGTGATATATGCCGTTCTTTCTCCTACACGTTCCTTGTTGACGATCATCTGCTTGGTCGGCTTCTCCTTGAATATGTTGAGTTCATATTCGCTTTTTCTTGCCAGACAGCTGGCAGTATCCTTCATATCATATTTCTGAAGCTCCGGCAGTGTGTCATTTACCTTCAGCAAAGGTGTAACAAGGGTGTCGAAGAACGCAACCTTCTCTGACTCTGATTCGTAGAGGTTGTTGTTGTTCTCGTCGACCAGAGCATATAATCTGTAGACAGTGTCCTGGATGTTTCTAAGGCAGAAGAAGCCCCACTCGTCTGTCTTGACAGCTGCATCAGGTCGATGCAGGAAGAGGGCTGAGTCCGCATGGTCCTTATACAACATCACTGTAGCACCTTTGATCGGCTTGAGCGTGTTGCAGTCCTGAACTGTGCCTGTTATCATCATCGAGTCGATTCTGTCGCCTGTTGAGAAAACCAGGGTATAGCCAGGGAACATATTTCCTTCGTTGTTGTCTGCAATGGCATTTGTCACATCGAGGGTATATGTCTTGGCTGAATCCAGATCGCTTTCGAATGTGACTACTACGCCCTTACCCTGCAACTTGTATTTCGGGGTCTTCTCAAGCGGAGGTGAAAGGAAAAGGCTCTTTGGATCCTGGATCTTAACATATTCATTGAACTCCAATACGAGCTTTGTCTTTTGTCTTGGTACATTTATACTTCCCGGCAGAGGACTGATCCTGGTGATCACCGGAGGTATGGTATCCTTCGGTCCACCGCTCGGAGGAGTGGTGGTGTTCGCACACGAGTCAGTAAATATCATCATTACAAGAATGATGGTCACCGGTATGGCCGGAAGGTATTTCTTAAGAAACATCTTCATATATTATTCTTTCTTTATAGGTCTGTCTTCGCGACACTTTCGATTCCTTTGATTTTCTGCAGTTTGTGAATAAGTGTCTCAAGGTCGGCGATATCATGTACGTAAAGGTCGATGAAACCTTCGAATATACCGTCTTCCGTACCGATGTTGAATCTTCTGATATTGACACCCATCACCTTGGATGTGAGTCTTGTGATGTCGTTGATCATACCGATTCTGTCAGTTCCCTTGAGGTCTACTCTTGCGAGGTAGTTGTTCTGTGAGTTTTCCTCTTCAGCCCATTTGACTGCTACTATATGGTCGCCGAATTTAGCGGCAAGGCTGTTCGCGTTGCTGCATGTACGTTTGTGTACTGTGATTGTGCCGTCTGATGCCTTGAATCCGACCACACTTTCTCCCTTGATAGGGGTGCAGCATGATGCAAGGATGAACTTCTGCTTTTCGTCAGAGTTCTTGATGACAAAATACGACTCCTTGTTGATGCCGTGATATTTCTTGAGATTTTCAGCAAGGCCGTCAAGCTTGATGAGTCCGCTTCCGATCTTGAAATACATTTCCTCCGGCTTGCTGTCGAAGATCTCATACTCATCCATAAGAGACTTGATTACCTTGTCAGTCAGGCTCTTGCCGATGGTGATAAGTTTCTCTTCAAGCATGAACTTTCCAAGGTTCACCATGGTCTGTCGCTGGCTCTTGAGGTAGTCGAGGATTGCCTTTCTCGCTCTCGAGGTCTTGACAAAATTGAGCCACTCTCGTTTTGGAGTCTCTGTCTCGGCTGTGATGATCTCCACCTGGTCACCTGTCTTAAGGACACATGAAAGCGGCATGAGCTTGAAGTTCACCTTTGCTGCAATCGCCTTGTTACCGATTTCCGAGTGGATGAGATATGCCAGGTCAAGTGCTGTGGCACCTTTCTCGATGCTTTTCTGGTCACCCTTTGGAGTGAATACGAAGATATCTGTCTTGATGAGGTCGTTATGGATCATATCAAGAAGATCGAGGGCGTTGACGTCCGGATTCACAAGGATGTCCTTGACCTTGTTGATCCATTTGTCCATTTCGCTTGCGCCAGCATCAGCGAAGCCGTCCTTTTTATATGCCCAGTGTGCTGCAATACCTTTTTCCGCGATCTCATTCATGCGGCGAGAGCGGATCTGTACTTCCATCCATATGCCGGAGTGGCTCATGAGAGTACAGTGGAGGGCTTCGTATCCGTTGTTCTTAGGGTAGTTGACCCAGTCGCGGATTCTGTCGGACTTGTATCTGTATATGCCTGTGATGATCGAGAATATATGGTAGCACTGGTCTCTCTCGATCTCATTGTCAGCTGAGTCAAATATGATTCTCACAGCGTAGAGGTCGTATATCTCTTCGAAACCGATGCCCTTGTTATTCATCTTCTTCCAGATCGAATAAGGCGTCTTGACTCTCTTCTTGATTTCGAATTTGAATCCGGCGGCCTTGAGAGCAGAATCAATCGGTGCAATGAAATCGTTGATCTGCTTGTCCTTGTCGTGGATGTTGCGGTTGATCTGGGTTGTGATATTGTTATACGCCTCCGGCTCCTTGTATTTGAGCCAGATGTCTTCCATTTCTGATTTAACGCTGTAAAGACCAAGTCGGTGGGCAAGTGGGATGAAGACGAACATGGTCTCGCTGAGGATCTTGTCTCTCTTATGCTCAGGCATGAATTCGATTGTGCGGCAGTTGTGAAGACGGTCTGCAAGCTTGATGAGGACGACGCGCACGTCATCGTTCAATGTCAGGAGGATTCTCTTGAAGTTTTCCGCCTGCATGCTCTTCTTCTCTGCCTTGTCCTCGTTGTCAAGAACTGTCTTGATCTTGGTCAGACCTTCAACTATTGTGGCAACTTTCTCACCAAATAGATTGGCGAGGTCTTCCACTGTATATTCTGTATCTTCAACGACGTCGTGTAGGAGGGCTGCAACGATGGACTTATATCCAAGGCCGATATTGCTTACGACAATCTTTGCCACTGCAATAGGGTGGAGAATATATGGTTCGCCAGATCTTCTTCTGACTCCCTTATGTGCCTCATTGGCGAAGTCAAAAGCCTTCTGGATGACCTCAAGTTCCTGAGGATCTGCGCAGCGCTTGCGCGATGCTTCCATCAAATCCGCAAAGTCTCTGGAAATGACTGCGTGGTCCTGTGCGTTAAATTCAGATATCTTGCCCATAATCTGTATAATTAGTCTTCAATATTATAGCTGTCAACGTGCTGGAATGCATAGGAGAGTTCAGCTCCGATGAGGATGATGAACCATCCGATATTTATCCAGACCATAAATAGGGGAACGGCTGCAAATGCTCCGAAGATGCTGTTCAAACGTGAAACAAACACCTGTGTTTCAAGGTATGTGTACTGCACCAGTGTGAAAGGTATGGCTGTTATGAAGGCCGCTCTGAATGCTTCGGTATATTTGACCTTGGCGTTCGGGATGAACTTGTACATGGCGGAGAATGTCAGAGCCGCAACGATTCCGAACGATACCCATGTCAGGATGTTCTTGAATATGCTGAATTCCTCTACATCCAGTCCGAGATTTGTCAATGCGTGAGAGTAGAGAATCGAGCCGCCGAAGAACACCAGTACTACAAATGGAGCAACTATCAGCATCGGGATGATGATTGACAGCCTCTTCAATATATTTCTTGATGTCTGCACTCTCCATACATTGTTGAATACTCTTTCGACATTAAGCATCATCCAGACAACGATGAATAAGAATGTCAGGGCACTGAAGAGTCCCATTGCGCTGCTTTGTGCAGTGTTCAGGATATTCTGTGCAAATCCGAGCACCATGTCTATGGCCTGCTGGCTGTTGTTGAAATATTCATATAGGAAGCTGGTGAGTTTGTCAGCCAGACCAAGTCCTCCTGTAACCGCAAAGACTATCGCAAGGAACGGCACCACGGACATGGTGCTGAAAAAGCTGAGGGCAACTGCTTGGAAACCTATCTTCTCTGCCGAGAATGTCTTGATCGTTATCAGCAGCACCTTCATGTGTTTGATGAATCTGGCCTTGGCTCTGGAGAGTTCCTCCATTTCCACTTCCCAGATATCATTCTTTATGAAGTTTCTTAGCTTCTTTGTCTTATGGAATAGTCTTTTCATAACTGGCCTGTATTTTAGCCTAACTTTGCCATAAATCTTGCCGGATCGATGATGAATCTCTCATGAGTTCCTTCGCCCATCAGTCCTGATGCGTCGCTTACGCTTACCTTGTATAATATTCTTCTGCCTTCAAATTCGATTATCTCGGCTGTTGCTGTGACTTCAGTTCCCACCTTGCATGCCTTGAGGTGGCTGATATTCACCTTTGTTCCTACTGTCTGGTGGCCGAACTGCTCAGCGAGCTTGTATGAAGTAAGTTCCATCAGGCAGATCATCGATGGGGTGGAATAAACAGGAAGTCCTCCTGATCCGAGGATTTCAGCAGTCTCGTTTTCTGCAACAGTGTGGTTGAGTGTGTATCTGTCTCCGATATTCATATTTTTGTATAATTATATCATCTAAAATAATGTGGGTTCATCAGAAGGTTTGATTTCAGAGTCCTCCTCCCTAAAGTGTACCCTCTCCCTAGCCGGGGGTGGCATGTCTCTTCCATCAATCTCCTCTGATGAACTATTGTTGTTATTACTTTGTTCAATTAAAGAATAAAATTCTTGCTCGGAGATGATTAGGACGTGGAGGGATTCGGCTTTCTTCAGCTTTTCCGGTCCTGCCTTTTCGCCGGCAAGGAGGTAGGTGGTCTTTCCGCTGATCGAACCGCTGTTCTTGCCTCCGTGGGCGGAAATCAAGGCTTTCATTTCGTCACGCGATATGCTGAAGTTGCCGGAAATGACGATGGTCATGCCTGTGAGTGAGTCGGAAAGCTTTTCAGCTGACTTGCCCATTTCGAACTGCAGGCCGGCTGCCTTGAGACGGTCTATGATCTCTTTGTTCGAGTCATCTCTGAAGAATTCATATATGCTTTCTGCAATCACCTGGCCTACATCATCGACATTGAGTAGTTCTTCAAGTGATGTGGCTGCGATGGCGTCGATGTTTCCGAAATGTCTTGCAACTGACTTTGCTGTGGTTTCACCGACATATCGTATTCCAAGGGCATATAGCACTCTGTCAAATGTGACTTTCCTTGACTCCTGAAGGCTCTTCAGGAAACGGTCTGCAGAACGTTCTTTCCAGCCCTCGAGTGTGAGAAGATGCTCCTTTGTGAGTTCATAGAAGTCGGCTACGTTCCATACCAGCGCTCTGTTGAAGAGCTGGTCCACTGTGGCATCGCCTGCAATCACGTTCATGGCTTTTCTGCTGAGGAAGTGCACAAGACGGCCTTTGATCTGAGTCGGGCAACCCGTCTGGTTCGGACAGAAGGATTTTGCTTCCTGCTCGTCCTTCACGAGTTCTGTTCCGCAATCAGGACATCTGGTAGGGAAGTGTGGGATTGTAGCTTCTTCGGTTCTCTGGCTGAGTTCCACGCCTGTTATCTTAGGAATGATCTCACCACCTTTCTCCACATAAACATAATCTCCGATGTGGATGTCCAGAAGTGCCATCTGCTCGGCATTGTGAAGTGAAGCTCGTTTTACTATTGTTCCGCTGAGCTGTACAGGTTCGAGATTGGCAACCGGTGTGACAGCACCCGTGCGACCGACCTGATAGTCGATTGAGAGCAGTTTTGTGAGGGCCTGCTCTGCCTTGAATTTATATGCGACTGCCCAGCGTGGGAACTTGGCGGTGTAGCCCAATTCCTGCTGATATGGCAGTTCGTTGACCTTTATGACGATTCCGTCAGTTGCAAACGGAAGTGTTTTACGTTCTGTGTCCCAGTAGTTTATAAACTCCTCGATTTCTTCGATAGTCTTGCAGACCTTTCTTTTGTCTGAAACCGGAAGTCCCCATGACTCTGCAGCATCAAGCGCCTGGTCGTGTGTCTGGAACGGATTGTTTTCCGTGAGGAAATGATACAAGGTGCACTCAAGTCCGCGGTTTGCGACCATCTTGCTGTCAATGAGCTTAAGTGAGCCGGATGCAGCGTTGCGTGGATTGGCGAAAGGTTGGTCTTCGTCCTTGAGGCGTTCTTCATTAAGACGGTCAAATGCCTCCCATGGCATATATATTTCACCTCTGATCTCGAATTCTTCAGGCCATGGCCGTGGATTTTCCTTAGTCGGTACGAAGCCGAACGGAGCAGTGAGGACCTGTGGAATATTGCTGATATGCTTCACATTTCTTGTGACGTCATCTCCGATGGTTCCGTCTCCTCTGGTCAGGGCTTTTGTCAGTTTACCATTGGTATATGTCAGGCAGATGGCAGTTCCGTCAAACTTGAGCTCTGTGCTGAATGTGAATGCGTTGCCTATGCCTTTTGCTGCTCGGTCCGCAAAGGCCTTGACTTCAGAAATATCATATGTGTTTCCGAGAGAGAGCATCGGATAGCGGTGAGGGAACTGTTCGAATTCCTTCTTCTGGCCATGAGCGACGGTTTCATCAAAGAGGCCGCTTATCCCGTTTTGCTGTGGCTGTCGTATGTCGCTGCCGACAGTCTGTGTAGGGGAGTCTGGTGTAACGTATTCAGGCCACTCCTTTTCAAGTGCTTCAAGTTCCTTGAGAAGCATATCGAAGTCATAATCACTGAGGGTAGGAGAGTTATCTACATAGTACCTCCTGTTTGCCTCAATGAGAATGTCTCTGAGCTGCTGAATCCTTATATATGCCTGTGCCTTTTCCATACAAAAACAAACTACAAATTTACTTAAATGTTTTCATATCTGCAATAAGCATGACAGGCACATTTCGCTCTATAATTTTCTTGTGATTTTCGGTGGAATTTGGTAAATTTGCGCCGCTTATTGTGGGCATGCACAAAAGCTCCCTCAGATCTGTTTGTCTTTGGCCAGCATTAAACCACTATTACAGAGCAGATCAAGCGGAGAAGATCATATTGAAAATATTGTTTAACATTTTAATAGAAACACAATTATGAAAGATGCAGTAATTATTCTCTGCGGTGGCGGTCCAGCTCCCGGAATGAACTCAGTATCAATGTCTGTTGCAAAGACATTCATCACTAAGGGTTACAG
>JAEIGA010005427.1_pt1 | contig 19490 bp, 41 predicted proteins | sample 9270691 | NCBI WGS metagenome assembly JAEIGA01 (sample SAMN17057246, study PRJNA624740) | gut metagenome | biome: biome; isolation source: fecal sample | host: Bos grunniens | place: China: Xizang | collected 2019 | reverse complement strand
GTAATGGTAACTGTGCTATATGCACAATCCAAACGGACGAAAACAAGCAAGCCTGCTGCTCTGTGCAGCTGCTTAAAAATCTTCTTGAGGTGAAAGCCTTGTTAAAAGATATCTCGCAGAGACTCCTACCCAGTAACTTCTCTGCACTCACTCCCATAGATGATGCCGTGCCTATCGCTTCCGGCCCGGAGGAGTAAAAATAATAGGAAGTGCCACAATATAAAACTTAATAATATGGGATGTAAACAAAATGCAGCACTTATCAGTGCGACCCTTGCTGCCGGTAGTGTAGCAAGCCCCTACTATGTACAGGTAAACATCTCGCAGAGGCTCTGCAGCCCTTCATGCGTGGATAACACCCCTGTCTTTAATCCATCCTTCTCCGTGAAGAGTATCTCCGCTGTTGGCACCGGCCAATATGTGGTCACCGTACATGTGGAAGGCGTGATCAACTATGTACCTTGTGGTGGCAATACTTGCAACACCAGGACACAGCTTTTGAGTCAGGATTTCACTATACCTATCACATCGGCCACTGAGCCTACCTCAGTAACCATCGTCGCCGGCACCACCGTCAATGATGTCAAGGGTGTAGGATGCCAGAACTGCAGCCGTGATTTCGTCAGTGAAACCCCTCTGACCATCACTGTAGCGTAGTACGTAATCCGGGAGGGATCCAATCCCTCCCTTAACCCTATGTTTCTATGGCTAAGAAAGAAAAAAGCGCTCCAAAGGAGCAAGAGGTTAACCCTAAGAAGAAACCTCTTAAATTCACGGAATATAAACCATTATACAAAGGATAACTATGGATCTGTATAATATTGTATCAACCTACGGAAAAGGCCTCGGTGAGGCAAAGATGTGGGAAAGCATTAAGGCTCTCTCTGATGAGCTTGCTCCATTGAAAGAGACCGACAAGCAGCTCTATTGGCGCATGCTCCGGAAGATGTACGGCTCAATGTCCAATGGACATTATAATAAAGAGTTTGCAGAGCATGATGTCGAAAAGATCAAGTATACCGACAAAGAAGGGCATATGCGCAGTGGGGCCTATTGGACTGCAGAACAGGTTGAGGAAGCGATGCGAGACTTCACATTCCCCGCAACTGTGACCATATGGGACAAATATGTCGCTGCTAATGTCATGAGGTCGGACCTCTGTAAAAAGATGGATGATACCCAAGTGCTGACCGCCACATATATGTTCTTCTTCCATGATGAAGATTGGCCCAATCCGGCAACCAAGGTGTGGGACTATATGTGCTGTAAATGGAGTAAAGTATGAATGAATACCTGAAATACTTGCAATATAAAAAAATGCTTGAGAAGGATCCTGTTAAAAAGGATCTTCTTCTCAAGCAGTCTTTACAGCTGGATAGGATTGAAAAGCAGACCAAGCCTAACTATCTACGTGGTATCGGTGAGAACCTGGTTGGAAATGCCATCTATGGAGGGTTATTATATATCATTCGCCGGATTCTTAGATAACATTACGCCCCTCTTCGCTCCATCGATAAATGCGCTTTTCAGCACTCTCTTCATAGGGGCCGCTAAACCAGGAAGTTCTTCATTCAACTCATTAATCTGATCACTGTAATGAGCGATATACTCATCAGCAGCCTTCTCTATTTCCAGGAGGAGTAAATTAGTTCCCATTTGCGCCACTTGTATATAATCCTGGTTGAATAATCTCTATACCTTGACGCACGCACCTTCTGCCAAGAGCATTACGGTATGCTTGCATTGCGTATAATTGACACATCATATCCATAACCTCATCTTTGGATAGTCCTAATTTTATATCCTTCTGACAATTGAAAAAGTCCTCAAGTTTTTTGATCCTCTCATTAAGTTCTGCGAATTCAGCTTTAAGTCTTGTTTTGTAATCATTTGTCTCCATAGTTATATATTTTTGCTAAAAAGTTTGGTTATTTTTTGCAGGGCTACTGATTGAGCCGAGTTGATTGTTTGGTCCCTCTCCTGTAGTATCTTATTCAACTCATCCCATACCTGAGCATCCACACGCTTGGGAGGATTTTTGAAATCTGTAATCCTATACTGCGAGAACGTATTATAATACAATCCCATCTGCTCAGATGCCATCACCCGCTCGCAATAGAGCCTTGGATTATCAATCTCTTTGATTTTAAGGAAGAGCATATCACCCGCATCTTCCGCAACAAGAATATCTCCCACTTGTAGTTCTGGGAAAAATAATGACGGGCTCCTCTTCTCATCTATCACTGCATCAATAGCGGTTTCCAATTCGCCTTCAAGAGACTCATTGATAAGTTGTAGTTCATCTTCTGATAATCTTCTGAGTATGTTCTTAAGTATTGTCATATTGTTTTAATTTTAGTTTGTTTTCTATTAACTCTCTGCCAAGCCAAATACTCCGCATAGTCCACGCAGTTAGCGATCATCTCATAGTAACCCATAGAGTAGCCAAGTAAATGACAACTATGCCAAACTGCCTTATGGCCACCATCGGGAGGAATAATACGGCTCTTTACATTGTGTGGACAATCGGTGCAAGGCTTTCTCATAGGTATTTATCTTTTATTAAATCTGGGTTATCGTGGATATTACCGAGTACGACATATTCATTATACCAGTTTATAGTACATCTACCATCATTATCTTCACACAGTTCATTAGTAAGTTCCCTGAATATAAATATATTACTGCAGATAGAGATAGGGATACGAATAACATAACGGCAATTACTTTCTCTATATTCCACTATACCTATTTTTGCAACATTATACCCATCAAGTTGCGTTACTTTTACTATATCCCCCTCATAAATCTCCTTGCCGTTCTTGTCTTTCAAGCCTGTGTATTGACCGATGGTTTTGAGAGCACACATTGCTCCCGCAGTCCTAAAGAAATGAGTGTTTCCTGCCCATTCATACTTCTCATCTACATACATCTCAGTGTCTTTATCTATAACACAAAAGTCGTCAGATATAAGTAACCCACTTCCACTGACCCACTCACCATTATCGATGCGTTTCGCTCTAAATTTTATTTCTCGCATTTTTCTTCCTCCTGAATATCAAAATCAAGTTCATTTTCAAAATATCTATCTTTCTTAAAATCTTCTCTCATCTTTCCTTCAAACAAACTCCCCTTTACTGTATTACAGAATAGTGCTACATCTACTATCTCGTTTGTTGCTTTAACTCTTGCTTTCATTTTTCTTCCTCCAATTCTTTAATTTTCATCGTGGCGAGATCGTAATTTAAACAACTTAACTTAGGAGGATTTTTACACGCTCCTAAAAGAGCAGTTTGGAATGGACAAATATCACATCCATCAGTTATTCCCTCATCCACCTCTATTACAAATCTTTTTTTTGCCATATCAGTCTTCAATTACATAATCTGGATAATGTTTTTTTACCCAATTAACAACTTGGTTATACTTATCACTCACATACCAATCTATAAATTCTTTCTTGTTGCAAAAAGGACAAGGAGTAATACCGGTATCTAAAAGATGCCCATCTTCATCTATATCATCCAAATCATAAAGATATCCGTCAATGCAACGAGCATCTGGATAATTTGCCCCGAAAAAAGGAAATTCTGGGTGTTGTTTCTTTGTTGCCATAACTATTTAATTTTAATCAGTTTTGTCCTTAAAGGATATTGTAAATAAAATCTCTTATTTTTCTTGCTCCATTCCAATGGTGATTCACATATCTTGTCTTGCTTATTATCCTCTATATCACTCACGAATTGGTTAGCCATTTGAATATCATCAAAACTCACATTGTAAGTATGCCACCAGAATAGAATCTTCTTTTGAATTATATACCAAGTACCAACTATAGGAGAGTATCTTTGGCATATCCTATATTTTGTTGCCATAACTAATTTGCTTTTAGTTCTTTAATTATATTCAATACTATATCGTAATAAGAAAGTTTGTAGGGGTCGAAAACCTCATCGAAAGTATCTGTTTCATCGTTGTAATGATTGTCATACAGCCATTCTTTTAGGTACTGCACAAAGCATTCGCCATCTATACCCTCGCCCATATCATTATCAAACATATTTAGCAACCTTGTTGCTTCTTGACATTCTAAATGACACACCCAATCGTATATTTGATTATAGTGTATAAGGGTTTGGCGTTCATACTTCTCGCCTATGTTAATAGTTTCACCGCAGAACATACATTTATGCTCTTTTCTCGCGGTTGGGTAACTTGTATTTAGTATTGTTATCATAGCCCTGCCACTCCTAAACAACGATAATTATTATCCCACCATTCTTTATACTCCTGGTATGGTATTTCCATAACCTCGCCATCGAGTTTATTGGTGTCTATTACTGCGGTACACTCTGAATAACGCAATACTTTTTCGCTTTCTCTTGTATTCGGGTTCATCACCCATTCATACCACTTTAAGGATTTACCTTTCCCTGCGGTGTATCTTTTTAATACTATATTACTTATTTTCATACTCTTTTCTCTAGATAATCTTTATTAAAATAACCTTGTTCGATTACTCTTTCAATAATTCCTATAAGTCTCTCATACATATAATCAGCATCCTCTAATCGCTTAATCGCATCTGACCTTAAAGGGAATTTGAATCCATCTATATTAATTTCTCTGGGAATCAAGAAGAGTAGCCTGTGTAAACTCCAAGCGGGGATAAGTTTTACTATTACATCTGATATTTCATTCTCCCAATATCCTTTTGATACATAACCAGAAATTGTATTATTCCCTTTGAATATTTCAATTTCCATATCAGCAGTCTCCTTCTTGAGACCTAGTTCCAACAAGCGTTTACTTTGTTCAACGCTTGTGCATATTTGAGAATTAAATTCCATAGTCACCATCCTTAAATGTTTTGAACTTTAAATTCTTATAACAATCTGCACATATTAGCCTATTATTAACATTAAAACCTTCTTTCCTTGGGTCAAAATGTTTGCTACAATTTGGACAAACTATCAATCTGTATTTTTTACTCATTACTAATCAGTTTTATTTCCACCTGTTGCGGAGAGTTTTCAAAGGTTACTGAAGGGAAATCTCCTGCTGAAAGACACATATAAGTTCCATACATATTATCTGTTTTAAAGAAGTGCTTTTTACAGGATTTATCGTAATACTTATAAGGTTTTTTCTTAAAGAGAACGCAATAATTATCACCTTCCCCTCTTGCAATCCACATCTTCATAACTACTCCCAAGTTTTATAGTAATCGGCACAATCATCAGCCTTTCCTAAAAGGCTTTCGTTACCCTTGTAGGGGATACATTGTTTAAATCCAGTACCATAACAATTACCACTACAACAAAAAGGATATGGAAAACCGTACATATAATATCCAAATATATTTACTGTCCAATATTGTCTATCATTATCTCTCACCAACACCCTATCAAACGGCTTCAAAGTAGTGATGTCAAATTTGTTGGGGACTAATTCAAATTTATCTTGATCTTTAACAGATATTTCACAAAGTGGTGTTTCGTAATATGTTTCGGTTTGATCCCATTTAATCCCTAATATTTTCGTATAGGAGTTCGTTCCTTTTGCTCTAATCTTGTCCCCGATCTTAAATTTTAGAGTAATCAACTTCTCCAGAGTCTTTGTTTCAGCGTTCCATTTGTAGCCATTTGCTTTAATGGTATCAAAGAGTTTTTGCTTTTCTTCTTCGGTGGCGAGACGAATTTCATTAACCTCTTTATTATGACATAATGGTCTATTATCGAAGACACATTCATGATTGAATATTGAGTAGAGGCGTATTGAAGCGTATCTACCAATCTCATTTCTACCCTTTTCTAATTCCTTATAGATTGCTATCCATTTGAAAGTAGTCCTGACATAAACCACATCCCCATCATTAAAAGGTCTTTGGAATCCCTCCCAAGTAGTTTTGCCTTTAGGGAAGATTACGCATTTGGCATTAGGATGTGTATCGTTACAACCATTATCTGTAAATACCATGGTATTATATCCGTCATTTGTTTTCATTAAACAATGTATTGGATATCTTGATTCAGGACTTTGTTCAATATAATCAAATTCAACATTCTCATACATTGTACAGTCCAACTCCATACCCTTTGGGCAACCTTTAAGGAGTTGTGCTATGTTAATCTTTTCCATAATCTTAAAATTTTAATTGTTCTTCTTCATAGTCTTGACATCTGGTATTGAGATAATCTTCAAATCTAGGCACACTTGCAAAGACACTTCGCATATTCACCCACCTCTGCAATTCTCTATACTTTCTATCGCAGTGTGCTTTATCGTAGATCATCACATATGCCCAATATCCCATGTCCCGAAGGGTATATATCCTTTCCAGATCTTGCTCAAAGGTGGTGTCATAATTAACCAATGTGTACACCACGGCACTATGGGAGTGAGGAGAGAATTTGGACAGACCTCTGAACATCTTTAACTTAGGCAGGATAATCTTGCTATCTTGATAACGGTCCCAGGCAAAACGGATTTCCTTAATCTTAATCTGGTTCAGCATGGCGATTTTCGCTGGAGTCATCAGTCTGATATCAAGCCCCTGGTTGAAGTCTACGTATGCGCCACTATCAGCCAACTGCTGCAGAAGTCTCTTCCACTGACGACAAGCCAAGATGTTCGGATCGCAGAGGACAATGTTCTTTTGTCCTTTCCAAAAGTCTTTCAAGTCTGCAACCTTCCGACTGCACTTACCCTCTTTATTGCTAACTATGCAGAAGTCGCATCCTCTTGGACATCCCCTTGTGAGGAATCCATAAGCAGTATCAGAGATATTGTAAAGGGAATAATCAGGGAACATCGACTCAATCTCTGGGAGCAAAGGGTAATCTAACTTAGGATCATACACCTCTCGGTTATCCCTTAATGAGATGGCATACCCTGTTCCGCCCTGGAATACCTTGTCAGCATTGATATGGTAATCGTAGTCAGGAGAGAAAGAAAACACCTTGCTCATAAACACCATATCATACCTATCCCCGAAAGGCATATACCACTCCACTTGCTGACCTTGTGCCTTGTAGTAGGCAGAGATTTTCATCAGTGCTATGTTCGGGAAGTTTCTTCCATCAACATCTATTAATCCAATTCTTGCCATACTACTTCAAATAAAATTTACTTTCAATCTCTTGATGTAGATATCCTTGCTCGGGCATAGCTTTGATGTACTCCTCGATGAGTTGCTCTTTGGCTCCGGTGTCATCATTGCCACAACGGTCCCCGATGCTGAGGATCACACGTGCCAGGTATGCACCGGCCCTACGGACCTCATCAGTCTTGGTGATAAACTTATCGGCAAATGCTTCTCCATAGTCTTCTTCAAGGCTCTCTATCTCTCTTTTCATTACCTCTATTCGCCCCATGAGCCTCTTATGACGCTGAAGCTGCTTATGCTTAAGATCTTTATCTTGTGAGTTGAGGATAGCCTGTGCCTGGCGCAGGATCATATCTGCTGCTTCTTGGATATTGTAGTAACTGTTAACGAGCAGTACCAGGTTCATCTCTTTTTCTGTGGGCGTCATGTTAGTCTCTGTTTTGGTAAAGTATTCTGTACACTCCCATCGCATTAAGCTGGGAGATGATTGTCGTATTGAGAGTCTTTTCCATGAGATTATGCAGACTTTTAGTGCAGTATATGATAAGTCTTTCATCCTCGTGGAGAAGTCCTCTAAAATCGGAGAAAAAGCACAATCTCTCCGATTGCTCTACTAGTGGCTTGCTGTACTGTAGAAAATGCAGTGTGATCTGTTGCCATCTTTGGATTTGTGTTTTTTCCAGAGTCTTGGCGTCCTTAGAGTAATCCCATGCGCGGAGAGCAGCTATCTTATCGATAATCTGGTTTCCGTTCCGGTCCTTCCAACCTGTCTTGGAGTAATGGGATATGAATCTCTCGAGCTCTTGTGCAGGTCGGATCAAACATTTCTCAAATAAGAGAACTTTCAAAAAACTCTCTCTCTGTGTTTGCTCTTGCGCCCCGGGCGCACTATCTCTCATACAGAGAGATTCATCTACATCTACATCTACATCTACATCTACATCTAAGCCGCTTTTGTCGGCATTTGCCGACTTTTGCCGTCTTTGTTGGTTGGTTATGTCTGCCCCTCTGCGTCCTGCATTACGTCTTACCTCTCTTATATGCTGATACTTGGCATCATTCCTGTCCATCTCCAGCTTTATAAACTGGAATGCCATCTGCGCCAGAGGTCTCAGCTGGGGCGGTGTCCCCGACGCAGCATACTCTATAATTGCGTCGTACACCTCCAGTCTGATCTCCTCTGGGTAGCCTGAGAGGGCATCTCGCCACGAGAGGAAAAAGACAAAGGAATTTTTCTCGCTCATTGTGTTCAATATTAAAGTTAGACTTCTTCTGCTTCGGACCACGAGCCCTTGATTACCTTCAGATGGATCAGCAGCTCATGGATGCACCCCTTACCCAGGATATGGATGAAACAGTCATTCATATCCTTATTGATCTTCACCTCCAGGTGTGCAGACTTGGTTTTGGCAGCAGCATTATGCTTATCGATGATAGACTGCACGCTCTCGAAAAAAGCCTTTCCCTTACCCTTCTCGATAACTAAGCCTATATTAGCGGAGAAGATATTGTCCAGCTCACTTGTTCTCTTGTTGGTGGGTAGATAATTCCTTACCCCGGCGATATAATACATGTATCCCATATCTATTCTAGTTCTCTATGATTATATACTCTTCGCAGAGGGCGTGCAGCGCAAAATTCTTAGCGAATGTCTCCACATCTGCACGACTACCACAATATCCTTGAGTTGAGATCAGTATCCCATCCGCAGAGTAAAATTCTACTTTCCAATGCTTGATATGTTCGTTTTTATAGATCATTTTCTTCTAATATTTTAATGTTTTTTATTTCCGTGTAAAAAGATGTGTCTCCATCCTTAAGTCTTACGGCTGTCACCTTGCCGTTGTACTGGTTCGTCTGTACTCCCACGACCTTGTATGTGCCTTGGACCGGAGACTTACATAGTACCATCTTCCCTAAGTATCTACTCACTTCGCTCATTGGAAAGATGTGGATTATATGCTTCGGACCACTCCTGAGGGATCACCTTTTCGCATTTGATGATTGACGCGCTCTTGATATCCATAGAGATCTGTGCAACATCAGATATATTAATATTCTGCTGCAGCGCGTTATCAGCTATACTTTGTGACAGATAATTGAAGATATGCAGCCTTGCATCCTCTACATCTTTTGCATAGACCAAGAAAGGAAACTCCTGAGAGGGCATATCTTCTCCAAAATGAATGATTGCCCATACGGAATAGAACACATAGTTGTGGATAACATCACTCTGCTCTTTATCGTTCTCCTCCTCCTTGATAAGAGGGTTGTTAAATAGGAATATATGATCCTTGAAACCCTTGGCTGCCACAACGGTGAAATTTGTCTTGCTATAAGTTATCTCTGCATAATCTACAGTGATATCTATTGCCTGACGTATTGTCCTGGCCAGAAGTAAAAACTTCATATTTTTATAACTACCCCCTCTGAGCATGTTGAGGGTCACGCACCATGGCGACACGTTATATGGTTCTGAAAGGATGGCGGTACGTGCCTGGTTGGTAACTTTGACCTCAGAGATATCTCCGGTCTGCTGATGGAAGTTGATTACTGCAATATGCTCAGGTGTCAAGTATGTACCTTTCTCCAGAATCAGTTCATTACGCTCTACAATCACTACTTCACCTGTATCCTCATCAATAAATTCTTCGTTCCATTTTCTCAGGACATTCTCGTGTAGATACATGCCTTCCATCTGTAAGAGTGATGAGGTGGTAATTATCTCCTGAGATAGTTTAGTTTGGGGTGTTTTCATTTTTCATTTTCGATTAGTAATACATTATTAACTACATCTTCTACGGTTACCCATGAGTATATCACTTCGTCTCTGATTGATGTGTCTAGTTTCAGTTCTTTTTCAATACATATGGTCAATTCCATAATATCTAAGCTGTCGAGATACAGATCATCTCTGAGCTTTTGTGATAGTGATATGTTTTCAGGTTTCTCACAGGCCTGATTGGCGATGATTTCAATAATTCTGTTTTTCATATTAATAAGCTTTATTATGTAGTCTTGGTCTAGATCTGTTGTATTCCATCTTCAGTTCGATATACACATCCAATGGGCAGTCGTGGAGGTTAGCTATGGCACATACCATATTCATGACTAGTTTGAGACAATCATAATGCTTAAAAAACAATGCACTCTGCCTTATGATCTCAAAGATTTGCGCAGGAAAAGTCTCTCCTCTCATCTGGTTCTCCCAGCCTACAATCCTAATGGCCTCAAGGATAGGTTCCTTCTCTTCCTTATTACAAGGATCACGCACATCACTCGCTAATAACAACTGCTCGTGCGCCATCAGATCCATAGCACGGATAAAGACGTCGGCCAACTCATCGTGCACTGTGTCTTTGAGCTTGGATTCATACATCTCTATATCACTCTTACGCTCTGCGCGGAAATTAGTGTGCATCTCTTGGGCCAGGCTGTCCGAACCAACCCTGAGGTTACGATGCGCATCTACAGCCTCTGATAGTTCTGTGATGATAAGCATCATCTCATGATCGAAGGTGTATTCGTGATCGTGAAACCCCTTCTCTACAGAATTCTGATAAACGCGCTCCATCCATGAGAGTATACGCTCATCACTGAAGATATTTTTACATCTGATTTTTGATTTATCCATAGTGCTCTGTTATTAAATTGATTCCATATTCTGAAGCTCCAACTTGCAGTACTCCTCAAAAGTGGCTATTCGGAAGAGAGCAAACTTCTCACGATAGAGTTTATCCCCAAAGAACAGACGGCACCATTGAAGGAAGGACTCCATGGTACATTTGACGGCAGTTCCGTCCTGGCTAACGAACCATTTACCTTTGTCGCTTTTTTTCATTTTGGTTGTTAGGTTTTGTTAGGTTTTTGTTAGGTTTATTCTAGGTTTTTACGAGGGCGTCCACCCTTCTTGCCATTCTCTCTGCGTGCATTATTGGCGTCGATCATCGGCACCACAAGGTCCCAGAAGCCGGCAAGGACAGGATATTCTTCAAACTGCGGCTCTTTACCTTCAAAGACATACTCGCATATCATGGACATCATCTCTGCTCTGAGTTCCACCGGCAGCTTAACGATGGCTGTGTAGTAACTCTTCTTAAACTCAAAACTCTCTCTGGCCATAGTATTGTTATTATTGGTTATTAGATTTAGTTGGTAGGCTCCCTATAGGATAGCCGTACTTAAGGAAGGTCTGCTCCAGGTGGTAGTCTACTCGTCTCTCCAGGCTCTTAGCCTTATCCAAGGCCTCGGCATTACGGGTTAAAAAGTAACTCTTCTGTGCCCTTCGCATCTCATCTACCAACTTAAGGATAAGAAGCATACTGGTATCACTTGGTTTGCTCATCGTATAGCAGGGATCTTAAGGTAGAACGAGATATTCATCTTGCTAAGGTCAATAGGTTCTCTATGGCTCTCCATGAACTGAACCTCGGTATAGCATTCACCTTGCTCGTTGAGGGAGATGATACGTGCCTTATCATCACAGTACATAAGAAAATATTGCTTCTCTTCTTTGGCCTCATTGTCCTCCAAGAATTTCTCGGCACTGACGAATGGTACATATACTCCCGCAGGGTGTCTGTCGGCCCAGTTGGCTCCGTCGAAAAAGCCATTGCGGTAGTCTTGATTATCCTCGCAGCATAGATCTGCTTGCGTCTTGATCTGTTGTGTTCTAGTCATGTTGTATAGATTTTGGAAGTGGTACAAGTGTAGGACTAGGGTACATGTCTGTAGTAGCACATGCAGGCATCAGCATGGTAGACATAACCTCGAAGGCTTGCAATGGGATAGTCTTATTGGTGCCATCACCCAGTTGAGGCAGTTGGATCCAATCGGGGATAATGGCGTATCTCCATACGTCTACTAATTCATACTCGCCTAAGGGTGCCGACTGAATGATCTTAGTGCGGAACTTGATGATTCTGCGACCACAGATATAATCACCGGCATTATGGCAATAGCAATAGCCATCCCATAAGTTCACGGAAGTAATGGCAACACCAACAAAGTGGATGTCATGATTAACCTCCATAGAACGTGAAGGACAGATATCCTCTTGTGTGTTCTTCTTAGGACGCAGGCGCTCTAAGAGTGATTTTAATTTCCTAATCATTGTGATGTGTATTATTAGATGTGAATATTTCGAAAAGAGTGATGAAAAGTGTGATCCAGCTCCCAAGTAGGAGTAAGATCATTATCCACTTGGCGATAAGAGATTGATGGACACCGATCTCTCTCATACGTCTTACGAAACCTGAGACTATAACTCCTGCAGCAGACACCCCTAGGATGTATAGGCAGTATATGTATACAGTATTACTCATCACTACCTCCGTTTTTAGGTAAAAAATTCGGACATCCGGTTCTCTCACTCAGAAGGAACATAGGGTATTGACAGTATGCGCAGCTGCCCATAGTGGGAGAGTTATCCGCCACTGTGAGGTGGATGTTGGTTACCGGTCTACAGTGTGCGCACTCTGAATGTCTTGGTGCATCACTGATAATCTTGGGCTTACTCATGGCGATCCTGGAGATGAATGAATATTACTTTCTTACCGACGACATCCACGACTCTTTTGCCGTTACGTGTTCTGGAGCGCAGACGTCCCTTAACGAGGATCTTATCCCCCTTACGAAGATGCTTGGACACCATCGATGCTGCCCCTGAGCGAAAGGTGATATCAATACAGTCTACGGAAGATGTTCCGTCCGGTCTTCTAGCACCCTTCACGACAAGGGTGATAGTGGTCTTTCTATCTGTTGCTATCTCTGTATCTTGAGCGCAACAAGGGATCGGGTCGCTCTGCAACCGCCCCATAATTGAAAATTCATTAAGCATATTATGCGGGTTAAAAATGTTGCAATAAAAAGAGCCACGGGAAGGATAAACAAATTCTTGAAAATATAAACACAGGTTAATAATATGGTAAATACATGATTTAACCCGTGGCCCTTTATGAGAAAAACTTCCCTGTAGAATATGGGTGGCTAACATTAACAATCTACATCTAAACTTATCAACTTAACACAAACATAAAAATATGCAGCTCAGGCAATGCCCGGAATAAACAGGGAAGTATGTATATCAATGAACTATTGTATTAACGCTATAGTGGAAATGTCACCGTCGCTTCTACCCTCCTCTTCTTCAGGTAGCGGTAGAGACCATTCTTGGAGTACTTGTTCACATTACCCACTCTCACATACTCCAGCTTACCGCGGGCCCCAAGACGAGAGACACTCGAAGGAGAACAGCCGAGGATCTTAGCAGCCTCGACACCGGTGATCAACTCATCACTGTCTCTGAGCTCACGCAGTTTATGGTACTCTTGCGCTTGGCGCTCGGTGATAAGTAGCCCTCTGTCGGATAGAATAGACACCACCTTCTCAGCTATAGAGTACATCTTCATCTCATCCTTGACATCCAGATACTCTTGCCCTAACTTGAGGTTCTGATACTCCAGAAACTCCTCATATGTGATAGTCACATACTGCTGTGTTACTTTTGTTCCCATGATGATCTATGCTATACGTTCTACAATAGTGGAAAACCTCACTCCCTTGGTAGTGACCTTGAATTTGAGGTTAGTCTGTTTCTGAATACGCGATACCACGTTGCGGATTGTTGAGGACATATAATGTTCAATGCCAATCTCTGTAGTTTCACCTACAGCCATAATGCGCAACTGGTCGGCCAATTTTGGAGGCCTCGTGATTTTTTTCATACATTTGCAAATTAAATAGAGTGATAACTTAAAGTTATACCCCGAAATCCAATACAAAGATTATTGAAGTTTTTTAGAATTACAAATTATTTTAGAAGTTTTTTAGAATTTTTCTAAAGAATTTATTTAGAACCTTATTGAAGTTATGAGAATTATTGAACGTTTTAGCACTTACATGAAGTATAAGCACCTGAATGATAATAAGGTGACAATACAACTAGGATTGACAACAGGGGTTATCGGTAAATCAAGACAAGAAGGACGTGATTTATCTGATAGAGTTATTGAAAAAATATTGAACTTCTACACAGATATCAATAGAGATTGGCTAATATATGGAACCGGAGAGATGCTCCGTAGCCAGGAGGAGCCTATTGTGTCAAAATCTACTGAGGAAGTTGAGGCCGAAGAGGTAGCCGTAGAAGAATTCCCGGTAATCCCGGTATCACTGATAGATAAGGACAATACCAATATATGGCATGAGATACAGGAGAACTCGGATCAATGGGACAAGCTCAATATTCAGCAGCTGGTGCAGGAGTGCGATATAGTATACAGAGTAATCTCGGACGTGATGTCTCCGGACATATCCATCGGTGATATCCTTTTCCTCAAGAAGATTCCTCGCAGGAAGACACTGAATGGAGAGTGCTACCTGGTAGACACCAGATCCTACGGTATACTGATACGTTATGTGTTTGTTGAGGGTGACAGCATCAAGTGTGTGGCTCCCAACAGGCCGCTCCAGGATCTTATCATCCCTCAGGATGAGATATACGGCATCTATGCTATACGTGGTAAATTCTCATGCAGGGTGACATACTCAGAAGGGTCATCCATATCTCATCAGTCTGCCAACAACCATATTGCCCAACTCATCAATGAGGTGGCCAAAGCCGGAGAGAGGGTAGACAAGATGATCGCGCTGCTCGAATCACAACTGTTAAAAAAATAACACTATGGAAGAGAAGTATTCCCGTGGACCATACAAACCCACCGAATCCACAGAAGAGCTGTCTGTCCAAGAGCGCCTCGACATCTTCATCAAGAGCAAGGGCCTTGGGAGATATCAGTTCGAGCGACGCGTAGGCCTACCACAGTCCTATGTGGCCAATGTGCGTCAGGCACCACACCCGCAGAAGGTGAAGATGATATCTGATGCCTTCCCTGAACTGAACATAGAATGGCTCATCACCGGCAAAGGAGAGATGATCAAACAAGAATCAGATAACTACTCGCGGATAGTTGAGGCTCTCATCCAACAGAAGGAAGAACTTATCCAAGGACTGCGTGAGCAACAGGAGCGATACATCCGCCTGGAGGAGATCCACCGCACCCTTCTAGAAGAGATCAGACAGACACTAACGGAAATCAAAATCAACTCGTGACAAAGCGTCACGGATTGAGTAAATTCTTACAAATTATCATACCCGCCCTCGGACGGTTCTTAATATTTGTTAGTTGAGGATAGGGTAAAAATTATAGATTGTTAAAAATCGCATCTAATCATCATTTCATTAAATCAACAAAAAGATATCCGAGAGCTTGTGATTCTTTATATTTTTCAAAACTTTGCGGATAAATACATATAACAATGGCAAAAAAGAATAAATCTATTGAACCTGAGATAACAGAATTAGCAAATGGTTGGTTAAAATCTTATGGTCTGGACTACAAGCTTCAGCAAGCTTCATTGAACACAGAGATAGATAGAGCACTTGAGAATTATTTCTCCAAAAGTGGAGGTAAAGGTGGGAATCTACCAGATAGTAAGCTTCTTTTATTAGCTAATGATGGAAGATACTACCCTATTCTACTTGAGTATAAAGGATACAAAGATAAACTTGTAAAGGTGGACTCTGAGGGAAATATTGCTAATCGCACATCAAAAGGTGGACCAGATTTCACAAATATAAAGAATTATGCAGTCAATGGTGCTGTACACTATGCCAATGCTATATTACACTACACCGGTTATACTGATGTTATAGCCATAGGTGTAACGGGTCATAAAGATGCAGATGAAAAGATAATCCACCAGATAGGAGTATATTATGTCTCCAGGAATAACTTTGGTATCGGCCAAAAGGTTGATGAATATACCGACCTGTCTTTTTTAAGAAAAGAACATTTCTCATCTTTTATCGAGAAGGTTAAGCAGCTCTCATTACCTCAATGTGATATCGATAGATTGAAAGAACGCAGAGAAGAGGAGATCACCGCAAGCCTGATCAAGTTGAACAATGATATATTCAAAGAGGAGAAAGGCCTAAGCGAGAACGATAGAGTATATCTTGTGGTTGCATCCATTATGGCCACACTAGGTGATGCTGATAACCATGTATATCCTCTTAACAGAGATGACCTTAAGTCAAGTAGGGAAAGGAATAACACTGATGGTGACATCATGATAAGAAAGATTGAATCTTTCCTTGAGGCTAAAGACATACCAAAAGACAAGAAAGATTTAATTATAAGAACCCTTCAAAACACTCTAACTACAGATAATATCAATAAACCCGTAAACGGAGAAAGTCAGTTAAAACGTGTGTTTATCAAGATTGTCGATGACCTGGGTATATACTATAAGGTTGGACTAACGACAGACTTTACGGGTAAATTGTTTAATGAGATGTATTCCTGGTTGGGATTCACCCAGGACCAGCTGAATGATGTGGTTCTCACCCCTCCTTATGTGGCCACCATGTTATGTAAGTTGGCGAGAGTCAACAAGGATTCGTATGTCTGGGATTTTGCAACAGGTTCTGCTGGATTGTTGGTAGCAGCTATGAATGAGATGTTGAAAGATGCGAAGAATACAATAAGCTCTCCAGAACAATTAGCCAGGAAATCTGCCGAAATTAAAGCAAATCAACTCCTGGGGTTAGAAATACTATCCAATGTATATATGCTGGCCGTGCTTAATATGATTATCATGGGAGATGGTAGTTCTAATATCCTGAATGAAGATGCTATAAAATTTGACGGTCATTATGGTTTTGTTAAGACAGATGAGAAATTCCCCGCAGATGCTTTTATCCTCAATCCCCCCTATTCCGCAGAAGGATGTGGAATGATCTTCGTAGAAAAGGCTCTATCTATGATGAGTAAAGGGTATGCAGCTGTTATTATTCAGAACACCGCTGGTTCCGGTAAAGCAATAGAGTACAATAAAAAGATACTTAAAAATAACACTCTGTTATCAAGCATAAAGATGCCTATAGACCTCTTTATAGGAAAGTCAAGTGTCCAGACGTACATATATGTCTTCAGAGTTGGTGAACCTCACCATAAGGATGAGGTTGTGAAATTCATTGACTTCTCGAATGATGGCTACTCGAGACGTAATCGTAAAAAGTCAACCAACAATCTTAAAGATACAGGTGACGCTAAAGCTCGCTATGAAGAGGTTATAAATCTGGTAAGATTTGGTAAAAGTAAGTTGAATCTGCTTACCGAGAAAGAATATTTCGAGGGGCAGATTGATCCCAATAACGGAGCTGATTGGAACCAATCTGCCCCAACAGATTCTACCCCAACATTGACTGACTTCAAAAAGACAGTTGCCGATTATCTATCATGGGAAGTATCGAATCTTTTAAAGAATCAAAAGGTTGAGGAGGATAGCTTGGGAACACTTAATAGAAAGCTACAACAAGTTAAGTGGGGCACATTTAAGATCTGTGAATTATTTAAAAAGATAAAAGTACAAAAACTGACATATAAGGTTGCCGATCTACCAAGCAAACCAACAAATGAATACTCACTTCCTGCACTCACAGCTGGAATACAGAACCAGGGATTAAATAACTATATCCCTGAATATAATGCAACAATCCTACAGAATGTGATTTCCATTTCTGCCAATGGAGCCAATACAGGAGCAACTTTCTATCAAAGTCATAAATTTACGATCTTACAAGATGCTTATGCTATTGAATGGATAGGAGATGAGAAATTAAATGATCATCATTATTTATTCTTTACTTCAGCTATATCAAAAGCAATATATGGTAATTATGAGTGGACAAATAAAGCAGGATGGGAGCGCATAAAGAATGAGTTCATCAAGTTACCAATCCTACCTAATGGAAATATTGATTTTGAATTTATAGCTGAGTTTGTCGCTGAGTTGGAAGCTCAGCGTGTCGCTGAGCTGGAAATATATTTACAAGTAGCAGGAATTAAAGACTATAAAACTAGAAGATTACTTTAAGTGGAGCTATGTAGGTAAAATAGAAAAGATAGATCTGGACCTTATGATCAGCACTGTTAAAAATTCTCCTCTTGAGACAGAGGTAAATCTTAGACGCTTCGGTTTACAAGAAAAAAAAGAGATACATCCCGCCAAGCATGTATCTCTTTTGTGTAGTTAAGCCTTGGGAGGTCGCTATAACGTATATCACACTGCAAATCTACTTAAAAAATGGATTGTCCGCAATAAGTTCTGCGTTCTCTACTACTCTTACTATGAAATTTGTGAGTTTGGTTTGCGTACTATGAAATTTCATAGTATATTTGTGGCGTTAACAAATAATGTAATTATAATATGAAACTTAATGAAGATGAAAAATTACTGATTGAGGTGTTAAGAGATATTAAGTCTTCAAGACATAATTACTCGGAGGAACTGGAAGAGTATGCAAGAGAACTCTTTGAAAAGTTCTTTGATTTTGATTAACACCTCGCCCTCCTATTGGAGGGCTTTATGGAATTTTATGTAATACAACTAACTATACTTTTAATTATGCAAACTAAATCTAAGTTAAAGGACATTTATCTATTTATAGTCTGGGGTAATATTGCCCGGGAATACTTTGGGAAATCATCCTCTTGGCTTTACAACAAAATGAATGGTAGAGATGGTAATGGCGGAGAAGGTCATTTTACTGATGAGGAAAAAGGGAAATTAAAGAAGGCTCTGCAAGATTTTGCCAACAAGATCCTTGCTTGTGCTGAAACATTATAATTACACTTGTTAACACTAAGAGGGCAGTGACTAATTACTGCCCTCTTTTTTTATACAGTTATCAACTACTTAAAAAATGGATTGTCCGCAATAAGTTCTGCATTCTCTCGGTCCGAAATCTTAATGTACTTCATGAATACCTTCTCGGTCTTATGTCCTGTCACCCTCATAATGGATATCGCAGGGATACCGGCCAGATACATATTGGTAGCAGCAGAACGTCGGGCGGTATGGGATGATACCAGTTGCCACTTCTCCACATATTTGGTCTCACGATCTGATGTTACTGCTACTCGTTGGTTGAGGCCAGCAACTTGACATATCACCTTAATGGTCCGGTTCATGGAATTGATATCCATGCTTGGGACCTTGCCGCCATATCTCTTGAGGATCTCTTTGACCCTCGGGTGCGCCGGGATGGTTACAAGTCCTTGGGTCTTGGCCTGACGCTTGGTGATATAGTCTCCATCTATATCCCACTCTGTAAGTCTGGAGTAATCGCTGAATCGCATGGCGGTATAACACCCTACCAGGAACAGATCTCTCACCATGGCCTGGAACCCAAACAATGGGAGATTATAGAGTTTGTCGATCTCTTCTGTACTGAGATACACATTATCTACCTCCTCTTTTGGTTTCTCAAAGTTGGCATAGGCTCTATTGGAGTGCAGCTCTCTCTTGTATGCCT
>JAEIGA010005426.1_pt1 | contig 19490 bp, 14 predicted proteins | sample 9270691 | NCBI WGS metagenome assembly JAEIGA01 (sample SAMN17057246, study PRJNA624740) | gut metagenome | biome: biome; isolation source: fecal sample | host: Bos grunniens | place: China: Xizang | collected 2019 | reverse complement strand
ATAAAAGGCGAAATTTTGTAAAAAAGGAAAGTATTTTCTTTGCAAAGTTTCGCCTTTTGTGTTAAAATATAATAGACAAGGAGTAATAAAATATATTTTATTACACCTCATCTATTGTATTGTAACACAAAAGGCGAAATTTTGCAAACAAAACCCCTTCATTTTTAGCAAAATTTCGCCTTTAATATACTTTTTAATTAACTTTTTTCTCGCAATATACGCATCTTCTTACACAGCTATCACTTTCCGCTGGTTTTGACATTTGATTTAGCCCTCTTTCGAAGTTTGTTATGCACCTTGGATTCGTACATTTATGCACGTTAATCTCTACGTTTTCCCTTGGAATATCAAACTTTGTACTATCATTTTTTGCTATCCCCAATAGTTTAAGAATTAAGGACATACGCATAATCTTTCCATTGAATACTTGCTTAAAATAGCACGCCCTGCTGTCGCTATCTACGTTTATATCAATTTCGTTTAGTCTTGGAAGTGGGTGAAGCACTATCGTGTCTTCTTTTGCTTTTGCAAGTTTTTCCGCGTTTAATATATATCTATCTTTTAATCTTTCGTATTCATCTAAGTCTGCAAATCTTTCTTGTTGAACCCTTGTCATATACAAAACGTCAAGGTCTTGCAAACATTCTTCAAGGTCAGATATTTCCTTGTAATTCATATTGTTTTTTTCTAGAATATCGTGCTTTACGTATGCTGGCACTTTTAATTCGTCTGGTGAAATCAATACAACGTTTATTCCTTCGTATCTTGATAATGCGCCAAGAAGCGAATGCACGGTTCTGCCATATTTTAGGTCACCACAAAAACCTACCGTTAAATGGTCTAACCTGCCCTTTTCTCTTTTTATGGTCAATAAATCGGCTAACGTTTGCGTTGGGTGTTTGTGCCCACCGTCTCCCGCATTTATAACTGGAATGCTTGCATTTAGCGCTGCAACAAGAGGTGCGCCCTCTTGTGGGTGACGCATTGCTATAATGTCGGCATAGCAACTTATAACCTTTGCCGTATCTGCTATACTTTCACCCTTTGATGCAGATGAATTTTGTGCAGAAGAAAATCCTATAACGCTTCCACCAAGTTCTAACATTGCCGCTTCAAAACTGAGCCTTGTTCTTGTAGATGGTTCGTAAAATAGCGTGGCAAGTTTTTTGCCTTCACAACTTTTTGAATACTTTTGTGGATTGTCTATTATATCGCTTGCTACGTCTAAAATTTCATCTAATTCTTCTAGTGATAAATCAACTACGTCAATAACGCTTTTCATATGCTCTCCTAGTTATTTTTTATCCAACTTTCATCACTTGGATTGTTTCTAAATGCTATAATCCTGTCTTTATCTTCTTCCTTAATGTATCCTTCCTTAGCAGCAATTTCTACTACCGCTTCTAGATTTGTTAAAGAAATATTTTTTACGTTTGCTTCCTTTAGCCTGTCTATTCCTTTTTGCATTCCATAAGTAAATATACTTACTACGCCAAGAACTTCTGCGCCAGCCTCTCTAAGTGCTTCTACAACTTCAATAACGCTTCCGCCTGTAGAAATTAAATCCTCTACAACGACAACCTTATTGCCTTTTTCTAGTTTTCCCTCTATTCTATTTTGTCTGCCGTGGTCTTTTGCCGAGCCCCTTACGTATCCCATTGGAAGCCCTGTAATATGACCTACTATTGCTGCGTGTGCAATACCTGCTGTTGACGTTCCCATCAATACTTCGACGTCAGAATAATTTTCCTTTATAACGTTTGCTATTGCGTTTTCAACGTCTAACCTTGCTTTTGGCGAAGTTAAAATAAGCCTGTTGTCGCAATATATTGGACTTTTAATTCCACTTGCCCAAGTAAAAGGCTTGTCTGGACTTAAAAATACTGCTTTTATTTCTAATAAATCTTTTGCTATAAGGGTTTTTGTATCCATAATTTCTCCTATCCTAAAAATTGTTTTTTACATTCTAAATATGCACTAACTGGGTCTTGTGCTGCTGTTATTGGTCTGCCAACCACTATATAGTCAGAGCCTAATTCTTTTGCTTGTGCTGGCGTTGTTACCCTTTTTTGGTCACCAACGTCTCCACCTGCAAGTCTAACTCCTGGGGTTACGGTTAAAAACTTTTCACCACACACGCTATGCACTTTACCCGCTTCTAGTGGTGAACAAACTACACCGTCTAACCCTGCTTGCATTGTGTTTTTTGCATAATGCATAACCACGTTGTCAATTTTTTCGTTTATTAGTAGGTCTTTTTTCATTGTTTCTTCATCTGTAGAAGTCAATTGTGTTACGGCAATTAAAAGTGGTCTTGTTCCATCTTCTCTTGTTAATCCTTCTAGTGCCGCTTTCATCATATTGATTGTGCCACCTGCATGAAGATTGCACATGTCTACGTCTAGGTTAGATAAAACTGCCATTGCTTTTTTAACTGTGTTAGGAATATCGTGAAGTTTTAGGTCTAAAAATATTTTATGACCTCTTGACTTTATTTCTTTTATTATTTGTGGGCCTTCTGCATAAAAAAGTTCCATACCGATTTTTACAAACAAACTTTGATTTTCAAACTTGTCTAAAAAATTTATTACCTTTTCTTTACTGTCAAAATCTAATGCAATTATTACGTCTTTTGCCATAACTATAATGCTCCCCCTATAATGTCTTTTAATGAATTTATTCCATATTTTTGCATAACTCTTGGTAGGTCTTCTATTATCTTTTTACAAGCAAGTGGGTCTATTAAATTTGCTGTTCCCACTTGAACTGCGGTTGCACCCGCTAGCATCATTTCTATTACGTCTTCCGCAGTAGTCACTCCGCCTAGTCCAACTACTGGAATGTTTACTGCTTTTTTTACTTGATATACCGCCCTAACCGCTACTGGAAATACTGCCGGACCTGAATAGCCACCTGTAACGTTTGCTAATATTGGTTTTTTGGTTTTTAAATCTATTCTCATAGCAAGCAAGGTGTTTATTAAACTAACTGCGTCTGCACCTGCGTCTTCTGCTGATTTTGCCATTTCAGTTATATCGGTTACGTTTGGCGAAAGTTTAACGATAACTGGTTTTTTAACCTCTTTTTTTACGCTACTTACAACTTTTGATAAAAGTTTTGCGTCTGTTCCAAAACTCATACCCCCGCCGTGAACGTTAGGACAACTTACGTTGATTTCTAAAAATCCAACTTGGTCTTGATTATCTAAAAGTTTAGCGGTATACACGTACTCCTCAACACTAAAACCACCAACGTTTGCCATTACAGGCTTGGAAAAATAAGGTTTTAGACGTACAAGTTCTTCTGAAATAACCTTATCTACACCTGGATTTTGAAGCCCTACTGAATTAAGAATACCGTTTTCGCCCTCTGCAATTCTTGGTGTTGGGTTGCCAAATCTAGGCTCTTTTGTCGTTCCCTTAAAAGAAAACATGCCTAATACGTTTATATCGTAATATTTTGCAAACTCGTAGCCATAGCCGAAAGTTCCGCTTGCTGGAATAATAGGATTGTCTAATTCTATGCCACAAAGATTAACCTTAGTATCTACCATAAAATTTCCTCCCTAAATAGAACTGGCCCCTCTACACATATACGTTTGTTGCCATAAATGGTCTTGCAAGAGCAACCCATACACGCACCAAAGCCACAACCCATTCTTTTTTCAAAACTAAACTGACCGCTAGTTTTAATGCTTTTATGAACGGCTTTAAGCATTGGTTCTGGACCGCACGTGTACACGTACGAATAATCTAAATCTTTAATCGCATCAGTTACAAAACCTTTAATTCCTACGCTTCCATCAACCGTGGTTACAATTGTTTTTGCACCAAGACTTTCAAATTCCTTTGCATAGAATACTTCTTCCGCTTTATTAAAACCTAGAATTACCGTAACTTTTTTGCCCATGTCGATTAGTTTTTTAGCAAGATAATACATTGGTGGAACACCTACCCCTCCGCCAATAAGAAGTGGGGCATCTTTACTTTTTGCAAGGTCGTATCCGTTGCCAAGTCCCGTTAAGGTATCTAATATTCCATCTTTTAATTTGCTTAAAATTTCCGTTCCCTTTCCTACAACCTTATAAATCAAAGTAAGAGTGCCACCATTTATATCGCAAACAGAAATTGGCCTTCTTAAAAAAGTTCCGTCTATTTTTATATTTACAAATTGCCCCGCGAATATATCTGACGTGTCCCCTATCAAGACAAGTTTATAAACGTTTTCTGCAATTTTTTCGTTAGATTGTATGCGGAAAAATATTTGTTTCATCTATGCTCCTTTACGCATCTATTGTAGAAATACAAATTGTTGTTTCTTCTAAAACGTCTAGCAAGGTTTTTACCGTATCTAGCGCCGTGAAAATTGTTATATTATTTTCTATAGCAAGTCTTCTAATTTCTTGTCCGTCGCTTACAGATTCTTCCGAGCCTCTAATGTCGCTTGTGTTTATTATGTATGCCAAATGTCCTTGGCGAATTGCATTAGGAATTACCGAATCGTCTTCACTTATTTTTGCTAAAATATGCGTTCTTATTCCGTTCTTCTTTAAGAATTCTCCCGTTCCCTTTGTGGCTTCTATGTTAAAGCCTAAATTGTAGAATCTTCTAATTAGTGGAAGTACTTCTTCTTTATCTTTATCTGCTACAGTTACAAGTACCGTGCCATAATTTTGAAGTTTCATTCCGCTTGCTTGAAGTGCTTTATATAATGCACGATATAGTTTATCATCATATCCAATTGCTTCACCCGTTGATTTCATTTCTGGTGATAAATATGCATCTAGCCCCCTTATTTTATTAAAACTAAATACTGGAACTTTTACGTACCAACGTTTCTTTTGCTCTGGATACATTGTGAATATTCCTTGCTCTTTTAGAGTTTTACCTAAAATAACTTCCGTTGCTATATCTGCTAGGCTATATCCTGTTGCTTTTGATAAGAATGGTACCGTTCTAGATGACCTTGGATTTACTTCGATTATATATACGTCTTCGTTTTTATCTACTATAAATTGAATATTATATAAACCCTTTATACCTATTCCTAAACCAAGTTGTTTAGCATAAGTTAATATTTTACCCTTAACTTTATCCGATATGCTAAACGTTGGGTATACGCTTATAGAGTCCCCAGAGTGAATACCAGTTCTTTCTACAAGTTCCATTATACCTGGAATAAACACGTCGTTTCCATCACAAATACCATCAATTTCCACTTCTTTGCCTGAAATGTATTTGTCTACTAAAACTGGCTTGTCTTCATCAATTTCTACCGCAGTTTTTAGATAGTGGCGTAATTGCTTTTCGTCTGCAACTATTTGCATTGCCCTTCCGCCTAAAACAAAACTTGGACGAACTAGTACTGGATAGCCAATTTCTTTTGCGGCGTTTACACCGTCTTCTATATTTGTTACAGCCTTTCCTTTTGGTTGTGGAATATTTAATTTTTTAAGAACCTTTTCAAATGAATCTCTATTTTCTGCCCTTTCTATTGCTTCGCAATCTGTACCGATTATCTTAACGCCTCTTTTCATAAGTGGTTCTGCTAGATTGATAGCCGTTTGACCACCAAGAGAAGCAATAACCCCTTCAGGTTTTTCAAAATCGATAATATTCATAACGTCTTCCGTTGTTAATGGCTCGAAATATAGTTTGTCCGCCGTTGTATAGTCGGTTGAAACGGTTTCTGGATTGTTGTTAACGATTATCGCTTCGTATCCCGCCTTTCTTATCGTGTTAACCGCGTGTACTGATGAATAGTCAAATTCTACACCTTGACCAATTCTAATAGGACCCGCACCTAAAACTATAATCTTTTTCTTGCCAGTATCTTTTACTTGATGCTCGCCTTCGTAGGTTGAATAGAAGTATGGAATATATGCGTTTGTATGGCAAGTATCTACCATTTTATACGTTGGGCATATCTTATTTTGCTTACGAATATTATAAACTTCGTCTTCGCTTGTATTCCATAATCTTGCAATATATTTATCAGAAAAACCCATTTTCTTTGCTTCAAGTAAAACGTTAAGGTCGTTTGGATTTGCTTTTAATTTGTTTTCTTCATCAATTATCTTTTTAATTTCTTCTAAAAATAGCGGTGTTATTGCAGTTATTTTATGAATTTGCTCTATCGTTACACCACGAGAAATTGCTTCTGCTATTGCAAATAGGTTATCATCTCTAAATTCTTTAATGTAGTCTAAAAGTTCTTCTGTCGTTTTATTATCAAATTTTGGCATATATAGGTGGCGAACGCCAATTTCTAGTGAACGAACGGACTTAAGCATGCATTCGCTTAAATTTGAACCAATACCCATAACTTCGCCTGTCGCTTTCATTTGCGTGCCAAGTTTGTTTATTGCTTTTGTAAACTTGTCGAATGGAAATCTTGGAAATTTAGCAACTACGTAATCTAATCTAGGCTCGAAACTTGCGTTTGTGTTTGCTATTGGAATTTCTTCTAAAAGCATACCTACTGCAATCTTCGCTGTTACTCTTGCTATTGGATATCCGCTTGCTTTTGATGCTAGCGCAGATGAACGTGATACCCTTGGATTTACCTCGATTAAATAATACTCGCTAGAATTTGGATTTAACGCAAATTGAACGTTACACCCACCCTCTATTTTAAGTTCTGAAATCAATTTTATTGCACTATCGTTAAGCATTTTTTTATCACTTTCAGATAGTGACATTATTGGCGCTACTACGATTGAATCACCTGTATGAACACCAACTGGGTCAACGTTCTCCATACCGCATATGGTGATTGCCCTGCCAGAAGAGTCTCTCATTACTTCAAACTCTACTTCTTTGTAGCCCTTAACACTCTTTTCAATTAGTACTTGGTGAACTGGGGAAAGTTTGAATGCGTTTTCACCAATTTCTATAAGTTCTTCTTCGTTATCGGCAAAACCGCCACCCGTTCCGCCTAGTGTGAACGCTGGTCTTAAAACTACTGGATAACCTATTTTTTTAGCCGCCTTTTTGGCTTCTTCTAAAGAATAACTAATTTCTGATGGAATAACCGGTTCGCCTATTGATTGGCAAAGTTGCTTAAATAATTCCCTATCTTCCGCCCTTTCAATACTTTCGCTACTCGTTCCTAAAAGTTTCACTCCACACTCTTTAAGAACACCTTTCTTTTCTAGTTGTATCGCAAGGTTTAGTCCCGTTTGCCCACCAATACCAGGAACTATGGCGTCAGGTCTTTCGTATCTTAAAATCTTTGCCATATATTCTAGAGTTAATGGTTCCATATAAACTTTGTCTGCTATTGTAGTATCTGTCATAATCGTAGCAGGGTTAGAATTTGCTAATATTACTTGATAGCCTTCTTCTTTTAAGGCTAAACACGCTTGGGTGCCCGCATAGTCAAACTCTGCTGCTTGTCCAATTACTATTGGACCCGAACCAATTATCAATATTTTCTTAAGGTCTGTTCTTTTTGGCATTTATTTTTCCTCCGCCAGTTTTATATGTATTATTTTTCTAAGTTGTATACGATTTTTCCGTTTAGTGAAGTAAGAAGGCACTTCCCATATAGTTTTTCGCCTTCAAATGGCGTGCTTCTTCCTTTCGAGTTAAACTCTTCTGGATTTACAACATATTCTTTATTAAGGTCAAACACGGTAAATCCGTCGTTTAGTGGCAAATTAAACCTTTTTCTTGGATTAATTGCCATAAGTTCAATTAGTTTTTTAAGAGTTATTACTCCTTTTTTTACAAGGTGCGTATATAAAACGCTAAACGCAGTTTCTAGCCCCACAACCCCCATCATACTACCTTTTAATCCCCTTGATTTCTCTTCTAAGGAATGAGGCGCGTGGTCGGTTGCAATCATATCTATCGTACCGTCAATTAATCCCTCTATTAAGGCTAATCTATCTTCGTTGCCACGAAGCGGTGGGTTCATTTTGAACCGCCCCTCGTCTTTTATATCCATATCAGTTAAAACCAAATAGTGTGGTGCTGTCTCACAGGTTATGTCTACGCCCTCTTTTTTTGCCTTTCTAATTAGGTCCACGCTTTCTTTGGTGGAAATGTGACAAACGTGATATTTTGCACCTGTCTTTTTTGCTAGCGCAATATCTCTTTCTATCATTTTCCACTCTGACTCAGAAGAAATGCCCTTGTGTCCGTTTAGCCTTGCATATTCCCCGTCGTGAATATACCCGCCATATAGCAAACTTTTTACTTCACAATGACATGATAGAATTTTATTAAGGCTTTTTGCTTTGAGCATTGCACTTTCCATAAGTTCATCATTATCTACGCCCCTTCCGTCATCTGAAAAACCTACGCAAAGAGGAGCAAGTTCTTCCATGTTTGATAAAACTTTTCCTTCCTCGTTAATGGTAATGGAAGCGAATGGATACACGTCTATAACCGCACTTTGGTCTATTATGTTTTTTTGAATTAAAATATTTTCCTTGCTATCTGGAACTGGTTTTAGATTTGGCATTGTGCAAACGCTAGTATATCCGCCACTTGCACCAGCAAAAGAGCCTGTTTTTATGCTTTCTTTATAAAAAAAACCCGGTTCTCTGAAATGCACGTGAACATCACAAAAACCGGGAAAAATAACAATACCACTATCTTCATTATCCAAAAAAGCAAACACGCCACCCCCAGTTGCTAGAAGGTTTGATGATATGCTCTTTAGAGTTTGAAAATCTTTTGTTTTTATCATTTTAGTCCTTTTATAAAAAATTCTACCTATGTAGGTAGAATAAAAACTAGTATATTTTTTGGTTTATCTACCATACTTTTTGCCGTGCCTAAACACCATCTTACCTATTTTAACACTTTTTATTATTTGTGTCAAATATTTTAGAATATTTAAGCACGACATTAATTGGTTTTTTAAATTTTTATTTGAAGTATTTTACCGCAGATTCAAAGAGTTTCATATCGTAATTGCCGTACACGTTTTTGTATAGGCCGTTTGAATACCTTTCAGTATGTCCCATTTTACCGATAACTCTGCCGTCTGGAGATAAAATACCTTCTATTGCCATAAGCGAACCATTAGGGTTGTATGCTATATCCATTGTAGCATTGCCGTTTTGGTCAACGTATTGCGTAGCAATTTGTCCATTTTTAATTAGGCTTGCTAAAACCTCGTCGTTTGCGATAAATCTGCCCTCTCCGTGAGAGATAGGTACGTTAAACACGTCTCCTACGTTTACACCTTTAAGCCAAGGTGAATTATTTGATGCTACCCTTGTTGAAACAATTTTAGATTGGTGTCTGCCAATTGTGTTAAACGTTAGTGTTGGGGCATCTTCATTTGCATCAATAATTTTGCCGTATGGAACAAGACCTAATTTTATTAGCGCTTGGAATCCGTTACATATACCGCACATTAAACCATCATTTTTCTCTAGAAGTTCTGTTACGCCGTTTTTAACCGCACTATTTCTAAAGAACGCCGTTATAAACTTACCAGAACCATCTGGTTCGTCACCACCAGAGAAACCACCTGGAATAAAAATAATTTGACTATTTTTAATTTTTTCTGCAAACTTTTCCACGCTTCTTGCAACGCCTTCCGCAGAAAGGTTGTTAATTACAAATATTTCCGCCATTGCACCTGCTCTTTCAACTGCTTTTGCAGAATCATATTCGCAGTTTGTTCCTGGGAATACTGGTATTAAAACCTTTGGCTTAGCGCATTTTACGTTTGGCGCATATATCTTGTTTGATACAAAAGATATGTTTTCTACCTTTTCCTTGCTTGCTTTTGCAAGGGTTGGATATACGCTTTCTAGTTTTTCCTCGTATGTTTTAAGTAAACTATCTAGTAAAATTTCTTGGTTATTATATGAAATAATCTTTTCGCTTGTCGTATAGCCAAGTGTTTTGCCAATTTCTTCTTCTGAAGATAATTCTAAAATGAAACTACCATAGTTATAACCAAAAATATCATTAAGGTCTAAGCCTTTATCATAATTAAAGCCTATGCCGTTTCCTATACACATTTTGAAGATTGCTTCACCTACGCCACCCATTGTTGGTGTGTATGCTGATAAAACCTTTCCTGCTCTCATTAAAGAAGTAACTTTTGCAAACACTTCTTTTAGAGATTCTACGTCTACTATGCCGTCTTGATTATATTTAGGCGAAATTAAAACTACTTTGCTATTTGCCTTTTTGAAATCTTGTGAAATTACTTCATCAATTTTGCCAGTAGTTACTGCAAATGAAACTAGTGTTGGTGGAACGTCTAGATTTTCAAACGTGCCACTCATAGAGTCTTTACCACCAATAGCCGCAATTTCTAATTCTTTTTGCGCCCTAAACGCACCTAATAGTGCAGAAAGTGGTTTACCCCAACGCTTACTATCTTTTGCTGGTCTTTCAAAATATTCTTGGAAAGTTAAATACGTATCCTTAAAGTCTGCACCGCTTGCAATAAGTTTACATACTGATTCTACAACAGCAAGATATGCTCCGTGATATGGGCTCTTTTCCGATATAAATGGATTATAACCATAAGCCATAAACGAACAATCTTTTGTATCGCCCTTTTCTACAGATATCTTTTGAACCATTGCTTGTACTGGCGTTTTTTGATTTTTTCCACCAAATGGCATAAGTACGGAACCTGCGCCAATAGTTGAGTCAAATCTTTCTGATAAACCTTGCTTAGAACAAATATTTAGTTCGCCTACAAGGGACTCGTACATAGACTTAAAGTCTTTTTCTATCTTTTTATCCGTTGCGCTTTTATCTGCCTTGAAAGCATCTATTTCTATATGTTTTTCCGCACCGTTAGAGTTTAGAAATTCCCTAGAAATATCAACTATTTTTTTGCCTTTCCAAGTCATTGTAAGCCTTGGCTCTTCTTTTACTCTTGCAACAAGAGTTGCTTCTAAATTTTCCTTGCCTGCAAGTTCGATAAACTTGTCGGCATCTTTAGCATCTACTACAACCGCCATTCTTTCTTGCGATTCACTTATTGCTAGTTCCGTGCCATCTAGTCCGTCATATTTCTTTGGAACAGCATCTAAATTTATATCTAGACCGTCTGCAAGTTCACCGATTGCAACCGATACACCACCTGCACCAAAGTCGTTGCAACGCTTAATCATACTGCTAACTTTGTAGTCTCTAAAAAATCTTTGAAGTTTTCTTTCCTCTGGTGCATTACCCTTTTGAACTTCTGCACCACAAGTTTCTAGAGAACTTAGTGTGTGCGATTTTGAAGAACCTGTTGCTCCACCGCAACCATCTCTACCTGTTCTGCCACCTAAAAGAATAACTACGTCACCATCAACTGGTCTTTCTCTTTTTACGTTTTTCTCTGGCGCAGCAGCAATAACCGCACCTATTTCCATTCTTTTTGCAGCATATCCATCGTGATATATTTCATCTACTATACCTGTTGCAAGACCAATTTGGTTACCATAAGAAGAATAACCTGCCGCCGCAGTTGTAACGATTTTTCTTTGAGGAAGTTTGCCCTTTAACGTTTGGTCTATTGGTTTAAGCGGGTCGCCTGCACCTGTTACACGCATAGCCCCATAAACGTATGAACGGCCGGAAAGCGGGTCACGAATTGCACCACCGATACAGGTCGCTGCGCCACCAAACGGTTCTATTTCCGTTGGGTGATTGTGTGTTTCATTTTTGAAAAGTAATAGGTATGGCTCTTTTTTACCATCAACTTCTACTTCTGTTTTTACCGTACAAGCATTAATTTCTTCAGACTCGTCTAGTTTAGAAAGTTTGCCATCTTTTTTAAGACTTTTTGTTGCAAGGGTTGCTATGTCCATTAAATTAATTGGCTTTGTTCTGTTTAATGCTTTTCTGGTATTTAAATAATCTTCAAAGGTCTTTTTTGTAATTTCATCTTCAAAATTAGCCTTATCTATCGTTGTTAAAAACGTTGTATGACGACAGTGGTCTGACCAGTACGTGTCTATCATACGAATTTCAGTAATCGTTGGATTTCTTCCCTCTTTCTTGAAATAATCTTGACAAAACTTAGCATCATCACTATCCATAGCAAGTGCGTACTTTTTAACAAATTCAACAAGTCCGTTTTTATCTAAGTCGATAAAACCATCAACGGTTTCTACCGTGCTTGGCATATCGTATTTAACCTTTAGGCTTTCTACTTTGTCTAGGCTTGCCTCTCTTGATTCTACTGGATTTATAACGTGCTTTTTAATCGCTAAAACTTCTTCTTTTGAAAGTTTACCCGTTAAAACGTATACCTTTCCTGCCCTAACAAGTGGCCTTTCCTTTGCTGATATAATTTGCAAACATTGTGCGGCAGAATCTGCCCTTTGGTCAAATTGCCCAGGTAGATATTCTACTGCAAAAACTATTTGCTCTTTTGTTACTTGCAATTCCTCAAAGTAATTGTCCGTTTGTGGTTCAGAGAAAACGTTGGTTTTTGCAAACTCAAATAGTTCGCTATCAATGTTTTCTACGTCATATCTATTAAACAATCTAACACTTTCTAAATTTTTAATGCCTAAAAATTCTTTCGCTTCACTAAGCAGTGCACGTGCTTCGTTATCGTATCCTTTTTTCTTTTCTACATAAAGTCTAAAAACCATTATATTTTCTCCGTATACTCAGTAGCTTTTTTGCCTATATCTTTTCTATAGTATTTGCCTGTAAAATTAATTTTCTCTATTTCCGAATAAGTGCTTTTTATAGCATCTTTTAGCGTATCACCTATTGTTGTTACGCCTAATACCCTACCGCCAGACGTTAAAAGTTTACCATCTTTTTTTGTTGCGCCTGCTATAAATACTTCGCCTGAAATAGAGTCGTCTATTGTTATTTCAAATCCCTTTTCGTAGCTTTCTGGATACCCGTTAGATGCTAAAATAACACAACAAGCCGATTTATCTTCAAACACTACGTCAATGCCATTCAACCTTTCTTCCGCCGTTGCCATCATAACTTCTAATAGGTCGGTTTTAAGTAGTGGAAGTACAACTTGTGTTTCAGGGTCTCCAAAACGACAGTTGTATTCTATAACCTTTGGACCTTTTGGTGTTAACATTAAGCCAAAATACAAACACCCCTTGAAAGTTCTGCCTTCATTATTCATAGCATTTATGGTTGGAATAAATATTTCCTTTTCGCACCTTAATGCCATCTCTTTTGTATAGCAAGGGTTTGGCGCAATCGTACCCATTCCGCCCGTGTTTTTACCAGTATCGTTGTCGCCAACTCTTTTGTGGTCCATTGAAGACACCATTGGTACAATTGTCTTTCCGTCTGTAAAACACAAAACTGATACTTCCGGACCTGTTAAAAATTCTTCTATAACGATATTGTTGCCGCTTGCACCAAATATTTTATCTTCCATTATAGACGAAATTGCATCTTTTGCTTCACTTTTATTAGTTGCAATAATAACGCCTTTGCCAAGTGCTAATCCGTCTGCTTTTATTACTATTGGATATTGGGAATTTTCTAGATAATTTAAGGCTTCTGTTGCATTTGTAAACACCTCGTATTCAGCGGTAGGAATTTTATATTTTTTCATTAAATTTTTTGAAAAAACTTTACTACCTTCTATTATTGCCGCTGCTTTTGTAGGACCAAAACATTTAATTCCCTTTGCTTCTAGGCTATCAACTGCGCCAAGCACCAATGGGTCGTCTGGGGCTACAACTGCAAAGTCAATTTTATTTTCAACCGCAAAATCCGTGATTTTATCTATTTCTTTTGCACCAATAGGAACACAAGTAGCATCTAAACTAATCCCCCCGTTTCCTGGAAGCGCAAAAATCTCTTCCACTTTTTTGTTTAATTTAAGTTTTTTTATAATGGCGTGTTCTCTTCCGCCACCACCGACAACAAGTATTTTCATTACGCACTCCAAGTATTATTCGTAAATTGGGAAACGAGCACAAAGTGCTTGAACTTCTTTTGCAATTTTTTCTTTATTTGCTTCAAAATCTGTAATGCAAAGATGAATCCAGTTTGCAATAAGTTCCATTTCCTCTTCCTTGAAACCCCTTGCAGTAACCGCTGGCGTACCTATTCTTAAACCACTTGTTACGAATGGACTTTGTGGGTCGTTTGGAATTGTGTTCTTGTTTGCCGTAATATGAACTTCATCTAATCTCTTTTCTAGTTCTTTACCTGTTAGATTGTAATCTGTTAGTTTTAATAGCATTAAGTGATTATCCGTTCCACCTGAAACTATTGGAACGCCTTTAGATAATAGCGCCTTAGATAATACTTTAGCATTAAGTACTATTTGTTTTTGATATTCTTTGAATTCGTCTGTTAAGGCTTCACCAAGCGCTACCGCTTTTGCAGCAATTATGTGCATTAGTGGACCGCCTTGTGTACCTGGGAATACTGCTTTGTCAATTTGCTTAGCAAGTGCTTCACGACATAAAATCATACCGCCCCTTGGTCCACGAAGTGTTTTATGTGTTGTTGTCGTAACAACGTCTGCATAAGGAACTGGTGATGGATGAAGTCCTGCTGCAATTAAACCTGCAATATGCGCCATATCAACCATAAGATATGCGCCAACTTCATCTGCAATTTCACGGCACTTAGCAAAATCGATTGTTCTAGCATATGCACTAGCACCAACAACTATCATTTTTGGTTTGCATTCTAGGGCAATTTTTCTCATTTCGTCATAATCAATCATTTCCGTTTTATCGTTAACGCCATAAGGAACAACGTTAAAGTATTTTCCAGAAATGTTAACTGGAGAACCGTGTGATAAATGTCCACCTTGTTGAAGATTCATACCCATAACTGTGTCGCCTGGGTTTAATAGCGCAAAGAATACTGCTAAGTTTGCATTTGCGCCACTATGTGGTTGAACGTTAGCGTGCTCTGCACCAAATAATTTTTTAGCCCTTTCTCTCGCTATGTCTTCTACGATATCAACGCATTGGCAACCACCATAATATCTTTTTGTTGGGTAGCCTTCTGCGTATTTATTCGTAAGCACACCGCCTGCTGCAAGTAAAACTGCTTTAGATACGATATTCTCTGATGCTATAAGTTCTATATTGTGTTGTTGCCTTTTTAGTTCTAATTCGCAAGCAGAAGCAACTTCTGTATCATAATTTTTCAAATCTTCAAAAAAATTCATATTTATAACCTTCCTTAGTTTTTTATATTTTAGTGGTGGAATAATCTTATTCCTGTAAATGCCATTACCATATTACCGTCGTCACAAGCTTTTATAACCAAATCATCTCTAACAGAACCACCTGGTTGTGCTACGAAACTAACACCACTAAGTTTTGCCCTTTCGATATTATCGCTAAATGGGAAAAACGCATCTGAACCTAACGCCACCCCTTTAATCGTATCTAAATAAGCCCTAATATCTTCTTTTGTGAGTGGGGCTGGCTGAGTTTTGAAATATTTTTGCCAATTTCCATCTGCACAAACGTCTTCTTCGTTTTTATTTATGTATCCGTCAATTACGTTATCTCTTTCTGGCCTACCTAACGTATCCAAAAATGGAAGATTTAACACCTTATCGTGTTGACGTAAAAACCAAGTATCTGCCTTTCCGCCCGCTAGCCTTGTACAATGTATTCTTGATTGTTGGCCGGCGCCTACGCCGATTGCTTGTCCGCCATAGGCAAAACAAACTGAGTTAGATTGCGTATACTTTAAGGTGATTAAAGATATAATTAAATCTCTTTTGGCCTCTTCGCTTAACTCCTTGTTCAAGGTCACGATATTGCCTAGCATATTTTCATCAATTTTAACGTTGTTTCTTCCTTGTTCGAAAGTTATGCCAAATACTTCTTTAGTTTCCCTTTCTTCTGGAACGTAATTAGGGTCTATTTGTATTATGTTATAGTTACCCTTTCTTTTTGATTTAAGAATTTCCAATGCTTTGTCGCTATAACCTGGTGCAATTATACCGTCTGAAACTTCTCTTGCTATAATTTTTGCAGTTATTTCATCACATTCGTCAGAAAGCGCAATAAAATCACCAAAAGAACATTGTCTATCCGTTCCCCTTGCCCTTGCATATGCACAAGCAAGTGGCGAATCATCTAAGTTTTCTATATCGTCGACAAAACAAGCCTTTTTTAATTTTTCATCTAATTTTATACCAACTGCTGCAGACGTTGGACTTACGTGCTTAAACGACGTTGCTGCTGGCATATTTAATGCAGATTTTAATTCTTTTACAAGTTGATATGCATTAAAAGCATCTAAAAAGTTAATATATCCTGGCTTGCCGTTTAATATTTTAATTGGAAGTTCTCCATTTTTCATAAAAATCTTTGCAGGTTTTTGGTTAGGGTTACATCCATATTTTAATTCAAATTCTTGCATAATTTCTCCTAAACGTTTTTATTTATTATTTTTTGCTCAATTTTCCCAGTTGTAAGGTCTGTATATCTAACAAATAAAGAAATCTTGTTTTCTTCGTTTAAGTTCTCCCAAATATCAGAAGCAAACTTTTCTATATCGTTTGGAATACTTACTCTTTCAGGCTCTCCTTGGAAAGTTGGAATTGGGTTTCCATCAGTAACGTAAGTATGAATAAAATGCCCTAAACCATTTTTTGATGGATAATCAAACCTAAATCTTGCGCAATCTGAACCTTCCTTATCTATGCTTTTTAAAATGCTCATCTTATAAGAAAAATCATTATTTCTATAAGTTAATTCACCGCTAATTCTTGGTGTGAAATTAGGGTAGTCAGGTTCAAAAGCCCTTGTTTTTAATGCACAACCAAAACATTCGCCCTTTTTTAGAAATTCTACTATTGTATCCGTTTGGTCGCCATTAGTAACTATAAGTTTATTTTCAAACTCTCTTACGGCTGCATAAATAATAAGTGAAGGGTCTTTAACCTTGCTTGCATCAAAAGGCTCTGTAAACAAAGCGTTTTCCTTGAACGTGAAAACCCTATTTCTACTATTTTCACTTCTTCCCATAATAAAGTATGCAACTGCAGATTTTGTGCCATCTTCAGTCTTGCCAATTACAATTCCCCTTCCTACATATGGATTGTTTTTAATCCTTTCGCCCATAGACTTTATAGCGTAAATATCCATTTTTATCTCCTTTTTAGAATATCTTTACAAACTTTTTCCGTGGCTTTTGGAAGTAATTTCCATTCCGCCTCTTCCATAACACGCCTTTGAAGAACTTCCGGTGTGTCACCATTTTTTACCTTTACGGCTTTTTGAAATATAATTTCTCCGCCGTCTGGTATTTCATTAACAAAATGCACCGTCGCACCTGTAACTTTAACGCCTTTTTCTAGTGCACTTTGATGTACCTTTAATCCATAATATCCTTCTCCGCAAAAGGCGGGAATTAACGATGGATGTACGTTGATTATTTTGTTTTTATAACTATTTATAAATTCTTTAGAAAGTATTTTCAAAAATCCGGCTAAAACAATAACTTCTATTTGATTTTCTTCTAGAACTTTTTTAACTCCACTTTCAAAATCCTGTTGAGTTTTATACTCCGTCTTATCAAACACAACCGACTTTATGCCTGCGTTTTTTGCCCTCTCTAGCGCATAAACACCGCTTTTGTTCGATACAACGAGTGAAATTTCACCGCTACTTAGTTTTCCAGATTTTTGCGCATCAATTAGTGCACCTAAGTTTGTGCCACCACCTGATACAAATACCCCAACTTTTACTTTGCAATTATTTTTCATAATACTAACAAATAACTACCTTTTTATCACCTTTTGCAATTTCACCCATTATATAAGCGTCTTCGCCGTTTGCTTTAAGAATCTTTAGAGCCTTATCAGCATCTTCTTTTGCCACTACCACACTCATACCAATTCCCATGTTAAAGGTGTTGAACATATCTCTTTCTGGAATATTTCCAGTCTTTTTAATCAAGTCAAATATTGGAAGAATTTTTAGCGCATCTTTTTCAATCTTAGCAGTATAACCGTCCGCAATACTTCTTGGAATATTTTCATAAAAGCCACCGCCTGTAATGTGCGAAATTGCACTTACCTTGCAAGACTCTAAAAGTGCTAAAATAGGTTTTACGTATATTTTTGTTGGTGTTAAAAGTGTTTCACCAATAGACTTTCCACCAAGTTCTATAACTGGAGATTTAATATCTTTTTCACCTACGCCAAAAACCTTTCTTACCAATGAAAATCCGTTACTATGTACACCTGTTGATGGAAGAGCAATAACAACGTCTTTTTCTTTCATTGTTTTGTTGTCTAAAATCTTAGCCTTATCTACAACACCTACGGCAAAACCCGCTAGGTCGTATTCATCAATTGGATAAAATCCTGGCATTTCTGCCGTTTCGCCACCGATAAGTGCCGCCCCACTTTGTACGCATCCCTCTGCTACCCCAGATACAATTGATGCAATCCTTTCCGGAACGTTTTTGCCACACGCAATATAATCTAAAAAGAATAGTGGCTTTGCACCTGAACAAATAACGTCGTTTACACACATAGCAACACAGTCGATACCTACCGTGTCGTGCTTATCCATAATAAATGCTAGTTTTAGTTTCGTACCAACTCCATCTGTTCCACTTACTAAAACTGGCTTTTCCATTCCCTTAACGTCTAGTTCAAAAAGCCCCCCAAATCCACCTACGTCAGAACATACGCCTTTTGTAATTGTCCTTGCAATGTGTGATTTCATAAGTTCTACCGCTTTGTAGCCCGCTGTAATATCAACACCTGCTGCTGCATAACTTGCTGAATTAGAATCTTTCATGTTTTCTCCTGTTTAGATTATCTATCTCTTTTTATTTTTTTATTTTGTTTTATTCTTTGCCGTCCCAACAATAAGTGCAAATGCACTCTGGGTCTATTCCTATAGCCTTTTTCATACCTTCTAGTGTTTGGTATTCTAGACTATCAAATTTCAATTTCTTACAAATTGCACTTCTAAATTTTTTGCCACGTTCCGTTTTTCCGTCTGCATATTCTTGCATATACTTAAAGCCTTCTTCACCCTCTAGTTCGTTAATTACCTGTCTTGCTAAAAGTTCCATTTCGGTATTATTCCTAGAAAAGTTAAGATATTTACAAGCATACATAATTGGCGGACACGCTGAACGCATATGTACGGATTTTGCACCGTTTTTATATAAAAATTCTACCGTTTCACCTAGTTGCGTTCCTCTAACTATACTGTCGTCTATAAAAAGCAAACTTTTTCCTTTAATAAGTTCTATAATAGGAATTTGTTTCATTCTTGCAACTTTTTTACGTTCTTTTTGATTAGATGGTGTAAAACTTCTTGCCCACGCCGGCGTATATTTTATAAACGGACGTGCATAAGGAAGATTGCTTCCGTGCACGTAACCTATTGCGTGTGGAGTACCAGAGTCTGGAACACCACTTACGTAATCTACCTTTGGAAGAGTACCGTTTTTAATTTCTTCTTCCGCCATAATTTTGCCATTGTTCATACGAGTAATTTCTACGTTTTTCCCCTCGTAATTAGCGTTAGGGTATCCATAATACGTCCAAAGAAATGCACAAATCTTCATTTT
>JAEIGA010005425.1_pt1 | contig 19491 bp, 18 predicted proteins | sample 9270691 | NCBI WGS metagenome assembly JAEIGA01 (sample SAMN17057246, study PRJNA624740) | gut metagenome | biome: biome; isolation source: fecal sample | host: Bos grunniens | place: China: Xizang | collected 2019 | reverse complement strand
TTCTTTCGCTCCTTCTCCTCCTTTTCACGCTCCTTCTGCTCCTCTTTGCTCTCGATATACTTCCAGAAGACCTTTATCGGCTCGGTGGTCTTCGTGAGTTGGCGTACCGAGTCGTGGCGGAAGTAGGTGATTTCGCCCTTGATGGTGTCGGGCAGACTCTCGGCTGCGACATTGAGCCACAACGATACGGTATCCTTGCCTACGGTGCGAGGGTCGTAGAGAATCTTGTCCGAAGGGATGCTATCCAACTTCAACTCCTCGATTTGTGGGAGTGCCGTATTGAAGAGGAGTTTCAACTCCTTCTGCTGCGGACGTTGCACCTCGACCAATCGCTGTGCCTTGAACGCCTCGTCGGTGAACATTCTGAAATAGAGTTGTGGCTCTGCCGATGGATACATTCGCAACGAGTCGAACCATATCGCAAAGTCGGGCATCTTCGCAGGGTTGTATGCCGAGTCGAGCAGACCTACGAGGTCGGTACCCGGCTCGTAGAGTTGGTTATCGTTCTTGTCGCCAAAGGCGTAGATACGATACTTTATCGGTTTGAGGTTCTGTGCGATGAAGATACCGTTGTTTTGGGCTCGGGCGATAACGTCGGGCTTGCGGTTGAATATCGTCGAGTCGTAGTCGGGCGTATCGGGTAGCGAGTCGGCAGCAAAGAACCAGATGAATGTTCGGCTTACGCTATCGGCCTTATAGGAGTCGGCGGTGTAGCCCGAGCAGACCAACGAGTCGATTTTGTCGCCCGTCGAGAAGACGTAACGCATAGCGTTGATAGGGTTGCCCTCGTTGTTGTCACGCACGGCACTGCCGAGGTCGATGGCGTAGGTCGTATTCTCGCGGAGCGTATCGCGGATGGTGATGACTATGCCCTTGCCTCGAATCGACAACAGCGGCATCTTCTTCATCGCCGGCGAGGTGAACAACTCCTTCTGCTGGTCTTTGAGCTGGACATACTCGTTGAACTCGATATATATCTTCTTGGCGTTGAAATTCGTTGCGAAGTTGTCGGGGTTGAGTGTTACGATGACCGGAGCAAGCGTATCTTTCGGGCCGCCTGTCGGGGTCATAATGTTGGCACAACGCGAGAAGAATGCCCCCATAAAGAGCATTGCAACGGCTGTGCGGAGCAGTATGTTGATTCTTCGATTCATCCTCTTTCGTTGTTAAAGTTTTGCGGCATCCATCGCGTTGCCTGTCGTTGCATTGCCACTATCGGTACCGCCCTCGGTCGTCAGTTCGGGTGGGAAGATGTACCACAAACCACCCTTATTCTCCGATCCCTCCGTATATGGAGCACTCTTCCATTGGTGGAGCAGCAGGGTGATATAGGTTTCGGCCATATTTACGACATCGAGCGTGCGGAACGAGTATGCAAACATCTTTGCCGATGGGCAAACCACCACAACCATCGTTGGCGATGAGGTCAGCGGAATTGCCGTATAGAGCTGTGTCAGACCCTCCTTCTCGAACTTCTCGCCCGTCAAATCGGGCAGGGTCAGCTTTTGAGTAGCGAGCGAATCGGTGATTATGCCGTTGAGGGCATCGTCATACGAGGCGATATACCAATCGTCGTTCTCGACCTCGTAGCCATAGACCTTCACATCGTCTGTCAAGACCTTTTCGCTGCCCGACTTCTCCTCTAACAGCACCTTCAACACCAACAACGTGTCGGTTGTCTTGCTTTTGAAACAGCTGCTCATTGCTACGATGGCTGCCAAAACTATCGCCATCAATGCTGCGTATCTAAATGCTCTATTCATCATCTTCGCTCTTTGCGTTTATAATCGTTGTTATCATTTGCACCAAACTCTCGCGGTCGCACTCCAAAGCCTCGCATATAGGCTCGATAAAGAAGTCGCGATGCAGCAGACCGACGTGCGGAATCATCAGGTGTGGCGTAACTATCCGCTCCTTGTCGTAGAGTGCCACGTCGAGGTCAATTACTCGCTCGGCATACTTCTCTCCCGATAGAGCCTTCGCCCGATACTCCTCCGTGCGATTGCGACCCAACTCTACCTCTATCGTGTGGAGCATATCGACCACCTCGGCGGCGGATAACTCCGTCTCGACAACGTATGCCACGTTGGAGAAGGGCATTGCCGACGTAAAGCCCCACGCCTCCGAACGGTATATCTCGGAACGGCTGCTAATGGAGCCTATCCGCTCGGCTATCAACGATGCGGCTCGGTCGAGTCGCTCGCCGACATCGCCCACGTTTCCCCCTCCGACAACTACCGCACGATGTTTCATAGTCGATTTACGAGTTTGCTTATGGCAAGTGCAAAGTGCGTAAAGACTATGCGTGGGTTGCCGTTTTGGTTTATCTGTTGCAGAGCCGACTCAATCTGCTCGATAAGCGGCTCGATATTTTGGTTGCCGATAAATGGTGCGAACTTTTGACAGAACGATGCCTCCTCGCCCCACAAGTAACTCACCTCCGCAAGCGATGCGTGCAGCATATACGCCTCACGCAGCAGTCGCGAGAAGTCGAGCAACATTCCACGCTGACGCTCACGCGAAAGTTGTGCCACCTCGTCCGCCCAATTCATCAGCGGTAGGTGTTCGTCGTTGTAGCACAATCGCATAACGGCACGGAACAGCTCGAAGTTGTAGCGTTGGTAATCCTCCTCGTCACGCTCTACAGCAAGGAGTCGTCGCAACTCCAACACATCGCCGTTTGCCAATCGTGCCGTATTGCGAGCCTTTGCCGGGTCGTTGCTGATTGTCGCCTCGACCATCGGCATCAAATCCTCGACCGAGAGTCGTGGTACGGCAACCTCCTGCGTACGCGAGGTGATGGTCTTCAACAACAGGTCGCTACGCTCGCTGACCAAGATGAAGATTGTCCCCTCGGCCGGCTCCTCCAATATTTTGAGGATGCGGTTCGAGGCCTCCTCGTTCATCGTCTCGGGCAGCCATATAATCATCGTCTTGTAGCGTGACGAGTAGCTCTTGAACTGCAATTGGCGGATAATCTCCTCCGCCTCCTTTGCCGAGATAGTGCCTTTGAGCGTTTTGCCGAGGTTGAGCTTGTCGAACCACTGCTGTGGCGAGAAGTAGCCTCCGCTCTCCGCCCATATCTCACGCCACAACGTCATAAACTCCTTCGAGTTGCTCAACAACACCTCGCCCGACTTCTTGCCCATCTTGTTTATCGGGAAGACAAAGTGCAGGTCGGGGTGTGCCAATGCTGCAATCTGCTGGCAGTGTGGGCATACACCGCACGAGTCGCCATTCGAGCGATTGGGGCAGTGGATATATTGGGCATACGCCACAGCCAATGCCAACGCACCGCTTCCGGCACGGCCCGTAAAGAGTTGGGCGTGGCTTATGCGGTTGTTATCCACGCTGCACGTCAAGTGGCGTTTAATCTGCTGCTGTCCTATAATATCGCTAAATCTCATACTCCTATCTGCGTTTTAAGACCGCACGGGTCAAACCTTTGATGTCGATATGCTCACGACGTACCACATAGGTTATGTAGGCAACGAGCAATATGGCGTGCGTAGTATATCGTGCAATGCAATTCTCAATATCGAGCCAGCGAGCCGCAAAGTGGATGGATAGTGCCACGAGGCACAACTCTACGATGCGTCGCCAATCGTATGGCACAGGGTAGAATATGCGGGTCAGTGTCAGGCTAACCGCAACCATCACCATCTCGGTTGCCAGACGGCTCCAAGCGGCACCCTCGAAGCCCATCTGCGGAATGAGCAGATAGCCAAATGCCACCGATGCGACCAAGCCGCTCAATGTCACCCATAGGGCAAAGTGCGTTCGCTCCTCACGCTTGTACCAGAACGAGAGGTTGAGCCATACGCCACACAGCATATTGGCAAAGAGAACTATCGGTAGGATGTCGATACCCGTACGGAAGTCGCGACCGACAATCAGTGCAAACATATCGCTGAAAAGCGTGATGCCCAACATTATCACCATCGATGCCATCACAAAGTACTTCATCGCTGCGGCATTCATCTCCGTAAACTCCTCTTTGCGGTAGTTGGCGAGGAAGAATGGCTCGGCAGCGAGCCGGTAGGTCTGTGTAAAGAGGGTCATCACGACGGCAATCTTCGTTATGGCACCATAGATTCCCAACTGTGCCATCGCTCCGCTCGGAACGAGGTACTTTATCAGTTGGCGGTCGATAAACTCATTCGCCGTACCCGCTATGCCCGAAATGAGCAGCGGCATCGAATAGGCAAACAGCGGTGCCAAAATCGAACGGTCGATGCGTGGCAGAGTGGCGGTCAGCGACGTAACAAGCAGCGTTGTCGCTATGCTGGCTATAAGGTTTGCAACAAATGCCCAACCCACTCCGAATGTCGTGTCGAACAGACCCAAACCCCAGAATGCAAAGGCGAGAGCGACCTGCAAAGCGATGTTGAGCAGTTTGAGCGAGACGAATGCTACGGCACGACCCTGCTCACGCAGTCGCGAGAACGGTATGCAGCCCACAACATCGAACAATACTATCGATGCAACAACGATAACATATTGGGTATTAGCCGCATAGACCTCACCCATCAGAGCCGATACCTCGCCGTTGAAGATGTATATCACCACCCAAAAGAGCAGTGCAGCGGCAGATGTCAGCGACCACATCGTGGCAAATATGCGACGTTTTTTCGTTGCCACATCGCCACCCTCCTGCTCGGCTTTTGCCGAAAAGCGGAAGAGTCCCGACTCCATTCCGAGAGTCAATACAACCAATGCAAAGGGTATGAGAGCGTAGATGTCGGTGATGATTCCGTAGCTCTCCAAACCGAAAATACGGGTATAGAACGGGGTCAGCATATAACTCAAAAAGCGGCCGAGTATGGTGCTGACGCCGTAGATTGCGGTCTGTTTTGCCAATTTGTTCAACATCGGTTATAGGTATAAATCGTGCAAATTTAAGAAATTTTATCCGAAATACGAACTATTTTGTGGCAAACCTTTGCCTTATAGGCAAAAAGGGCAGAATCGGGTGGTAAAATTGGCGATAACAGAGGGCGTTTTCGAGGGCCGTTTCTCCTCGAATTTTGGCACTTTTCGGGGGCAAAATTTGTGACAATAGTTGTCAAAAATGGTGGTGCAAGATGCCCGATTTCGGGTAGTGTTTCGGCTCTCTTTTTTGCTTGTTGGGGAGTCTTGTTGAGGGAGGTTTTTCGGCAAAAAAAGAGCCCGACTTCGCAAAGTCGGACTCCTCTGTTTCGCACAGTTGTATGCTACTACTTGATACGCTCGTAGTACTCGCGAGTGCGGGTATCAACGCGGATGCGGTCGCCGGTGTTGATGAACAAAGGCACCTTGATAGTAGCACCCGTATTTACGGTTGCAGGCTTCAACGAGTTGGTCGAAGCGGTGTCACCCTTGATACCTGGCTCGGTGTAGGTCACCTCCATATCAACGATTGGAGGGAGCTCGGCTGCCAAAACGGTATCCTTCTCGGTGTGGTACATAACCTCGACAATCTGACCATCGGCCATCAAGTCGTAGTTGTCGATGAGCGACTTCTCGATGTTAATCTCCTCGAAAGTCTCGCAGTGCATAAAGTGTGCACCGAGGTCATCCTCATAGGTGAATTGGTATGGACGACGCTCTACGCGTACCTGCTCAATCTTCTGGCTAACCGACGAGAAGGTGTTTTCGAGAACACGACCGTTCTCCAAGTTTTTGAGTTTCGAACGAACAAAAGCGGGACCCTTGCCCGGCTTGCAGTGCTGGAAATCGACTACAAGGAAGGTCTTGTTGTCCATCTCGATACACATACCGATTTTGATATCAGCTGCTGTAATTGTCATAGTTGTAAATATTTTTTGAGTTGTTAATCTCGCATTTTTTAATTTCGGCTGCAAAAATACAAAGAATTGCTCAAACTGAAAAATTTTTTGGCTACGAATTCCTCATTTTCAACTTTTTGCGACCTATCGCCCACTCCACTCAAAGTGTTTCTGCTCGATACCGAGTAGTTGCACGATGCGTTCCACCACGCTGCGACACAACTCCTCGATGGTCGATGGCTGGGCGTAGAACGATGGCGATGCGGGCAAGATGATACCTCCGGCGGCCGTTATGCGGTGCATATTCTCGATGTGGATAAGCGAGAGAGGAGTTTCGCGCAGCACGACAATCAGGCGGCGACGCTCTTTGAGCATCACGTCGGCACTCCGTTCGATAAGCGTCTGCGACAAACCCGCTGCAATGCGACCCATACTTCCGACGGTCGATGGTACGACGACCATCGCATCCCAACGTGCCGAGCCACTTGCGGGCGATGCCCAGAGGTTGTCGTTTTGGTAGAGTTGCACCTTTGCAGAGCGTAAAAAGGCGTCGAAATTTTCGCCTTCGCTTGCGGCAACCTCTTGTGCGTGTTGGCTGAAAATCAGGGCAATGCGTTCGACTTGCGATGCGGCAACGAGTTGCTCCAACAGCAGTCGGGCATAGATTGCTCCGCTGGCAGCCGTGACACTTACAATAACATTCATCTTATGGCATTTTATAGTTCAATAATCTTGCAGGTCAGCCCTTTCGAGGCTATATATTCGAGTGTTCGGGGCAGTGCGTAACTCATATTTTTGAACGCCTTGTCGCTGTCGTGGAATACGACAATCGAGCCCGCCTCGACATATTTTGTGACATTTTTCAGACACGCTTCGGGCGAGAGGCGAGGGTTGTAGTCACGCGAAATGATATCCCACATCACGATTTTGTAGCGACGAGCAATCGCTCTGATTTGAGCCATCGTCACACGGGCATAAGGTGGTCGGAAGAGTTCGGAGTGGATGATATCGCCCGCAAAATCGACATCCTCGATATAGCGTTCCAACGACATTCCCCACCCCTTTTGGTGCGAATAGGTGTGGTTGCCGACCTTGTGCCCCTCGTCGATTATGCGTTGGTAGAGGTCGGGATACATCTCGGCATTTTTACCCAACACGAAGAAGGTCGCCTTGGCGTTGTAGCGTGCCAACGTCGCAAGGATATACTCCGTAACACCCGGTGTCGGCCCATCGTCGAAGGTCAAAAAGACTCCGTTGGGGTCGTCAATCTCCCAAATCAGGTCGGGCATAAGCCGACGGATAAACTTTGGCGGTTTGAACCTCATAGCGTTACGAATATCGTACAAATATAACCAAAAAATCGGGATATTTTGCTTTTTGCACAAATTATGCATAAATTTGTCGTAGCAATAAAGATCGATTTTTTTATGAGAAAAGTAATCTGCACACTCCTCATCGCCCTTACGGCGTTGTCGTGTCGCTCGTTTGCGACCTCCACAAAACACGGTACACAGGGCTCGCCCTACGAGGTGCTGGTCGTCTGTAACAATGCCGAGTGGGAGTCACCGCTTGGGGAGGCACTCCGCACACTGTTGCAGCAACCTGTCGAGATGCTCTCCTCTGCCGAGCCGATGTTTTCGGTGTTGAGAGTTACGCCCAACAACTTTAATGGGGCCCCACTGCTCGAAGACCATCGCAATATTTTGAAGGTTGTCCTCTCGCCAAAGGCAGAGCAGGCTGCGATATTGGCACAGTACGATGTAACCGCCGCTCCGCAGGTTGTATTGACATTCCAATCGCCCGACGAGGCTTCGGCGTTGGAGTATCTCTCGCAGAATGGCGAGGCACTGCTCGATGTGTTGGAACTTGCCGAACGCGACCGTACGATTGCATACGGTAAGCAGTACCAAAATCGCCTGATTTGCGACGCCGTACGCTCTGTCGTAGGCGTGGATATGCGGGTGCCAAAGGGGTACGAGTTGCGTAGCGAGAGCGACCACTTCGTGTGGGCTTCGCGAGAGTTTCCGACAGCAAGTCAGGGCTTCTTTATCTACTCCTATCCCTATACGGGCAAGGATGATTTGTCGCTCGAAAATCTTGTGCGGATGCGTAATGCAATGGCGAGCCGCATACCTGGCCCATCCGATGGCTCATATATGGTAACGGTCGATAAAATTCCTATCGACAGCAAGCACTACAAGCCCTTCGAGCCATCGTATAAGGCTCTGAAAATCAATGGTCAGACGTGGATTGAAATGCGGGGTTTTTGGGATGTTGCCAACGACTTTATGGGTGGCCCGTTTGTCAGCTTTACGACAGTCGATAAGGCTTCGCAACGCGTCGTAACACTCGACTGCTATGTCCACTCGCCAAAGTATGGCAAGCGTAACCACCTGCGAGCATTGGAGCATTTGGTCTATCTTATCGACTTGGACAACACTGCAAAGTAGAGAGGCAACGGCTCGGCTACCGACAATAAAACGAGGGCAACTAATTGATTTTAGTTGCCCTCGTTTTTGACTTAATGTCTGTCGGTTAGAAGCTATAACCCGTGATATCCTTTGCGTAGGTTTTCCAACCGCTATTCGATTTGTATGTGCTGACCGAGCTTGTCGGAACATAGATTTTGCAGCCGATATTCTTCTGCACAAGCAGTGCACTGTCGTAGTATTGGAGAGCCGCTGCACCGAGAGAAGGAGGTGTTGTAGCCTTGCAGTAGAGGCTTTCGAGCATAGTGCAGCCGTGGAAGCTACGTTCGCCGATTGTCTTCATACCCTTTGGCAGTGTTACGGTTATCAATGATGTACACTTGCTGAATGCATAGGCACCAATAGTTGTCACAGCATCGCCTACGGTCAGCGTTGCCAATGCGGTGCAATCACGCAGGGCGTAGTCGCCAATTGATGTAACCTTGTTGGGAATTGTCAAGTTTTTGAGCGACAAACAGCCATCAAACGCACCCGCCTCGATGGTTTTGAGCGATGCAGGGAGTGTGGCGGTTGTTAAGCCCTTGCAATTTTTGAAGACATTGGCTGCAAGTGTGGTTATCCCCTCGGGAACGACAACCGCTGCAAGAGCCGTGCAGCTCTCGAAACAGGCTGCCCCGATGGTCGAGAGGTTGCCCGATAGCGAGAGGTTTGCAAGTGATGTGCAGTCACGGAAAGCATACTTGCCGAGCGAGGTCACGCTCTCTGCCATAGTGACCGAGGTGAGCAGTTCGCTACCCTCGAATGTCGAGTTGCCGATAGTTGTTACACCGTTGCCAATGGTCACCTTCGTAAAGCGACTGCCGTAGAACAGACCATAGGAGTATGATGCGTCGGGCGTGTCGCGGTTGAGTGTAAGCGAGCCACCGCACCCTTTGAACGCACTCTTGCCGATGGTGGTGACGTTTTCGCCTATGGTGAGCTCTGCGATACTGCCGCAGTTGTATAGTGCCTCGTCGCCAATCGTTGTGAGTGTCGTAGGAAGCGATAAGTTTCGCAGCGATACGCAGTTGCGAAGAGCCTTGTTGCCGAGCGTAGTCACACCCTCGGGAATAGAGAGCACGGCGAGTTTCTCGCAACCTTCGAAAGCCGAGTCGCCTATCGAGGTTATGCCTACAAAGTGTCGCAACTCGTCGAACGACGTGATGTCGCTACCCTTGAACTTGTCGCCCAAATCGGTGAGCACCGCCACCTCGTCGTAGGTCAGGTTGCCATCTTTGTTGGTATCGCACAGCGTGAGGCATATCTCTTTAACCGTTGCATCGGCAAACTTAATGACGTTGGGGTCTTCGGCAGCCATCTGCACGATGGTGATGCTCTGCAAAATCTCCTGCTCGGCACTTTGCAGACTTACGATGGCAGAACGCTCTGCGTAGGCTGTATTCTTGGTGATGGTAAATCGCAACGTCTCTCTATTTTGCATCGAGACCTCGCGTTTGCAGCCAATCCAATGGCTCGCTTCCGCCGGAACAACGACCTTGTACTCGATGTTGGTGGTGAGTTTTGCGACTACAACCGCACCGTCAGCCTCGACGAGATAGCTCTCTTTGCCTTCGTATTCGAAGATTGGCTCCGGATTGTCGGGAGTCTCGTTGCCCTCGCCGCCCTCGTTCTCGCCGCCCTCGTTGCCCTCGCCAGGTTGTTCGTTGGGGTTTTGTGGTGTGTCGTCGTTTTTGTCGCTACATCCAATCGCTGCAATCGATAGTGCCGCGATTAAAATCAAAAGAAGTTTTTTCATTGTATAGGTTTGAGTTTAGAGTTCCAATAGTAGTGCTTTTTCGACAATGTGGTGCATATCGTAGTAGCGATACTCCGCCAAACGACCCCCGAATATAACACGCTCCTCCTCTGCGGCAAGTTGTCGGTACGCCTCTGCCAACTCGGCATTGCGGGCGTTGTTGATAGGGTAGTAGGGCTCGCCCTCTGCACGCCATTCGAGCGGATACTCTCGTGTAATGAGCGTATATGGCACCTCGCAATTTCGTTCATCGAAGTGTTTATGCTCTATTATGCGGGTAAATGGTGTTGCCGAGTCGGTGTAGTTCACTACGGCAACCTCCTGAAAACTCTTTTGCGAGAGTTGCTCGTGCTCGAAACGGAGCGAACGGTACTCCAATCGACCCAACCGATAGTCGAAATAGCGGTCCAACTCGCCCGTGTAGATAATCTTCTCGGCGAGTGGTGTGAGCACGGAGCGTTCGGCAATAAAGTCGCAGGAGGTACGCACCTCAATGTCCTCCAATAGGCGGTCAATCAGTGCGTTATATCCACGCTCTGGGATGCCTTGATAGGTGTCGTTGAAGTAGTTGTTGTTCGCCTCAAAACGTACGGGCAAACGTCGGATAATATCGGCAGGCAACTCGCTGCAAGGTCGTCCCCACTGCTTCTCGGTATAGCCCTTAACGAGTTTTGCGTAGATGTCGTAACCCACCATCGCAATCGCCTGTTCCTCCAAGTTGCGAGGCTCTACGATGCCACTCTCACGGCGTTGCTCCTCGATTATGCGACGTGCGTCGTCCGCCGTAATATCCTCGCCCCAGAGTTGGCGGAAGGTATTGAGGTTGAATGGTAGGTTGAAGAGTTCGCCGTTGTAGTTTGCTATCGGCGAGTTGATATATGGTCGAAATGGTGTCAGCGATGTGACAAACTCCCACACTTCGCGATTTGAGGTGTGAAAGATGTGGGGACCATACTTGTGAACGATGATATCGCCACACGCATCACATCGCACATTTCCGCCCACCTCGTCACGACGCTCTACAACCAACACCCTGCGACCCAACTTGTTGGCACGATATGCCGCTACGGCACCGAATAAGCCGCTGCCAACAATCAGATAGTCGTATGTGTAGGTCTGCTTCATCGTGTTTTGAGGGGGTTTGCGTCGTTCTAAATCTCTTTGCGAAGTCGTGCAACGGGGATATTGAGCATTTCGCGATATTTGGCAACCGTTCGGCGGGCAATTCGATACCCCTTGGCGTTGAGCATATCCATCAACTGCTCATCCGTAAGTGGTCGTCGTTTGTTCTCGGCATCGATGCACTCCTGCAATATTTTCTTGATTTCGTAGCTCGACACCTCGTCGCCATCGACAGTCTGCATAGCCTCCGAGAAGAGCGATTTGAGCAAGATTATGCCGAACGAAGTCTCGACATACTTGCTATTTACGACTCGCGATATGGTCGATACGTCCAACCCTGTGCGGTCGGCAATATCCTTCAAAATCATAGGTCGCAACTCCTTGCGGTCGCCATCCTTGAAGTATTCGCGTTGGTACTCCAAAATCGCCTGCATCGTACGCATCAGCGTGTCGTGTCGCTGCTTGATGGCCGACATAAACCACTTTGCCGAGTCGATTTTGCCCTTGACGAACTGTATGGTCTCACGGTCGGCATCGCTCAACGCCTTACCATTAAGACCCTGCATATTGCGGATGATTTCTATATATTGGCGGTTGATTTTCAGCTCGGGAATGTTGTACGAGTTGAGCGTGAGATGAAACTCCCCATCGTTGTTTTCGAGCAGAAAATCGGGGATGATATATGGCGAAACGTCGCCCGACTCCTCCGTGAAGAGGTTCGCAGGTTTTGGCGACAAACGCTGTATCTCCTGCACTGCCAAGCGGAACTCCTCCTCCGTTGTGCCCAATCGCGAGAGTAGCTTCTCGTAGTGCTTTTTGACAAACTCGTCGAAGTGCTGGTCGAGGATTTTGCGAGCCAATCGGCGTTGTGGCGTATCGATTTTCTGGCTGTCGAGTTGCAGAATAAGCGACTCGCGGAGATCTCTTGCTCCGATACCTGCCGGCTCCATCTGCTGAATTATCGACAAGAGTTGCTCCAACTCCTCGATGCTCACCTCGATACCCTGCGTAAAGGCGATATCGTCCGATAGCGACTGCATATCGCGACGCAAGTAGCCATCGGCATCGATACTTCCGATAATAAATTGTGCGATTTGCTCCTCCTCGGCTGTCAGATTGCGGTAGCCGAGTTGCTCGATAAGATACTCCTGCAACGAACGTCCGCCCGACATCTGCACATTGTGGGGGCGGTCATCTTTCGAGAAGTGGTTGAGGCGGGTTTTGTAGGCGGGGGTGTCATCTTCACGAAGATACTCCTCCATCGATATCTCCTTCGGAGAGTCGCCCTCCTCGGTACGTTGCTCCTCTTCGAGGACGATATTCTCCTCAATCTCCTCCTTGATTCGCTGTTCGAGCAGTGCAGAGGGCAATTCCAGCAGCTTTATCATCTGAATCTGCTGGGGCGAAAGTTTCTGTTGTTGTACGAGTGCTTGTCGCTGTCCTATAAATGCCATATCCAAAGTCGGTTAAAACATCTCTTGCCCCCTCACCGTTATGTTGGTGCCACGCACTGCCCTTTGCACGAGCGTTGTGCGTGGCGTTTGATAACTAAAACTCTGCGTTCTTTGGTGTTCGTGGGAATGGTATCACGTCGCGGATATTACCCATACCTGTTACGAACAGCAACAGACGCTCAAATCCCAAGCCGAAGCCCGAGTGCGGTGCCGAACCCCAACGGCGGGTGTCGAGATACCACCACATATCTTTTTCGGGGATGTTCAACTCATCGATTCTTGCACGAAGTTTGCCAAAGTCGGCCTCACGCTCCGAGCCACCGATGATTTCGCCTATTTTTGGGAACAAAACGTCCATAGCGCGTACGGTCTTGCCGTCGTCGTTCTGCTACATATAGAAGGCCTTAATCTCCTTCGGATAGTTGATGAGGATTACCGGACGCTTGAAGTGCTCCTCAACGAGGTAGCGTTCGTGCTCGCTCTGCAAGTCGCAACCCCAATCGCAAGGGAACTCAAACTTGCGACCCGACTCCTTCAAGATGCGGATACCCTCGGTGTAGTCCAAGCGTACAAAGTCGTTGTCGAGGACAAATTGCAGACGCTCCAAAAGCTCGTTGTCCCACATCTTGTTCATAAATTCGAGGTCCTCACGGCAGTGCTCCAATGCGTATGCGATAAGGTATTTGAGAAAATCCTCCGCCAACGCCATATTGTCCTCCAAGTCGAAGAACGCCATCTCCGGCTCAATCATCCAGAACTCTGCCAAGTGGCGTGGAGTGTTGGAGTTCTCGGCACGGAACGTAGGGCCGAACGTATAGATTTGACCCAACGACAAGGCTCCGAGCTCGCCCTCCAACTGACCCGATACGGTGAGGCTGCAAGGTTTGCCGAAGAAGTCCTGCGAGTAGTCCACCTTGCCCTCTTCGGTGCGTGGCGGATTCTCTACGTTGAGGGTTGTCACTTGGAACATTGCACCTGCACCCTCGCAGTCCGAAGCGGTGATAAGCGGGGTGTGCAGATAGTAGAAACCACGGTCGTTGAAGTATTTGTGGATTGCAAATGCCATTGCGTGACGAATACGCAATACCGCCGAGAAGGTGTTGGTGCGTGGTCGCAAGTAGGCGATGTCACGCAAAAATTCGAGCGAGTGGCCCTTCTTTTGGAGAGGGTATGTTGCAGGGTCGGCTGTTCCGTAAATCTCGATAGATTCAGCCTGTACCTCGACACCCTGACCGGCACCCAGGCTCTCGACCAATGTTCCGCTTACGGCAACGCAAGCACCTGTGGTGATGGTGCGGAGCGACTCCTCGTCAATCTTCGCCAAATCGACTACAATCTGGATGTTGGCAAGGCACGAGCCGTCGTTGAGTGCCAAGAATGCAACATTTTTGTTACCACGTTTTGTTCTTACCCAACCTTTGACTACTACTTGTGAGCCATATTCGGTTGATTTAAGCAATTGAGCAATCCTCATAACTATATCTTTTTATAAATTTTTTCGTATCAAAACCTTTAACCCGACAAAGTTACAAAAATATTTTCGCTTTACTCCTCTTTTTCTCCATAATTTCGTAATAGATTTCGGATAGGTAGTGTCGAGGTCGATTAGAGCGTTTCGGTTTGGTGTATGTGCTTGGGAAAAAACTTTCCAAATTTGTGTTTGTTATAAGGCACAAAAACAGAAGCCTGCTTTACGTTGTCGTAAAACAGGCTTATGTTTTTGCTGATCGTACGCTTTTGAATTAGAGAGCGTTGACGTGCAACTGAATTGCGCCTTTGAGGTTACCAGCCTTGTTCTTGTGGATGATGTTGTGCTTTGCCAACTTGTCCAACATAGCGGTTACCTTTGGAAGCAGAGCCTCGGCTGCGGCCTTATCGGTAGTGTTACGCAGAGCCTTTACAGCGTTACGCGTAGTCTTGTGATAGAGGCGGTTGTGAGCACGCTTCGTTGCGGTTTGGCGAATTCTCTTCTCTGATGATTTGTGATTTGCCATAATTGTTGTGTTGTATTATAATTTTCTATTGTTTTCGTTTGTAGCCCATAGGAGAGTCGAACTCCTCTTTCAAGAATGAAAATCTTGCGTCCTAGCCGATAGACGAATGGGCCTTACCGCTAATGCCTCAAATATCGGGGCATTTAGTGGTGCAAAGGTAGTAAAATAAAAGCAATCCGCAAGAAAAATAGTAGAAAAAATGTTTTTATTCCACAAAATGCCCTCAAAATGGCCCTCAAACGAGGTTTCGACCCAACTATTTTGCAGCGATACCGAAGAGCTTTGCTATCTTTTCGCGGGCCTCCTCTCTGCCAATCAGAGTCAGACGTTGGCTCTCGATTGCAGCAAATTGGTCGCACACTTCGAATGCGGCATCCGTATCGTGTGTCGAGAAGAGGATACACTTGCCCTCGTCGTGTGCAAGGTGCATAAGCAGTCGTGCCACCTCAAATCGGGTAGGGATATCCAGAAAGGCACTCGGCTCGTCCAACAATATGATGCGGCTCTCTTGTGCAAGGGCTTTGGCAATCATAATGCGTTGAGCTTCGCCATCCGACAGGGTTGCAATATCGCGGTGGGCAAATTGTTGCATCTCGACCGCCTCCAACGCCCTATCGACAATCTCGAAATCGGCATTTCGCAGCGTGCCAAACCAATTCGTGTATGGCATTCTGCCCATAGCAACCACATCGCGACACGTTAGGTTTGCGGTGCGAATACGCTCGGTGCCGACGTATGCCAATCGTTGAGCCAGCTCGGCTGCCGAGAGGTCGGTCAGCGGTGTGCCGCATATCGAAATTTCGCCCGACAGAGGCTTTTCGCTGCCGATAATTGCTCGAATAAGGGTGCTCTTTCCCGTGCCGTTGCGACCCACGAGTGCCGTGAGTGTCGATGCGGCAAAGCGTGCTTCGGCATTGCGGAGGAGCAGGCGATTGTCATAGCCCAGCGATATGTTGCACAACTCTATCATTGCATTTGATTTGGACGACGTATAACTATATATGCCACAACGGGGATACCCATCAGTGCCGTTATCGTATTTACGGGCAGATGAATTGTCGTTGTGATAAGGTCGGCAACGAGCAACATTATGCACCCCACCAATGCCGATGCGGGTAACAACGTGCGGTGGTCAGCCGTGCGGAGTATCATTCGGGCGATGTGTGGAGCTGCCAAACCGATAAAGCCTATCGGGCCACAAAAGGCAGTTATGGTACCTGCCAAGAGTGTTGTCGAGATGTAGAGCCTACGACGCAGAGCGACGATATTTATGCCTACGGTCATTGCACTTGTTTCGCCCAATAGAATGGCATTCAGACCCTTGATTGAGGCAATCGACAGCATTGTGCCGATGATAAATATCGGGGTCATCGTTGCGAGTTGCCCCAATGTTACATTGCCGAGCGAGCCCATAGTCCATACGACGTAGGATTTGAGGGCCGCCTCGTTGCTCAAATATTGGAGTATCTCGACTACGGCGGAGAGTGCTGCCGAGAGCATCATTCCGAGAATAAGTATCACCATCACATCACGAAGTCGGCGGGCGAGTATCACGATAATCATCATCACGCAAGCGGCTCCTGCCCACGCTGCTCCTGTTGTACCGAGGCTAATCATCCACGGTGCGAGCGAAATGCCAAAGAGTGGTACTCCTAACGTAAAGAGGGCAACTCCGAAACTTGCTCCGGCACTGACACCTAAAATATAGGGACCAGCCAATGGGTTGCGGAACATAGTCTGCATCTGCAAACCGCTGACCGATAGCGAGACGCCCGCAATAAGTGCCACCAACGCCTTGATGAGTCGAATGTCGAGCACTATTGCACGCAGTGTCGCATCGGCGCTCTTACCCGTAATGGCTGCCCACACATCCGTAGCGGGGATGGCGATGCTACCGAAAAATATGTCGGCAACAAATAACAGCAGTAGAGCCGTGCAGAGCAGTGCAAATATCAGGCGGTGGTATCGTGGCATAGCTATCGTAACTCTTTGTAGTAGTATAACTTGTCGTCGCAATTCTCCTCGTGCAACAACTTGGCAATATCGGCAAGCACCACATCGGGACGTATTGCACCCGACTCCCAGAAGTCGCTGCCTCCCATTGCACCCTGACGGCGGTTATTGTTGTATGTACGACGGTTTTTTACCGCCTTCACATCGGCAAATCGGGGTAATGCCTGTCGCAACTCGTCGAGCGTATTGCACTGACCGACATTCAACCACACATCGGCACGGTGGGCAATCAGGAGGGCCTCTTCGATGGAGATAGGCACCGACTCGCGAGATTGGTTTTGGCGATAGATGTACTCGCCACCACCATCCTCGATAAGGCGGACAAAGTAGCTGTCTGCGGGCGGCATAAACCACGTGTCCCGATATGGCGTATTGAGCATAACTTGCGGACGCTGCTTGCCGCATACGCTCTGCTGTAAGCTGTCACGCATATTCACATACCGTTTCTCGATGGCTCCGAACACCTCCTCGCCACGCTCTCGGCAGTGGCATAGTGCTGCAAGTGCCACGCACCACTCCGCTTTGCCAAGTGGGGTCGATTCGGTATAGTCCCCTATATATACATAAGGTATGCCCAACTGTTGCAACTTTGCGGTAGTTGCGGCATCCTCGCCATAGAGTCCGTAGAGTAGCAAGGCATCGACATCGAGCGACTTCAACACCTCGAAGTGCAGCGACGATTCGTGCCCGATTTCGACAATCTTCCCATCGTCGATACGGCGGCGGATGGTTGGGCTGACGATATATTGCACACCCGAAGCCCCGACAATTCGCTCCTCCTCGCCAATCGCCTCCAACATTGCGGCAAAGCTCGACGATAGCACTGCGATACGCTCTGCATTGCGGCTCAAATCGACGACCTGTTCGTATTGTTGGTTGCTCTGATATGGATTTCTAATTCGCAGAACCTCGCACTCTCGCACCGAGTCATACTCGATTACAAACCCTTTGGCGTAGCGTGGGGAATATATCTCCGAGTGGGATTGCGACGACGACGTTGCCCTACACGCCGTGCAGAACAGAAGTGCGATTAGGGCTATTTCGATTGACCTCCGCAGCATCGTTAGTGGATATTTAGGAGGTTTCTTGCTTGGTCTATGGCAGCATCGGTGATATTATCGCCCGACAACATTGCTGCGATTTCGTGGATACGCTCTGCATCGGTAAGCGGTTTGATTTGCACCGTGCCTTCGCTCTTATAGACGAGCAGGTGGCGGTTGCCCTTCGATGCGACCTGTGGCAGGTGTGTGATGTCGATAACCTGCATCGAGTGAGCCAACTCGGCAATGATATCGCCTACGGCCGATGCGGTACGTCCCGATATTCCGGTATCAATCTCGTCGAATATGATTGTTGGCAACTCCATACGCTTTGCGAGGGTCGCTTTGAGTGCCAACATCACACGCGACAACTCTCCACCCGAAGCGATACGCTCGATAGGTCGTGCTGCTGCACCCTTGTTTGCCGAGAAGAGGAACGCTATGCGGTCGGCACCCGTATCACGGAGTGGCACCTCCTCGATATCGACACGGAATTGTGCATCGACCATACCGACACTTTGCAGTATGGCAACCACCTCCGATTCGAGTTTTGGTGCTACCTCTGTGCGTTGCTTATGTAGTGCCGCAGCCAACTGTGCTGCCTGTTGTTGTACAGCACGCAACTCCGCCTCCAACTGCTGTTGGCGTTCGTTCGAGTGCTCGATAGTCGAGAGTTGCTGCTCGTATTTGGTGTGGAGTTGTCGCAATGCGGCGATATCCTCGCAGCGATGTTTGCGACAGAGCGAATAGAGCATATCGAGGCGATTGTCAATCTCCTCCAACCGTTGCGGATTGTCGTCGATGCGTTGTAGGTGCGAAGCCGTGGTCGAGTCGATATCTTTCAACTCGATGGTTATCGAGTCGAGGCGTTCGCGTAACTCCGTAGCCGCAGGGAAGAACGATTCGATACGCGATAGTGCCGTGCGACGCTCTTTGAGCATCAGCAGGGTGCCATTCACATCGTTGTCCAGAGCCTCGTGCAGCGTGCCAAGAGCCTCGTTAATCGAGTCGGCATTGGCGAGTTGTTGCTGCTCGGCCTCCAACTCCTCAATCTCGCCATCACGCAGATTGGCAGCCGAGAGTTCGTCGCATTGGTGTAGCAACCACTCCTCCTCCGCACGAATCTGCTCAATCGTGGCATTAAGTTCCGCCAAAGCCTGCTCCGTAGTGCGATACTTCTGATAGGCGGTGCGATACTCTGCCGAGAGTTGCGATCTCTCCGCCATTGCATCGAGTGCCTCCTGACGGAAATCTTCGGACGAGAGTATGAGGTTTTGGTGTTGCGAGTGGATGTCGATAAGGCGGTCGCTCAACACTCGCAGGTCGGCAACCGTCGTAGGTACATCGTTCACAAAGATGCGACTCTTGCCCGCCGGGGTTATGATGCGACGTATGGTGGTCTGCTCTTCGAATGGGATATCCAACTCGTCGAAGAGCGGTTGTAGCGATGCATTGATTTGCCACTCTCCCTCGACCACGCAGTTGTGCGTAGCATCTTTGAAGAGCGACGAGTCGCTGCGATTGCCCAACAGAAGCGACAATGCACCCAACATAATCGACTTTCCGGCACCTGTCTCACCTGTGATGATGTTGAGGTGCGAGTCGAACTCCACATCGAGTTGCTCGATGATAGCGTAGTTTTCGATTGATAGTCGAGTGAGCATTGCGTATGGTTTTTTAGATTTTTTTGAGCCTACTCCTTTGTCGCCACAATAGCCTCGATGCGGTAGGCAATCTGCTCGGCAACATCACTCTTCGAGAGCAGAGGCTGTCGGTCGCACCCTTTGCTATCGACAAATGTCACGACGTTGGTGTCCGTGCCGAATGTAGCACCCTTGTCCTGCATCGAGTTGAGTACCACAAAGTCGAACGATTT
>JAEIGA010005424.1_pt1 | contig 19491 bp, 20 predicted proteins | sample 9270691 | NCBI WGS metagenome assembly JAEIGA01 (sample SAMN17057246, study PRJNA624740) | gut metagenome | biome: biome; isolation source: fecal sample | host: Bos grunniens | place: China: Xizang | collected 2019 | reverse complement strand
TTGTCGATTCCTCTTCACTTGCGCAACGCTCCGACGAAGCTGATGTCGCAGCTTGGCTATGGCAAGGACTACAAGTATGCTCATGCCTATGAGGGGCATTTCGTGAAGCAGCAGTTCCTGCCTGACGGGGCTACGGCTGAGCGCTTTTGGCATCCGCAGGAGAATGTGTCGGAGAATAAGCTGAATGAGCGGATGAGGATGCTGTGGGGTGATAGGTTCGGGAAGTGATGAGGTGTAGTTGAAAGAAAGCAATTTAAATGGGAAAATGAGGGTGTGGAAACCTTCGTTTTTTACAAATGTAAAATCCTTATACAAAATTAAATGCTTTGTGTGAGGATTTTTATTTTTTTATGAAAAAGAAGAATGAAAATTTGGAAATAAAGTAAGTTTTTTGATATCTTTGTAGCGAGAATATATGATAAAGTGAGAAGCTAACCTGAAGGTTGGCAAAATTGTTTGTTTAATTTAATTAAATTCAAGAATTGAATGATGAAGGATGAGGAATTTGCCCCGTTCAATTTCCCTATTGAGGACAAGACTAAGAAGGTCATTAAAGTGATTGGTGTGGGTGGCGGAGGAGGCAACGCTGTACACCACATGTTGGACGAGAAAGTCAAGGATGTGACTTTTATGGTGGTTAACACCGACAGCCAGGTGCTGAAGGCGAACAAGGTGCCTAACAAGATTCAGTTGGGCGATGGGCTTGGTACGGGCGGAAACCCGGAGCTGGGACGTGAGATTGCAGAAAAATGTCTGCCGGAAATCAACTCGATGTTTGATGATAACACGGAAATGGTGTTCATCACGGCTGGCATGGGAGGCGGAACGGGAACGGGCGTGGCTCCTGTGATTGCGCGTGCTGCGAAGGAAAGGGGCATCCTGACTGTGGGTGTGGTGACGCTGCCTTTCAAGATGGAAGGGAAGAAGCGTATTGAGAAGGCTCTGGTGGGTATGGATGAACTGAAGAAGTATGTGGACTCGTGGATTGTCATCAACAATGAACGTCTGCTGGAGAATGAGCAGTATGCGGAACTGACTTGGGAGGCCGGAATGAAGATGGCTGATGAAGTGCTGACAGTGGCTACGAGAACGGTTTCGGAGATTATTACGGAGCACGGAAAGATAAACCGAGACTTGAGGGATGTGTGTACCGTGATGCAGGACGGAGGGGCTGCTGTGGTGTCTTTGGCAAAGGCAAGCGGCGAGAAGCGTATCTTCAAGGCGATGTCGGCGGCTTTGAACTCGCCTCTGGTGTCGAATATGAACAAGCGGAAAATCAGACGATTGCTGTATATTGTGTATAGTGGTGACAAGGCACCTGCCATGATGTCTGAACTTCAGGAAATCAATGAGTTTATGGAGGGGATGAACGAGAATGTCGAAGTGCTTTGGGGACATTATCATGACAGCACGCTAGAGGACGAAATCAAGGTGTCTCTTATTGCCACGGGGTTTGACCCTGACGAAGTGGAAGGGGATGTGAGGAGCGATGCCGGGCAGCGTTACAAGAAGTTGTATGATAAATATTACAATGGAGATAACGCTGTGAAGAATGTCTTGCCTAAGCCTGGAGACGACGATGGGAATGTGAATGTCTCTAAGGGCGGGGGTGACGATAGCAAGGAACCGAATTTTCTCCATGTGCTGATTCAGAAATTGAATGACTTTACAGAGGAATAGATTCTTGCCATTGCGAAAAAACAAATGGTTGGGGGCAATATCTTGTTTGTAGGATGATTTTTTCGTTGTTCGGCAACGAAAACTTGTGCTCTTTCCTCTTACTTATCTAAATTTTTCATACCTTTGCACCGTTTTTGCGCGTATGCGCGTGAAATATTTTAGATAGGCAAAAGAAATTTTAAAAAAAATTACGATATGAACATTTCATACAAATGGTTGAAAGAGTACGTTGACTTCGACATGACGGCTGAAGAGGTGGGCAAGGCGCTCACCAGCATGGGCTTGGAAGTCGAGGCGGTGGAAGAGGTGCAGAGCATCAAGGGCGGACTGGCAGGACTGGTGGTTGGCCAGGTTCTGACGTGTGAGCCTCATCCAGATAGTGACCACATGCATGTGACGACTGTCGACGAGGGCAATGGAGTGGTGCAACAGATTGTCTGTGGCGCACCTAATGTTGCCGCTGGCCAGAAGGTGATTGTGGCTCAGCTGGGCTGCAAGCTGTATGATGGTGACAAGGAGTTTGTCATCAAGAAGAGCAAGCTGCGCGGTGTAGAGTCGAACGGCATGATTTGTGCTGAAGATGAGATTGGCGTGGGCAATAGCCACGATGGCATCATCGTGTTGCCTGAGGATGCTGTGGTGGGCACTCCTGCTGCTGAATACTATGGATTGGAAAGCGACTATGTGATTGAGGTGGACATCACACCTAACCACTCTGACGCTTGTTCGCACTGGGGTGTGGCTCGAGACTTTTATGCTTATCTGAAGCAGAATGGTTTTGAGACAGAGTTGCATCGTCCTTCTGTGGATGACTTCAAGGTGCAGAACAATGATTTGAAGATTGACGTGACAGTGGAGGCTGGTGAGGCTTGTCCGCGCTATTGCGCTGTAACGGTGAAGAACTGCGAGGTGAAGGAAAGTCCAAAATGGCTGAAGGACAGATTGACTGTGATTGGTCAGCGTCCAATCAACAATATTGTCGATATCACCAACTATATCATGATGGCGTATGGCCAGCCGTTGCACTGCTTTGATGCCGACATGGTGAAAGGTGGCAAGGTGGTGGTGAAGACTATGCCTGAAGGTACTCCGTTCATTACGCTCGATGGTGAAGAACATAAGCTTTCTGAGCGCGATCTGGCTATCTGCAACGCAGAGGAGCCTATGTGTATTGCCGGCGTGTTTGGAGGAAAGGGTAGCGGCACTTATGAGACTACAAAAGATGTGCTTTTCGAGAGTGCATATTTCAATCCGACATGGATTCGTAAGAGCGCACGTCGTCATGGCCTTCAGACGGATGCGAGTTTCCGTTTTGAACGTGGCATCGACCCTGCGGGTCAGATTTATGCTTTGAAGCGTGCTGCGATGCTGGCGCAGGAGCTGGCAGGCGGCGAGATTAGCATGGAGATTGTTGACGTGAAGAATGATATGCTTCCGCAGGATGCCATTATTGATGTGGAATACCAGTATGTGGCTGACCTCATTGGAAAGGATTTGGCGATAGAGACACAGCAGGGCATCCTGACAAGTCTTGGCTTTGAGATTCTGAAGAGTGACAGTGTGATGATGCAGGTGAAGGCTCCAGCTTTCCGTGTGGATGTAAAGAAGCCTTGTGATGTGGTGGAAGAGATTCTGCGCATTTATGGCTATAACAATATTGAGATTCCTTCACAGGTGCGTTCTTCGCTCACAACTAAAGGTGATCAGGACAAGAGTAATAAACTGCAGAACATCGTGGCTGAGCAGCTCGTGGGATGTGGCTTCAACGAAATTCTGAACAATTCGCTTACGAAGGTGGCATATTATGAGAATGGACAGCAGGTTTATCCTATCGAGAATTGTGTGAAGCTGATGAATCCGCTGAGCCAGGACTTGGCTGTGCTTCGTCAGACACTCCTTTTTGGAGGTTTGGAGTGCATCAGTCGTAACAGCAATCGCAGAATGCCTGACTTGAAGTTCTTTGAGTATGGTAATTGCTATCGCTTTGATGCCGAGAAGAATCAAGAGAAGGTTGACGAGGAAGGCAATGTGCTTAAGGCCAGCGCTGAATCGTCAAAGAAGATTCTTGCTGCTTATAGCGAAGATTGCCATCTAGGTCTTTGGCAGACAGGTAAGCGTGTGAATGGCAACTGGGCTCATGCTGACGAGGAGAGCACAGTGTATGAGATGAAGGCATATGTGCTCAACATCCTGAAGCGTCTGGGCGTGCCTTTCGGCGCACTGGTGTTTGGCGAAGCGAAGAGCGATGTGTTCTCGGCTGCAACAACTATTGCGCAACGTGGCGGAAAGACTATTGCTGAATTTGGTATCGTGACAAAGAAGGTGGCCAAAATGTTTGACATCGAAGCTCCGGTCTTTTATGCTGACATCAACTGGACTAATTTGATGAAGCTCATCAAGAAGGTGACAGTGTCTTACTACGAACTCTCTAAGTTCCCTGCTGTGAGCCGTGACTTGGCGCTGCTGGTAGATGAGGGAGTGCAGTTTGCTCAGATTGAAGCTGCAGCTTATCAGGCAGAGAAGAAGCTGCTGAAAGAGGTGAAGCTCTTTGACGTTTATGAAGGAAAGAACCTTGAGGCAGGAAAGAAGTCTTATGCTGTAAACTTTACGCTTCAGAGCGAAGAGAAGACGCTGAACGATAAAGCTATTGAGGCTGTCATGAACAAGATTGAGCAGAACATCTGCAAGTCAACAGGAGCAACTGTTCGAGGAAAGTGACATGACGAAATACCAAGTATATCAGTATCTGTACTATGCGCTGATTGTGCTGTGGATTGTGCAGATTGTTGTGGGAGGATTTAATGAGTTTCTCATCATTCCAACCTTTTGCTTGGTCGTTTGCTATTATTTAATGAAGAAAAATAAGAATAATCAATAATTTAGAAGAAAAAGAGAAATTATGGGACGCGCATTTGAATTCCGTAAAGCAAGAAAAATGAAGAGATGGGGTAATATGGCGAAGACTTTCACACGTCTTGGCAAGCAGATTGCTATTGCTGTGGCTGAAGGTGGTCCAGACCCAGACAACAACGCACACCTTCGTGCTGTCATTGCGACTTGTCGTCATGAGAATATGCCAAAAGATAATGTCGACCGTGCGATTAAGAACGCTATTGGAAAGGATAAGTCTGCCTGGAAGAGTGTGACATACGAAGGATATGGTCCTCATGGAGTTGCAGTTTTTGTTGATACGCTGACAGATAACACTACTCGTACTGTAGCTGACGTGCGTTCAGTTTTCAACAAGTTCAATGGCAATATGGGTACTACAGGTTCTCTTTCGTTCCTCTTTGACCACTACAGCCAGTTCACTTTCAAGAAGAAGGAGGGCCTTGATATGGATGAATTTATTCTTGAGGCTATTGAGTATGGCGTGAACGATGAGTTTGACGAGGAATACGATGAGGAGAAAGACGAAACTACTATTACAGTATATGGTGACCCAAAGTCTTTTGCGCAGATTCAGAAGTATCTCGAAGACAATGGTTTCGAAATCACTGGAGCAGAGTTCACTTATGTGCCTAACGACTTGAAGGAAGTTACAGACGAACAGCGTGAGACTATTGATAAGATGGTAGAGCGTCTTGAAGAGTTTGATGACGTGCAGAATGTTTATACAAACATGAAGTAAGACTCATGAAGACGGTATACGAGACTTCTGGCACGTGTTCAAGAGCAATCATGCTTGACGTTGATGATGCGACAGGAATTGTCAACGAAATCCAGTTTGTAGGCGGCTGTATGGGTAATACTTGCGGCATTGCTCAGCTTGTGAAAGGTATGCAGGCAGGGGAGGTCGTTAAACGTTTGGAGGGAATCCGTTGTGGCAGCAAGCCCACGAGTTGCCCCGACCAGTTGGCTGTTGCTTTGAAGAAACTGGCTGGAAAGTAGGTATGGGAATATGCTCAATATAATTCGGATTTATATAAATGTACACGCGCATAGTCAAATTCGTTCTCAGCTTCTCTTTTTTGTTCATTCTTGTCTCATGCCGCGAATCCATGCATGAGCGTTTTAAGCGTGAGGCACGAGAATATACAGAACAAAATTGTCCTTGCAGTATGGGCGATGGTATGACAGTTCTTGATAGCATGGTATATGCTGAAAAATCGTCTTTGGGCGAATGGGCTATTCATTATTCAGTATTTCTGAATGAAGAACAGAAAAAAGAACTGATGTCGAAAAAAGATGAATTGGAACGTCTTAATCTGAAGTTCGTTCAGAATTCACCCATTTTCATCAAGCAGAAGGAGGCTGGCATAGATTTTGCATTCATGTATTATGATGCAGAGACGAAAACGAAAATGCTGGAATGTCGATATACAAAGAAGGATTACGAATGAGGTAGTCCTTCTTTTTTTCTTTTTTCATGTATTTTTTCAGGATGTATCGTTCCTGAATTTTATTATGAGAAGTTAAATTGATGGATGGTGTAGCGTAATTACGATAGAAGGTAAGGCGTAATTGTGATAGAAGGTGCATTATATTGCTATAGCTGCAGTATGGTAATCTGTTTCGGTAACTTTTCTCAAGAAAAGCTAATAGATGACTTCGTTCATGCGTATGTCGTGGGGTTCGCAAGGTATGGAGTCTATTATCTGAAAAGGGAAGGATAGGCCGATGAGAGGACAATGAAGCTTGGGAAGAAGCCTATCATAGAATCCTTTGCCTCGTCCCAGTCGTTCTCCCTGTTTTGTGAATGCCATTCCAGGGATAATGGCAAGGTCGATTTGAGAATAGTTTGTGAATAGAGGCCCTTGAGATTCTTGTATGCCAAAAGATTCTGAGGTTCTGAATGTTTGTTCGTCAATGTATTTGTGGAGTTCGAGTTCTGTTCCGACAATAGTGGGAAGCAGGACTTTCTTGCCCTCAGCAGCCAATGCCTGGATGAGCAGATGAGTATCTACTTCGTCAGGTAGAGAGTGGTAGAGGAGAACTGTTTGGCAGTTCTCCTCTTGATGTATTCGTTTAAGCAATGATTCTGTTGCTTTTTGGCTTAGTGCAGACAACTCCTCTCGGGTGTGCTGTTTTTTAAGCATCCGCATTAGGTGTCTTGTTTCTTGTTTGGTCATCAAGCGTGGGTTTTGTCTTTTTTGCTTTGAAAAGTTCTATTGCTTTTTTCAAGGTTGTATCGTCATGATTTAGATACTGCACATAGTCGTTCATTTCCAGCATATTGTAAATGATACTACCATAAACGGCTTGCTCAAAAAGATGCTGTGACTTGAGAATCATGTTGTTGCGGCGTTTAATACCTTTCTTGTCAGCGTAACGTATGAATTGGTCAACAACCTTCTGTTTGCGCAGATGTTTCTCCAGTTCTGCTGCATTTTTGAAAGCGTTAAGTTGCTCTCTGTTGTTGTCCGTATATTCAAAGCAGAATTGTGCAATTGTTCCTTTAACGGCACATTCTGTGTAATAGGGTGTGATGGCTGAGGTATCTTCAGCTACGAAATAGTCTGGCATGATTCCTCCTCCTCCGTATACGGTACGTCCAATGCTAGTCGTGTATGCTTCGCCTGTCTGATGTATACTGTCCTGATGGAAGAATTCACCTCGTTCATAGCGTGTGACGAGGTCCATCTCGTACTCTTTAGGTTGTCCTTTTACGTATGGTTTCTGAATGCATCTGCCAGAAGGAGTATAATAGCGGGCAATGGTGAGATGGATGAGTGACCCGTCGGAAAACTCTATAGGTTGCTGTACAAGACCTTTGCCAAATGAACGGCGGCCCACGATGATTCCTCTGTCATTGTCCTGAATGGCTCCAGAGAAAATTTCTGATGCCGATGCTGAAGTCTCATCAATGAGGACTATGACAGGAAGATTCTGATAAGAGCCACGTCCATCACTTCTAAATTCCTCTCTGCGAGAACGGCGTCCTTGTGTATAGACAATAAGGCGGTCTTTAGGTAGGAATTCATTTATCATCTGAATGGCAGCGGAGAGATAGCCTCCTCCGTTTCCACGCAAATCTATAATGAGTCCTTTGAACCCTTCCACTTCAAGTTCTGCTAAAGCGATGAGCAGTTCCGCATAGGTCGTTTCGCCAAAATTCTTAATCTTTACATAACCTAGGTCCTTGTTAATCATGTATGTGGCATCAATACTTTTCAGCGGAATGTCTCCTCTGACAATAGTGAAAGAGAGTGGCTCTTTATGTCCATAGCGCTGGACACTAATCTTTACTTCAGTACCTTTTTCTCCTTTAAGTCTGCGCATGGTCTCCTCGTTCGTGACGATTTTACCTACGTAAGGCTCATCGTCTACTGCAACAATCTTATCTCCAGCCAAGAGCCCAACTTTTTCAGAAGGACCGCCTTTGATAATTCCTGTTACACGCACCGTATCTTCACGTATGACGAATTGTACGCCTATGCCGCTAAAAGAGCCTTTCAAATCTTCATTTGCCGCCTGGGCATCCTTGGCTTTGATGTAGGTGGAATGAGGGTCAAGCTCTTCAAGAATCTTTGGCATTGATTGCTCCACGATGTTGGCAATGTTGATAGTGTCAACATATTGGTCATCAATGATATGCAGCAAGTCGTTGAGCTTATTGGATGACGTGTTGATGATATTCAGCCTGTTTCCTGCAAAACGGTTGGCAAAGAATGTGCCTATGATGATGCCTGCAATGACACTTACTGCAATGATGATAGGCACCCAACGGTTGTTTCTGTTCACGTTATTGCTCATTTGATTCATCGGGATTTATGTATTCAACATCAATTCCTGCACGTTCCAGCAGCTTGAGTCCATCGTCAAGTCTGTATTTCTCAGAATACACGACACGTTTAATTCCTGCTTGTATGATGAGCTTAGCGCATTCAATGCAAGGAGATGCCGTGACATACATCGTTGCACCATCACTGGAATTATGTGAGCGTGCAAGTTTTGTAATGGCATTTGCTTCAGCATGAAGTACGTATGGCTTGGTTGTATTGTTTTCATCTTCGCAAACGTTTTCAAATCCTGATGGGGTTCCGTTGTAACCATCTGATATGATGGCTTTGTTCTTGATGACCAGAGCGCCAACTTGTCTGCGTTGGCAATAGGAGTTTTCTGCCCAGATACGCGCCATGCGTATGTAGCGACAGTCGAGTTTATGTTGTTTTTCGTCCATTTTAATTATATATTTTGCTTCGTGAACTGCCAAATAGTACAATATTTTGATTGTCTTCTTTGATACTGAGAAAATCAGCGCCACTATTGTAGGAGCTTGCAGAAGATATTATATTAAAAATCTGTTTGTCAAATATTGTTTGTGTGTTGGGTTTTTGTTTAATGTTCATCAAGATTGTTTGTTCCTTTCCGTTTGCAGCCCATGTGCCAGAAAAAAACACGCCTTCAGAAAGTACACCTGTAAATGTTCCAGCTGAAAAACTGATATAATAGGCTCTTTCTCCTGCATCAGTGTAGAAATTTTTAATGTCGCTGTTCAGTTTCATGCCATTGATGGTTGCTCCATTCATATACCATGTCCTTCCAATGAAGATTTCTTCAATATCATCTTCGTTGCTGCATGCCGTGAGGGCGAGAAGGCTGAAATATATATAGAAAATATTTTTGATGAAGCGCATATTTCTTTTTTTTGTTTTCTTATCAGGTTATTTGATGCCGTTACGATGCAAGAGTGCATCAATTGTAGGTTCTTGTCCGCGGAATCGTTTGTATAGTGTCATGGGATGTTCTGTACCTCCCTTCGACAAGATGTTGTCACGGAAACTTTGTGCTGTTGCCTGGTCGAAGATTCCTCTTTCTTTAAAGAATGAGAAAGCATCAGCATCTAATACTTCAGCCCATTTGTAACTGTAATAGCCAGCGGAATAGCCTCCAGACATGATGTGAGAGAATTGTGTAGTCATGCAAGTGCCTTCCACTTCAGGGAGAACCATAGCGCGTTTCCATGCTTGACGTTCGAATTCAATCAGAGAAGTATTGAAATTCTCCGTTAGCGTATAGAATGCCATGTCAAGAAGCCCGAAGCAGACCTGTCTCATGCAGGCATAAGCTGCATTGAAGTTGCGGCTTTGGGTAATTCTGTCAATAAGCTCTTGTGGAATTTGTTCTCCTGTTTGGTAATGTACAGCAAAAGTGTTCAGGAAATCTTTCTCTATACTATAATTTTCCATAAACTGAGAAGGCAGTTCCACAAAGTCCCAATAGACATTTGTGCCAGACAATGAACTGTAAGTAGTATTAGCAAAAATTCCATGAAGAGAATGCCCAAATTCATGCAGGAACGTCTCTACTTCGTCAAGCGTTAGCAATGCTGGCTTGTTTTCTGTTGGTTTAGAAAAATTCATTACAATAGATACTTGTGGACGAGAGTTTGTACCATCCTTGCTTTTCCATTGTTCTTTGAAAGAAGTCATCCATGCGCCAGACTTTTTAGATGTACGAGGATGAAAATCACAGAAGAACAGAGCTAAAGGTGTTCCATCTTTGTCGATTACATCGTATACGTCCACATCGGGATGATAGACTGGTGCATCTGTGTTTTTACGGAAAGTGATGCCGTAAAGTTTCGTTGCTAGGCCAAACACGCCCTCTTTTACTTTGGAAAGTTGGAAGTAGGGACGTAACATTTCGCTGTTAATGTTGAATTTCCTTTCTTTCAGTTTATTGGAGTAGAAAGAAAAGTCCCATGGCATGAAACGCCTAGGGTCACTCTCTGAAAGCGTAGAAGGGTCGATGTCATTATCTTCGTAGTACAAATCTTCAACTTCCTTCACCTCTGCTAATGCTGTTGGCATATATGCGTCAATCAGGTCATTCAGTAGCTTATGTACATTGGGCGTATTCTCTGCCATACGTTGCGACAGGGCATAGTCTGCGTAGGTCTCGTAGCCAAGCATCTGAGCAAGTTCTCGATGTAGATTGACAATTTTCCCGACAATAGCGATATTATTGTTCTCATTGTCGTGGGTACACATAGTGTTGTACGCCATGTACATCTTCTGTCTTAGATTTCGCTTGGCAGAGTAGGTGAGGAATGGAATGTACGAAGGTGCTTGAAGCGTGAAAACATAACCTTCTAAGTTCTTTTCCATAGCAGTTTGGCGTCCTAAGTCTATTGCGCTTTCAGGTAGTCCTTCAATGTCTTCTTGATTACTTAGGTGCATGAAGAAGTCATTAGTGTCTTTAAGTTTGTTCTGCGAGAATTGGAGTGACATTACGCTCAGTTCTGCTGATATCTGTCTAAATTTCTCTTTCTTCTCGTCAGGCAAATTGGCACCATGTCGAACAAATCCATTATAGCAATTCTTGAGGAGCATTTGCTGTTCTGCATTCAGTCCCCCAAAATCATTTTCAGCATACATTTCATATACCTTCTTTACTTTTTGGAAAAGTCCTTCGTTCAGAGTTATATTGTTAGAATGCTCTGAAAGGATTGGAGACATCTTTTGTGCCAGTTCATCCAGAAAGTCTGTCGTTTCTGCGCTGAGCAGATTGAAGAAAACCTCAGTCACTCTGCCCAGCAGTTCTCCTGTATTCTCAAGTGCTTCAATCGTGTTTTCGAATGTTGGCGCTTCGGGGTTATTGACAATTTTTGCAATTTCTTTGTCTTCTTCCTCTATGCCTTTCAACATAGCTGGTTCGAAGTCCGTTTCTGCTATTTTGTCGAAAGGTATGTATTTGTATGTTGTATAGAATGGATTCATCTGGTATGTTTTTTAATATAAATCTTTTATATTCTTGATAAGAAGCATATTACGTTGCAATGAAACGAGTCCTTGTTGTTGTAGTAGGTTCAGAATCTTGGAAACATTGAGTCGTGTTTCGTGAATGATGGCGGCAATATCTGTCATCTTGGTGTGTATCTCTTTTTGCCCTTTTCCGATAGAAGAGTGAGACAGGATGAATTTCACCAATTTGTTCCTGATGTTATCATCTGGAAACTCGCATAGCAGCTTTTGTGTTTGCTGATAGCGATTGCAAATGATGTTCAGAAGGTTTATTTTGATGATATGATTGGTCATCAGGTGTTTCAGGACTATTGATTTGTCAATCGTCAGTGTACATCCATCTGTCTTAAAGAAATAAGTGCGGGAGTATTTTTGGAACATGCCGAACATGTTGTAAGGTTCGATGACGCCAATAGGCGAAAGTTGCTCTGTCAGTGTAAATTGTCCTTGAGAATCTCTGTATTCTGATGCAATTTCTCCGTTGATAATATAGATGAGCCCTCGGCATGGATCGTCTTGCATGACAATTTCGTCTCCAGCCTGATAGTTGATAAAGTCCAGTCGTATACGCGACATGATATCCTCTATCTCTTTATGTGTAAGTCCTTGAAAAATAGGTAGCTGGAGAATTTTTTCAAACATTGTCAATTCCATACGCAAAGTGAGATGTTTAGTTTATTTTACGATGAGGTTGTTAAGGTTTTCTGTATGCCATTTCTCCATTTCTCCGTTTTCGTTAGAGTAGATGAAGAATGCCATCAGGCCATGCTTCTCATTCAGAATTTTTTGTGCTTCTTCCAAACCTAACACCATGAATGCTGTAGCATAGGCGTCAGCAGTGGCACAATCCTGCGCCAGCACAGTTGAAGACAGGATATTATGCTGAATGGGATATCCTGTTCGGGGGTCTATGGTGTGTGCGAATTTCTTTCCGTCTTTTTCGTAATAGTTCCTATAGTTGCCTGATGTCGCCATTGACAATTGTGTTACTTGTATGATTTCTTCAATCTCATTACTAGTGCTTGTCGGGTCATCTTTAGGCGTGTTGATGCCTATTCTCCAGAGTTCGCCTTGCGGATTGGTTCCTCTTACACGAATTTCGCCGCCAATTTCGACCATGTAATTTTTGATGCCTTTGCTTTCAAGGTATTTGCCTGCGGCATCAACGCCGTATCCTTTTGCGATGGCGCTGCAATCTAGCATGAGTTGAGGCGCCTCTTTTTCTATTTTGCCATTTACGAGGCGTACTTTTTGGTATCCGATGAAGGGCAGGATGCTGTCCACCTTTGTCTCGTTTACATTATCTATGTTCTTGAATCCAAATCCCCAAAGATTGACAAGCGGCGCTACCGTGATGTCGAATGCTCCGTTGGTGACATTAGACACTTCTTGGGCAAGAAGAAATACCTCTGTAAACATCGAGTCGGTGTTCATGCTGGTGTTTTCGTTGATGGCTGTGATGACCGAACTTTTATTGAAAGGAGAAAGCGACTGGTCCACCTGTTTCAGCACCGCGTTTATTCCCTCTTGCAGATTTTCTGTTGATTGGTAGGTTATATGGTAGAAAGTGCCAAAGATGCTACCCTCGTTATGCTGCGTATCTTTTGCCTCCCATTGGGGGTGAGCAGACATTGAACTTTTTCCACGTTGAGGCTGATTGTTTCTGAATATATAAATAGTTCCTATGATGAGCAAGATGAGCAGAGGCCATCCCCACCATTTGATTTTATGTGGTGCATAAGGGTCAAATTTAGGCTGCTGCTTTTTTTCTTTCTGTATATCTTGCTGCTTTTCTTCTTGATTTTCCATAACTGATATGCCTTTTTATTCTTCTGTAACGATTTCTTCATGGGTGCTTTCCGCATTTTCATTTTCCTGAGGATACTCTTGCAAGTCTCTTACCTCTATGCTTAGACCCCTCTTGTGGCTTTTTTTCTTGCCCCAGTTCAAATCGAAGATGAGGCTATAAGTACCTCCCCAGCAAGTAGAGTTGGTGGTGTACCCGTAGCCTGGTATGCAACTGGGTTTTGCAAGTTGATTCTTGGTGGACGACAGCTCGCTCTTATATCTTACAGCCCATCCCATGTGGAAGTTCTTGTAGATTTTAACCTCAATGCCTACAACCAGTTCAAGCCATTGGCTGGTGCAGTCAATTCCTTTGTGACTGAAAGATTCGCTCCCGCCCCATATAGGGTCAGACATCGCAGGACCTGCAATGTCATATTTGAACTTGGATATGCCGTATCTTGCACCCAGATAGAGCCTGTTGTCCTGAAACTTGTCTTTTAGCATATTGATGTCGAGTCCCAATCGTGCGTAAGGCGCTTTAACCTTGCATGCGATTTTAGTGTTGTAGTCCTCCTTCTCGCACATTCCGTAACCTGCCTCTACAATAGGGAAGAACGTGTTTTTCAGGTTGAGGCGCAATGCTGCTTCTGCGGTGCCGTAGTCAGACAGGAAGTAGGCCGCGGGACCGTAGGCATCTACCGACAGCGTGAATCCCTGAAAGAAAACAAGCTTTTCTTTCTCCTCCTCAATGGCTATGTATTTCGTTGGCTTAGGCGCTTCGCCTGGCATTAGTGGCTGCGTTGTTGGCTCTTGGGCAGCCATCTGTATCCATGTCATCAGTGCCGCCATGACCATGATGATATGTATGATAGTCTTTCTTGCCATGTTAGTTCTTTGTGTAGTGCATATCGAGTTCATTCAACCACTCCGTTGAAGTAGATTTTGACGTTCTCTTCTCCTTCATAGTTGACTTGCGTGTTGCCGATTTCTATGCGGTCAATAGCGGCATCAGTCGCAGTGACAGCCTTCAGCGTATGGTAGCGGTAGGTACCGCATTCAGGCAGCTCGACATAAGGATAGCTTGTGTGTTCTATCTTGATGGTGTCCTTCAGCGAGATTCTTCTGTAAGAGAGAATTAGCGTGTCGCAAGTGTTGAAGAAACTCATTGGTAGCTTCATCTCGGCTGTGCTGTGTATCTTATTCAGCAGGATGGTGTCTTGCCTCTGCTGAGAGATGGTTTCCGTGTACCCTAACTTGACGAGCGACTTGTCCTGATAGTCTGTTATCACAGTCTGGCTTCCAAGCTTGCGGTAGGTATATACTGTCTTGTATCCGGGCAACAGCGTCGAAACCGTAATCGTGTCGTTGTACTCGATGGGCGTTCCTTCAGCGTCGTAGAATCCGTAGTTGCAAGTTACGTTATTCTCCAGAGGGCAGTTGTTTGAGTAGCATCCTGCCAGGAGCATGATACTCATACATGCAGCTGAGATAATGCTCTTATGTTTTATCATTCTATTCACTCCGATTGCAAATAATTAGAGTCTTTGTCCTGTTAGATTTCCTTCTCTACTTGATATTTGTTTCTTTCCTGGCTGTTGCGGCTGATGAGGTCACCCAAAAAGCCTGCCACAAAAAGCTGGGTGCCTAGAATCATTGTTGTGAGCGAAATGTAGAAATATGGGCTGTCGGTCACCAGCGCATGAGGCTCATTGCAATACAGCGCAATCAGTTTGCTTGCTCCCACACACACTACAGCGATGAAGCCGACAACGAACATGAGTGTGCCGATGAAGCCAAACATGTGCATGGGCTTCATGCCAAATCTACCGATGAACCAGAGGCTGATGAGGTCGAGAAAACCGTTCACAAAGCGGTTCATGCCCATGAATTTGCTCACGCCGTGCTGTCGTGCCTGATGGCGCACACGTTTCTCCCCAATTTTGGAAAATCCCGCATTTTTGGCTAGATAGGGTATGAATCTGTGCATCTCTCCATATACCTCAATGTGCTTCACCACATCCTTGCGGTAAGCCTTCAATCCGCAGTTGAAGTCATGCAGGTTATGGATGCCGCTCACCATACGGGTCGTTGCGTTAAATAGCTTTGTCGGGATTGTTTTCGACAGCGGGTCTCCCTGACTTCTGTTCATCTTGTATCCGCTAACCAAGTCGTATCCGCCGTTCTTTATCATTCCGTACAGTTCGGGAATCTCGTCGGGGCTGTCCTGCAAATCTGCATCCATCGTGATGACCACATCTCCCTCGGCCTTCTCAAATCCGTGGAACAAAGCGGGGCTCTTGCCGTAGTTGCGGCGGAACTTGATGCCGTGCACCTCGGGAAACTTATTGCTCAGTTCTTCAATCACATCCCACGAATGGTCGGTTGAACCGTCGTTTACGAAGATAACCTCATACGTGAAGTGATTTTCGTTCATTACGCGCTTAATCCACTCATACAATTCTGCTATCGATTCCTCCTCGTTGTAAAGAGGCACCACTACTGAAATATCCATATATGTGTTTTTTTTACTTTTTGATAACCTTTTTCAAATCAAACGAAGCTACCCATCCCACGATGAACGACATGACGATGCCAAACATGAAGTTGTTGTTGAAGAGTCCCAACGCCTTGTCAAATGCCGACATTCTTTCGATGTCCTTCAGTACATCTAGCATCTGCTTGTATTGTTCTTCCATGCCCATCTGCTGATAGACCGATGTCAGTTCTGGCATTGTAAACATATTGTTCAACTGCTCAAATAGCGAACCATCGTCGAGAAATTTGAAATAGGCGAATGTGGCTAATCCTGTCAGCAGACATGCATACATGAACATTGAGAATGAAAAAAACAGTCCTTGTATATAGCTCAATCTTTCGCCAATTATGAAAAGCTTCCTGTTTAGGCGCAAAGCCAGCATGAAGGGTAGCAGCAGGCTTGTTCCGACGAACAGTAGGCAGAGCATCATGAGCAGTCCGTTGTTATAGCTGATGCTCTCTACATAGCACAGGAACAGCAGTCCCCAGCTCAGCCCCAAAAAAGTGCCGTACTCCATCGAGTACGATCGGTATGTATAATTCGTTGTTGCCATTATTGTAATCTGATTTTTATCTGAAATTTTAATATTTTGACTTCACCTCTTCATAAAAATAAAATTCGCGCGTACGCACGAAAAACGTTACAAAGTTAGCTTTTTTTAGCGTATTAATCGAACGTTCGTTGTTTTTTATGGAAATTTCAAGATAAATTATCCTTTAAGGCTGTCTTTTCTTCCAATCTTGGCGGCAGATGTTTGGTTGATATGCCAGAGTTAAAAGAAGAAATGTTCGACTTTTTGCAAGAATGTTCTTGAATTAGAAGTGTGTTGACGGACATGAAAACGGTGTGCCCCATATCGATTTGTCGTTATGGGGCACACTGGCTTATCGATGTGGGGCACATCGGTTTTCATGCTGTTGATGCATTCAAATTGGGAGGGAATGGTGATGCCTTTCTTTTTTTTCAGTTGCCGCCGTGAACTTTGCAGGCATTCTTGCTGACAAAGTCTTTCCAGGAACAGAAACGGTGCTCCACTTCGGGTTTGCCCATCTGAATGAAGTGGCAGTAAGCTGCACCAAGGGCGTCGGTAGCATCACGCTGAATGTCCATGTCTTCGGCTTTGATTTTCAGCATCCGCTGGAGCATTCCCGCCACTTGCTCCTTTGAGGCAGACCCGTTGCCTGTGATGGCCACCTTGATTTTCTTAGGTTCGTATTCGGTTATGGGAATGTCGCGCATGATGGCTGCGGTGATGGCTACGCCTTGCGCACGTCCGAGCTTGAGCATCGACTGCACATTCTTGCCGTAGAAGGGTGCTTCGATAGCCATTTCGTCGGGTTTGTAGGCGTCGATGATGCTGGTGATGCGCTCGTGGATTTTGCCCAGCCGAAGGTAGTGGCTCTCATATTTCTTGAGTTCGATGACACCCATGGTGATGAGTTCGGCTTTGTTGCCGACGGCACGCAGCACTCCGTAGCCCATGACTTGGGTGCCAGGGTCAACGCCCAAAATGATTTTCTCTATGTGGGAAGTGGTTTTTGCCATGTTTCTTCTGCTGAAAAAAGAGAAGTTATTCTATAACTTCCATGATAGTGGGGAAGCCTACAACTTGATTGTTGAATAACTCTAACAGTTCGTCGTTAAGTCGTTTTCCATCAGATGAATACCATTGGTGAATTTGCGACATTTCTTCTGCTTCGAACTGAACGGAAAAGCATTCTGACTGCTCGTCTCGGTGTGAGAGTATGCGGCTCATTCTGGCATTCTTCATGAGACCTGACTGCTGTGCTTCAGGAATGTATTTTTCGTGCAAGTAAATAACGAGATTTTGAGCATCGTCGATGCTAGCTTGAAAAGTGGTGTTGTAGATGAACATGGCAGGAATGAAAAATGTGTTGTATTCCCTTTCTGAGCCGAATGGGGGACTCGAACCCCCGACCCACGCATTACGAATGCGTTGCTCTACCAACTGAGCCAATTCGGCAGGCAAATGCCTTTTGTTTGTGGTATCTTTTGTGAAAAGCGATGCAAAGGTAATACTTTTTTTTGTTATAAAGGTAACTTTTATCTAAATGTTTCTTAAATTTGCATATAATACAGCTTTAAAAGAAGGAGAAGGAAAAATGTCACAGAAAAAGACCCCGAAAAAAATTTTGCTTATCTGTATAATGCTATGCTTAGCAGTTATAGGGATGAACTATTTATGGAGTTGTACTTTTGGAACAGACCGATTGCCTACAGGGAAAAACTCTGGAGATGATAAAGTAAACGGCATTGTTCAAAAGTCTCATTCCTTGGTTAAAGAAAAAGAGAATACAAAGGACGAAATGCGGTTGTTGAGCAATGAGTACAGGTCTCAAGATTCTGATATTATGGCTGATATTAAAAACCTTGAGCAGCCAGCAGAATTGACATCCCAAAATGAAAAGATTTTGGTCAAGTCCCAATTTGTTGTTTCTTATAATATGGAAAAATTGTGTCCAAACTATGTTTGTTGGAGTCTTACGCCAGAAAGGTTGAATGGTAAAGTTCAACGTTCTGATAAGTTTCATGCTGATTTCTCCATTGATGAGTTTCAGAGAGTTGATTATTTTGACTTTAATGGTTCTGGATATGATCGTGGGCATATGTGCCCAGCAGGAGACAATAAGAACAGCGAAGAAGCGATGCTTGAATCTTTTGCCATGACAAATATTTGCCCACAAAACCACAGTTTAAATATGGATTTGTGGAACGATTTGGAAAAGCAGTGCCGTTCATGGGTGAGAAAGTATGGCACTTTGTACATTTGTTGTGGCCCCATTTTCGACAAGAAAACGTCAAAGACGATTGGTAGGCGTAAAAAAGTAAAGATTGCAGTGCCTGATCGTTTTTTCAAAGTTATACTCACATTAGAGGATACTCCGAAAGCGGTAGGTTTTATTTATCCCAATCGTTCGTGTGATGGAAAGTTCCAAGATTATGCAATGTCTGTAGACGAAGTGGAGAAGCAGGTAAATATGGATTTCTTTTACCAGCTTGATGAAGAACTTGAACAGAGGGTGGAAAAAGCATTCGATCTTAGCGCATGGGGAATTTAGCTATATGCTTTTGATGGATAATTAACGTCAGTTCGACATAAAGAGTCGCTTTGCAGAGGCACTACAAGACATATCTTTGTTATATCCGACTCACGTTATCTATCGTATCTGTGTTATAATCGTACTTTTGTAGATGCCTCCCATGAAAAATGACATTTGGCAATAATGGGGATAGGGGAAGCAGATGGAATAAAGATGGGAAAAAGATAAAATAACCTATTGGCAGAATTAAGTATGCACTAAATTAATTCCACCAACAGGTTAAAATAAGACATAAGAACATCTAAAATGATTATTGTATGCAAAAAATCCTGTTTATTATAATGTTTTCATTGGGCATGGTTTCTTGTGCCCAAAACCGAGATGCGAATAATGTCGAAAAAAGAGATAGTCTCAAATTTGACATAAAGGCCATGAATGCAGATAAGGGAAAGGCATGTTATGAACAATCACCATCTTTCCGAGGTGGTAACAAGGCTTTTTTAGAATATGTACAGCAGCATATTCAATATCCCAGATCTGCTTACGTACGAGGCGTGGAGGGGCGTGTCATTGTTGGCTGTTTTGTAGAGAAAGATGGTTCTCTTAATGAAGTCCATATTGTACACTCCATTGATTCCTTACTTGACAAGGAGGCGATTCGAGTAGTAAAGAATATGCCGAGATGGAATCCCGGTACATTGGACGAGGAGGCTATTCGTATGAATTGTGCTATACC
>JAEIGA010005423.1_pt1 | contig 19493 bp, 18 predicted proteins | sample 9270691 | NCBI WGS metagenome assembly JAEIGA01 (sample SAMN17057246, study PRJNA624740) | gut metagenome | biome: biome; isolation source: fecal sample | host: Bos grunniens | place: China: Xizang | collected 2019 | reverse complement strand
TACGCCGGCTATACGAGCCATTTAATGTACCTCCGTATTGGATAAAGTGGTATTAATCTCTATTTGACACGCGTAAGTCAAGGAACTCCGGGTTAGGGAGCAGCCGCCCTCTCGGAACGGTGGGTAAATATTGATTACTTTCTTTTAATAGATCTTCTGCGGGAAGGAGCTATTATCCCGCGGTCTTCGTTTTTGGCGTACGGGGCTAATTCCGTACTGATTGAAGACCCGTCAATTTGCATTAACCCTGTCTCTGCTTATGCTTGGGGTCAGAGCAAATGACCATGACTTTGCCGTTTCTGCGAATGATCTTGCACTTTTCGCACATCGGCTTTACTGACGGTCGTACTTTCATATTAGTACCTCCTGTTGCTGATATTTTTCCACAACAAATACAGGCGCCTTCTGAGCGCATGCTAAACAATTATAGCAGAGTTATTCTGGTTTTCAACAGGAAATTTCAGAGTTTGACACTATTTTCGGGCATGTTTTCGAAAATAAAAAGGAGCCGCCCGGAAGCGGCCCCATTATAGCATCTTCAAATTGCCTTATCTACTTAACCGAAGATTCCGCCTGAAGCAGGAAGAGGAATCGTAACCATGAAGATTACGGCAATGAGGAGGCATACAACGCTGATGGCAAGAACGACCTTCTTGTTTGTCTGGTTCTTGAATACGCCTACGATACCGAGCATGAAGAGTGCAACGCTGTAAAGTACTGTAACGAGTGAGAACTTGTCGCCGTTAGCGTTGTCCTGCTGGCCCTGCTCGAGAACGAGCTGTGCTTCGTCAAGCTTCATGTTAGCCTCATCGAAATAGCTCTGAACGAATTCCTCGTTATAGAAAGGTGAGTTTACGGCATTGCCGCTCTCATCATAGAGCCAGTTGAGAATGTCATCTGTATCGTTGACTCCGTCGTTGAAAGCTTCCTGATCGTAGCCGATGATTGCTGCCATATCCTCAGAGAGGTTGTCCTGGCAGAACCACTGGAGCTTCCAGACATAAGCTTCAAGAGTCTTTGAATCGTTTGTCTCGTCTGCATAGAGGATATTGATCTCATAGTCCATGATTGTGTTCCATGTATCCATATCCTGTGTGAGAGTCTGAACTGCTGCATTGTAAAGTGAGTTACCGTCACTTGAGAGATTGTTACTTGTCGCATAGTTTGTAGCCTGGTTGCCGCCGTGGATGGAACCGCAGTAGCTTGCCCATGCTGTGAGAAGTGCGGTAATACCGAGGAGGATTACCGTGATGATCTCAAGTGAATTCTCGTTCAAGAAGGACTTCTTACCCTCAGCCTTCTTCTCTTCAACTTTTACGTTCTTTTCTTCTGACATTGTAATGTTCCTTTCTCAGAACAAAAGCACAATTACCACCCAGATAACTGTGCTTTTGATTTATGTAATTACTTTAATAATTATTTATTAAAAATCAAAGGCCCAAAGCGTTGAACTCTTTAGCTGTATCTTCAACCTGCTTCTCAACGAGCTTGCAGTTCTTACCGCCGATCTTGCTGATGCTGCTCCAGCCGTTTGTAAGAGAATCGAGAGCTGCGTTCTTGATAGCGTTCTCGAGACCAGCCTGCTCAGCCTTGAGGATCGTGAACTTAGCGCCTTCCTCACCCTTGAACCAGCCCTGTGTGATCTGGCACTGGTTGTTTCTGTCTACTGCAGGGAAAGCTATGATGTAAGCAAAACCGTGCTTGATGAGCTCAGGCTTACCTGCTGAGAATGTCTCGTCCTTGATCTTCTCATAGAGAGACTGCATTGAGTAATTCTCTTTTGTTGTGACCTTGATCTGTTTGATACCTAACATACGCACCTCCAAAAAATTCACATTCCCATACCGTGCAAGCACAGGAAATATCTCTAACGGAGAGTATAACACAGATTTAACATTTTCAAACGGAATATAATAGGGTTATATAATATTTTATTCTAATAAAGACGCACCGGAACCGGTATGGTCCAGGTGCGTATGATTCAAACTTAACCCTGTCTGCGGAAATTACTGCTTGGGCTTCTTCTCGCCTCTCCACGTAATTCTGCCGCGTGAAAGGTCGTAAGGAGAGATTTCCATTGTTACCTTGTCGCCCGGAAGAATCTTGATGTAATTCTGTCTAAGCTTTCCTGATAAGTGAGCGAGAACAATGTGTCCGCTGTCGAGCTTTACTTTAAACATTGCATTCGGCAATGCTTCATCAACTACTCCCAGTACTTCAATAACATCTTCCTTTGCCATTAAAATCCCTCCTCATAGTCATAGGTTGTAAGATACGGACCCTCATCCGTAATTAATATCGTGTTTTCGTAGTGGCTGGCAGGCTTGCCGTCCTGTGTAACTATAGTCCACTGATCGCCCAGAAGTTCGATCTCGCGTGTACCCAATGTTATCATCGGTTCGATGCAGATAGCCATACCCTTTTTGAGCTTATAGCCGTGACCCGGTCTGCCGTAGTTGGGTACGTCAGGATCCTGGTGCATCGTTGTTCCTATACCGTGACCTGTAAGTTCTCTTACGACACCGTAGCCGAAACCTTCGCAGTATTCCTGGATAGCGTGTCCGATATCGCCTGTTCTCATGCCGGGCTTTGCATACTCAAGTCCGATCCAGAATGACTTTTCGGTGCGCTCAACAAGGTCTTTTACCTCGGGAGCTACTTCGCCGACCAGATATGTTCTGCATGCATCTGACTGGTAACCGTCAAGAACGGCGCCGACATCGACAGAGAGGATGTCGCCTTCCTGAAGTATCCTGGACTTTCTCGGGATTCCGTGAACGACCTCATCGTTTACGGATGCACAGATCGTTCCGGGGAACGGAGGCTGGCCGTAATTGAGGAACGACGGGATGGCATCGTAGCTTCTGATGATGTCATAGCAGAGCTTGTCAACGTCGTGCGTTGATACGCCGGGTTTGATGTAATCTCTGCAGGCCTTGAAGACGTGCTGCAGGATCTTGCCTGCGGCCTTCATCTTCTCGAATTCTTCATTGGTAAGGATCTCTACCATTTATATACCTGATTTCTAATTAAATTCCCAAGTTCTTGAGTCCTGCCTCAATGGAAGCGATGCAGGCATTGGAATCAACATTGTTGTTGCCTTCAACGATGATTCCTCTCTCGTTATAAAAATCGATAAGGGGCTGTGTGTTGACTCTGTATGTCTCGAGTCTCTTGGAAACAGTCTCCGGATTATCGTCAGATCTCTGGATTACATTGCCGCCGCAAACGTCGCAGATTCCCTCAACCTTAGTGGGCATGTACTTAACGTTGAAGCTTGCGCCGCACTTCTCGCAGACACGTCTTGTCGTAACTCTGTCCATGATGATCTCGTCATCACACTTTACATAGACAACTGCATCGATCTTTGAGCCCTTAGCTGCGAGCATCTTGTCGAGAGCCTCAGCCTGTGCGATGTTTCTGGGGAATCCGTCAAGGATGTAACCCTTCTCGCAGTCGGGATTGTTAAGACGGTCTTCAACCATTCTGATCGTTACGTCATCGGGAACGAGTGCTCCCTTGTCGATATATGATTTAGCTTCGATTCCGAGAGGAGTGTTCTCTTTGATGTTGTATCTGAAAAGATCTCCCGTTGAAATGTGAGCGAGATCAAACTTCTCTCTTAATACTGTAGCTGAAGTACCCTTACCGGATCCGGGTGCGCCGAGAATGATCAGATTCATTAATAAGTCCTCCCTTACTTTTTGTTGTAATTCTTACGTCTCTTGTCTTTGCCTGCTGCCTTGAGCTGCTCTTCTTCAGTCTTGAGGGCATTCTCGAGCAAAGTCTTCATCTCGATAAGTCCGCCGCCCAAAAGGACTACGCCGATACCGCCGAATGCGATCCTGGAAAATCCGGGGATAAAGCTGAGTGCCATGGGCAGTACGCAGAAAAGGATCAGATAGAAGCAGTCTGCGCTGTTGAGATTGTTGTACAGATTCATCAGATACTGTGATGTGGGCTTACCGGGCTTGATACCCTGGATGTAACCGCCGTTCTGCTTGATCTGTGTGGACATATCGAAAGGATTGAACTGCATCATTGCGAAGATGTATGTGAAGAACACAACGAAAACGATGAAGAACGGAATGTAAGCAACGCTCGTGGGAAGGTTCTTCCAAGCTGCAGACCAGTTTGCTTCATTGCCGGGAACTACCATTGCGATGATTACGGAAGGAAGCAGAGTAACTGTCAGAGTGTAGATGACAGGTGTGATTCCTGCCTGAGCAACCTTGAGAGGTACAACCTGGTTCTGCATGCCGTACTGCTTCATGCCTACTGTTCTCTTGGAGAAGATAATCCTGATCTTCTTTTCACCCATGTTGATGAATACTACGAAGAAGATCAAACCTGCGAACAGGAGTGCGCCGAAGATGGCATATGTAAGACCGGGAATGATTCCGAGATAATGAGCGTCGTCGAAGCATTTAGCGATCTCGTGAGGGAGATTGCGTACGATGCCTGCGCAGATGATGATCGTAAGTCCGTCGCCGATTCCCTTCTTGTTAAGGAGTTCGACGCACCATCCGCAGAATGCGTTTCCTACTGCGATGGATACACCGCAGAGAACGATTGCTACCCAGTAATTGATCCTGGTTGTAACTGCATCTCTCATGCCTACGCAGTAAAGAGCGGCGAAGACAACTGAAGAGATGATTGCTGCGATTCTTGTGAGCTTTGTGATGGCCTTTGTTCCTTCGTCACCCATCTGTGCAAGAGCTCTGAGCTTCGGAACTGCCAGAGTAACGATCTGCATAACGATGGAAGCTACGAGGAAAGGATAGATACCAAGGCTGATTATCGATATGTTTTCAAAAGCCTTAAGGGAAAGTATGTCGATGATATAACCTATGCTTCCCCAGCCTGCTGCTGTATATATTGCTGCTGCGTGATTAAGTCCCGGAACGGGTATGAGCGTGAGCACACAAAGTACGGAAACTATAAGGCAGGTGAAGAAAACCTTTTTCCTTATATCCGGACTGTTTACGCTATCTCTTAAAGTGCTCATTAATTGACATTCTCCTTGGTATATAAATAAAGCGTATGTATTATAGCGCATCTCTGCGCTTTTTTCACCGATTATCTTTTAAAAGAAAAAGAAGTAATAAATCAGCCTCCGGTATAGAGTCTTCTGACTCTCTTGCCGACGTCGCATGTGATCTCGTAATTGATCGTTCCCAAAGCCTCTGCAAGCTCGTCTGCAGATCTCTCGCTGCCGAAAACAGTTACCTTGTCGCCTACCTTCGGCCTTGTCTCAAGGTCTGTGGTATCGACCATGCACATATCCATGCAGATATTGCCGATGATAGGGCACTTCTTCCCTCCGATAACGAGTTCGAAGCCGTTTGAGAGCTTTCTGGAAAGACCGTCAGCATAACCGATGCCGACTGTCGTGACCTCAGTGGGACGCTCTGCCGTGAAGTGTCTGCCGTAGCTTATAGTAGCTCCGACGGGAACCGTCTTAACGTGAATGACCTTTGCATACCAGTTCATGACAGGCTTAAGGTCGATGTCGACGACAGGCTTGGGGCATCCGGGCGGCATGAGTCCGTAAAGGATTATTCCCGCTCTAACCATATCGAGATGCATTCCGGGGAATCTCAGGATTCCGGCACTGTTGCATATGTGTCTCTTCGAAAAGTGTATGCCCTTCTGCTCAAGCTCGCCGATCTGCTTCATGAACAGTTCGAACTGCTGATTCGTATATTCATCGTCGTCGGTATCAGCCGCAGCGAAATGTGAGAATACGCCGTAAGGTTCGATTCCGGGCATAGTGCATGCTTTAACTATCTCTTCAGTCTCGCTTCCGTCAGTCTTAAAACCGATCCTTCCCATTCCCGTATCGAGCTTGATGTGGATCCTGCATGTCTTTCCCTGCTTTACGGCCTCGTCTGACAAAGCTTTTGCGATATCAAGGGAATAGACCGACTGCTCGACATCAAATCTGACCGCATCTTCAAATCTTGAAGAGTCGGTAAAGCCTAAAGTCATCATCGGAACTGTTATGCCGTGCTTTCGGAGTTCGACAGCTTCATCGATCGTCGCAAGGCATAAGCCTGCCGCGCCGCCGTCAATAAGGGTTTTCGCCGTCTCGAGAGCGCCGTGTCCGTATGCGTCAGCCTTAACGACAGCAAGGATATCCGTGCCGGGTGTTACTGCTTTCTTTATCTCTTCGAAATTGTGCTTTAAGGCATCAAGATCGATCTCTACGCATGAACGGTCAAAAATATTGTCACTCATCATCTTCACTCCAGCCCGCCTGAATGTATCCCTCTTCAAGATAGAAGATGATATCAGTCGGGATCATGGCTCTTACGCCGATATCTTCTTTTGCGGCTTCTCCGGCCTTCGAATGTATAAAGACGGCAGAACATGCAGCCTTCAAAGGCTCCATGCCCTGCGCCATAAATCCTGTGATAAGTCCGGCCAATACGTCGCCCGAACCGCCCTTTGCAAGACCGCTGTTGGCAAGATCGTTCACATAGACCATACGGTCAGGTGAAGCGATCAGTGTCCTGCTGCTCTTAAGGACAAGAACGCATTCGTGATCGCATGCAAATTCCGAAGCGATCTCAGAAGCTCTTGCCTCTATCTCATCTTTGGAGATGCCGGTCATTCTTGCAAACTCTCCGATATGGGGAGTCAGAACCGCAGGAACTTCTCTTGATCTGAGGCTCTCTTTAAGTCTGGACCAAACGTCATACTTGCCGGAAAGCGCTCCTGCATCAAGAACAACATTCTTTGCTTCTTTGAGGAATCTCTCAGTAAGAGCTTCCATGTTCTTATAATCTGCGGGCATTCCGGGGCCGACGAGGACCGATGAAGAATTCCTGCAGAGCATTGATGCTTTCCTTAAGAGATCAGCCGTCTTTTCGGGTCTTAATTCAAGAAGAGCGCAGGGCTCGTTGAATCTTATTGCATCAAGAGTCTTCTCATCTGAAAAGACCTTAACCAGTCCTGCACCGGATCTTAATGCAGAACCTGCTGCCATAACGGCTGCACCTGTCATGTATTCGGAACCTGCACAGATAAGAGCAGTACCGAAGGTGTTCTTGTGTCCGCCTTCAGGTCTTTGGGGAGCAAATCCCGATATCAGTTCTCTGTCGATAGTTACGATATCAGCCATTTTTCTCCAGGTCCCTGTTAGGTTCAAGATCTTCGTTCCTGATGCTCTTGATGAGGTTGATGTCGAACGGAGTCTCCTGATATACGTAGTAGTTGAGCCAGTTCGTATACATCAACGTCGCAGAGGATCTCCATCTGAGGAGCGGTCCCTTTTCGGGATCATCGTCAACATAGTAATTCTTGGGGACGTCAACGTCGCTCAAACCTGCATTCATGTCTCTTCTGTACTCTTTGTCCAGAGTGTCCCTGTCGTACTCGGAGTGTCCCGTGATGAAGAACTGTCTTCCGTGGAGATCGGAAATCGCATAGATGCCGCACTCCTCGGATTCTGAAAGGATACGCAAATCCTTTCTCTTCTCGACGTCTTCCCTTCTAACCTCGGTATAACGTGAATGAGGCACATAGAAGATATCGTCAAAGCCCCTGAAGAGCTTAACGGGTCTGGACCACGTCATTGAGTGCTCGAAAACACCGAAGACCTTCTTGTCCAGAACGATCTTGGGAATTCCGTAGTGATAGTAAAGACCTGCAAATGCGCCCCAGCAGAGATGGAGAGTGGAATAAACGTGAGTCTTGCTCCATTCCATTATCTCGACCAGTTCGGGCCAGTAATCTACTTCCTCGAAAGGAATCTTTTCGATGGGCGCGCCGGTAATTATCATGCCGTCAAAATACTCTTCGCAAACCTCATCGAAAGTCTTATAGAACTTGAGAAGGTGCTCTGCGGGAGTGTTCTTTGACTTGTGTGTCTTTGTAAACAAAAGCTCAACATCGACCTGGATCGGAGAATTGGAAAGAGCTCTTAAGAGCTGAGTCTCTGTGGTTGACTTGTCGGGCATAAGATTGAGGATGAGGATCTTGATTGGACGGATATCCTGGGACAGAGCCCTGTTCTCCTCCATAACGAAGATCCTTTCCTGTTCAAGGATATGCCTTGCCGGAAGATTGTCTGCTATTCTGATAGGCATTATCTGCCTCCTTTATTTCTCTTATATCAGCGTTCGTCGGTGATGAATTCATTGAGAATGGATTCAGCCGGAACCTGTTCGGGACTGATTACCGGGATCTTGTCCAGGTGTCCCATCAGCTTGTTAGCCTTGATAAGTGCTGAAGAGAGATCTGCAAAGGACTTGCCTGAAGGAGATTTCTCCATAAAGACGCTGGGTTCGATGGAACCCTTCTCGACTTTTGTCAGCGCCTCTTTGATGTCATTCATTGCCATGGGAGCAACGATAAGGCTCTCATAAGCGAGGAATGAGTTGACGTGATAGTCAGCACTTGTAAGGTATTCTTCATAATATTTTTCTTCGGACTTCTGGATCATGGGCCAGTAGTCGATCGTGGCAAGAGCATGTGCACTTCTGTGACGGTAGTCTCTGATGATCCTTCTTAAGAGTCGGATCTCATTGCTGTCCATAAGCTTTGAATCGCAGTAGACGTTGCCGTAAGGCATGATGAATACCTTGGAGCACTTCTCAGCAGGGCATCCGCCTGAGATCCTGGGTGAAAGACCGTGAAGTCCTTCAACAACAAGAACACCGTCGTCGCCTAAACTTATTGCATTGGCAGGGTCGCCTTCCTTCTGGACTCTGATATTGAAATCAAAGAACGGGGGAACGACAGTCTCGCCGTCCAAAAGAGCCTTTATGTCGCGCTGGATCCTGTCGACATCGAGAGCATCGATGGTCTCAAAGTCAGGTCTTCCCTCTCTGTCGCACTTAACATCCTTGATGTTGTAGTAATCATCAAGCGAGAGATGGACTGCCTTTCTGCCTCTCTGGTTGATCGTGTTAGATAATCTGAGAGTAAAGGTCGTCTTTCCTGATGAAGTCGGACCTGAAACGAAGATAGCCCTCTTGTTGCTGTCAGAACAGATCTCATCACAGATGACATCTATCCTGCTGACAAAATTCTTCTCTGATTCTGCGATAAAACGCGGAAGCCTAACGGCGCCGAGGGATTCCTCGAGCTCTTCAACCGTGATGTCGATTCTGTCTCTAAGCTCTGCCATATAGTCTCCTTTGAAATCTCATTATTTACGCTGAGGGAAAAACCTCTTGATGATGAGCGTATTTACGATCCAGTCCCAGACATACTGAACGAGTTTGATCGCCAGGTATAAAAGGCCCGGAATGATAATTGCTGCCAATGCATAGAGCAAAACGGTTCCTACGACGTGAACGCCGCCTGCAAGAACTCCCAATACCGTGGAGAAGGAACCTGCAGTTGCCAGGAATTTCTCTGTGTACTTCTCAAGCGTGCTGTTGAGGTAGCTCATGAGGAAGTCCTGAAGATCATCAACCTGTACCGAAAGTCTCGGAAGGAGAAGGCTTACTGTATAGCTGACGATCAGATACGATTTAAATATCTTCGTTGCTAAAACCAATAACTTGCCCCACCAGGGCATTCGGTAATATCTGAAACAAATAAAAGGATTGGCCAGAAAGAGCAGCGTGAATACTGCGATGTGGATAGGGCCTATAATGCCGAATCCGCCGAAGACCTGGCCGGAGATATAGATGCAGAGGACTATCGCGTCAACGAGAAGACCATATAAAACGAACAAACCGAAATGCTTACGGTTCTCATAGTCCGTATCACTCCAAAGTCTTCCAAGTAACAATCCTTCCAGATAATCCAAAACAAAAACTCCTCATATTACATATTCCCGATATCGATTATCGGGCATATTAATGAATTTTATCACATTAGAGCAAATGCGACTACAAAAGAAATTAATACTCTAAATAATAAAAAAGCAGGCCCAATGCCTGCACACTCTGTCTGACTTCTGAAATCTTATCTCACCTTAACGTAAAACCGCATCCTGTCGTCTGCTCGATCAAATGCTGGAGATTATTCCATTTCTTCGGGAAATGCTGCTCGGCACCTGACTTAAGGCTTGTCTTATCCTTGAACTCGACCTTTATCAACCACTCACCGGGAACGACAGTCTTATCGCCGTACTCTTCAGTAAGTCCGAGATTATATCCGTTCATCCACTCGAGCATGCCTGATTCGGGAAGCTTTTCCCTGATCATCTTGATATTCTCTTCGCTGATTGCTCTCGTGAAATTGTTATTCCACATGTAATTGTCGCGCCAGGAGATAACTCTTCTCTCAAAGTCATACTTCACCGCATAGCCCTCGTTCGCAAAGGTCCTTATCTCGACCTCTAAAACAGCTATAGATCCGTATGCCTTTTCAACGTCCATTTATGCTCCTTACTCAACCGCGATTCCGAAAACACTTCCGGATGTTGTTCCGACTACAAGCATTCCCTTGTATACGATAGGAGAAGCTTCGATACATACGCCTGAAGAAGTCTCATTCTCAAGTCCGAGGTTTCTCTTTGTCTGTATGTATGTAATTCTTCTGTCCTTGGGATCGGCTATACCCGACTCTGCGTGGATCATGTGGACCTGTCCGATCGAGTCGCAGATAACGATGTACGCGTTTCCTTCGGAATCGTAGAAATCTACCGGTGAGCTGTACGAATAGATGTTCATATTATATTCCCAAACCTTGGTACCTAAATCCTTGTCATATGCAACAAGTTTATTGCCGCTCGCAAGGCCGTTAGTCATACTAAATGAGAAAATAACGAGATTTGAGATCGAACCTTTTCCGATAATCGGATTGCCTAAACATCCGCCGCTCTGGTCAGAATCTGACGTGTTTCCGTTATAAGTGTAGCAGGCTTCGGAATTCTGCCATACCTCTTCACCGGTAAGGCCGTTGATCTTGTAGACGAATGCAGCACCGCAGTATTCACCGGGCTCCTGCTGGTTATCGACTTCCGTACCGATATAGACATACGGTATTCCGTTCTCTTCATCGATCATGGGAGTTACGTCGGAATCATCTCTTAATACCTTGGTCCAGACCATCTCAAGAGTATTGAGATCAAGGCAGCAGAGATTCATCGTGTTATCAACGAAATAACCGTAGTTTCCGTATACGGCAATTGAGCTCTCAACACCCATGTGTGAGCCGACATTGTCGTTAAACATGTACTTATATCCGGTTACAACGGGAGATACGAGGATGTTTGTTCCCGTATAAGCCGTGTGAAGATCGAATGTGTAGATGATTCCGTTTTCGCAGGGCCAGATAAGAGTATCTGTCTCAGCATTTACGATCGGTGACGAGTCGAAAGCATTCCAGTTGCTTCTGTACGCACCGTCTTCGGAACCGTCGTACCAGTAAAGGAGCGATCCGTCCAAAAGCGAATATACATACATGCCGAATACCTTGCCGCCATTGTTGTCGGTTTGTCCGACATAAAGGAGAGGATAGCCTCTCGGATCAAGTGCGGGAGTACCCTTGATGGATGCACCTACATCGATAGGCTCTCTTGTAGGTTCACCGTTCTGGAGATTGAAGAAATAGATCTTACCGTCGAGAGCCGCAATGATTACCTCTGTAAGAGTCTGTTGCTGCTTTGCGGTATCAAACATGTTCATGTTCTGACGGACTGCCGCAGGCCACTCGGCAACCAATGGCTGGCCAGTCCACCTTACACCGCCCCACTCGAAGTTAAGTGTGGATGCAAGGAGTGTTCCGATCTCATTGAATTCCCATCTCTGCGTAAGTGAGCCTCTGTAGATATTCGTATATCCGTAGGAAGCGCAGTTTCTGAAGTTATTGCCTCTGTATGTGAAGATACCCGGGATCGATCCGTAGAATACGGGGTCGATCATGTAGATGGGGTTTTCTCTGTTATAAGGTCCGTCAACGATGTTGCCGCTGACCATAACTGTCTCGTTGATTCCGCGTTTGGAAGGATCACAGAGCTCATCTACTGCAAGCTCTTTATTGATATTGACCGATGCAAGACCGGGATAAAGGATGGGATTCTGATAATCGGTAATGGGAGGAACAGGTGTGGGCGTAGGTGAAGCAACCGAGATATAACCTGATACGTCAGTTGAGTCGATATTTGCTAGTGTCTCTTTGGCTGTTGCTTTCTTGAAGTAGACTGCAGCCAGGACGCCGGTAAGACATACAAAGAGAAGAGTGATCACGACGACGAGCGTCATGGTACCTTCATTCGGATCTCTCGACGGCTTGTAAAATCTGTTATCAGGCTCGATGTACTGGTCACCGTGCTTCATAAAACCCCTCTTAATTGTTCCTTTCCAAAAAAGTTAACGCTTATTTTAGCACGGCTCTATTGCTAACTCAAATTTTTGAGCCGTTTAAGCCTTGGAAAGCACCATAAAATAAGGGATTTTTGAGGATTTACTGCAAAGAATTGGCAAATTCCGCGATCTTATCGAGGCGGTGTCTCATGCCTGATTTGCCGATCGGGGGATCCATCATGGCGCCGAGTTCTGCAAGTGACGCACCCGGGTTTTCCATGTGTGCTTTGGCAGCTTCACGAAGCTCCGGAGAAAGCTTGCTTGCGAGCCCCGACTGCATGACTTTGGTGATGAGTTCGTTTCTTGCCGCGGCAGCTTCAGCCTGGCGCTTAGTGTTGCCCTCGTCGCAGTTAACGGCTCTTATAACCTTGCTGTTGACGTCTTTTCCGGCACGGACATTCTCGAATTCCATCATCGCCGAAGGGCTTCCGATATAGCTTAAGAAATCGGATACGTCATCGCCGTTTTTAAAGTAGACAGCAAAAGCGTTTTTGCGCTCCGCCTTTATATATTTTATGGAAAGAGTATTTAGTGCCTCCGATATCCACGAAGCGCATCTCTCATCTGTGACAAGGAATTCTATCCTGTAGCTCTTAACGGGATCCGAGCAGTAGCCTGCCGACCAGAATGCGCCTCTTAAAAAGCGCCTTGCTTCCTCCACCGTGAGCTTACCGCCTTCGATGTCGGACAACAGGATATATAACTTCTGCCAGAGGTCTGAAGAATCTGAATCTTCAAGCAGGATCTTGCCTTTGGAATACCTGCACTTTATGTTCTCCATCGCGAAAAGCTGGACGATCAGTTCAGATAACCTTTCAGGGATCTTAATCTCTTTTACGGGCCCGGAAAGATCTCCTGTTACCTGGCTTAATATCAGTCCGCATAAAGCCGTCTGTCTCTGGACAGGCTTCTTTACGGCTTTGGTAGCAGTCTCAAGCTTAACTCTTACGGAGAAGCTGTCTTCCATTAATTCTCGTCCGCCTTCTTGGTGTATCTGTGAGGCTCTTTATCGATATCCCTGTGAGAGACGATGCACTTGATGCCGTTCTCGCTGAGTTTATTTGCAATAGTTTCAGTGCAGTATACGGATCTGTGTCTTCCGCCGGTGCAGCCGATTCCGATATGAACGCACCCCTTGCCTTCCTTTTCATAATAAGGAATTACAAAGGAAAGGATCTCGGATGTCATATAGTTGAACTCATCCGTCTCTCTGAAGCCTTCAAGATACTTGGCAATCTCTTCATCTTTACCCGTGAAGTTTCGAAGCTGCGGCAGATAGAACGGGTTCGGCAAAAATCTTACGTCGAACACGTAATCGCAATCTACGGGAAGTCCGTACTTGAATCCGAAAGATTCAACGACGACAAGAATGCTCTGGCTGTCCTGATTCTTAATGATGTCACCTATGGCCTTGCAAAGCTCTGCATCTGTAAGAAAAGAAGTATCAACGACAACTGTTGCTATCTCTCTTATGTTCTCTAGCATCTTCCTCTCAGCAGAAAGCGCCTTGGTAAGAGATCCCTTCTTGCCTGCAAGAGGGTGCTTTCTTCTTGTCTGCTGGTATCTGCTGATGAGCACCTGGTCTGATGCTTCAAGGAATATGACTTTATAAGTGCATCCGAGCTCCTCGTCTATGAGAGCCAATGCTTCGTCAAAACCGTCCAGGTATTCCTGTGATCTGATGTCGACTACAAAGGCAAGTTTAGGCGTGGAGAATCCTTCACCGTTTCTGCCTCTCAAAAAGCTCTTTACAAGGTCCGGAAGAACATAAGGCGGGACATTATCCATGCAGAAATATCCGCAGTCTTCCAAATACCTGACAGCCGCACTCTTTCCCGCACCGCTCATTCCGGTAAGAAACAACAGTTCCATCAACAGCCTCCGAAATTACCAACCAACCGTACTTCTTTTTCAAGCCTTACGCCTGAATTCTCGTACACTTTTTCCACCACATAATCTATAAGTCTCATGACGTCGGAAGCCTTTGCAGTGCCTCCGTTATTAACAACAAAACCGGCATGCTTGGGAGATACCTGCGCACCGGAATCATCAAGGGCAAAACCCTTAAGGCCTGCCTCTTCTATAAGCTTTGCGGCAAAGTAACCCTCGGGTCTCTTAAATGTAGAACCTGCAGAAGGAACGTCCAGAGGCTGGCTTGCAGTCCTTCTGTTCCTCAGGTCTTCAACCTTAGCGGTTATCTCTTCCTTGTTTCCTTTTGAAAGGATCGCTTCAAAGCCCAATATGACGGCAGTCTTTCTTTCGCTGTTCAGCTTTTCGAAAAGACTCGTCCTGTATCCGAATTCACATAGACTTCCGTCTATATGTTTTATCTCCATTCCGTCCCAGTAGCTGACCTTGGTTACAAAGTCTTTGGTCTCTCCGCCGTAGGCTCCGGCATTCATGAATACCGCGCCGCCGCATGAACCGGGAATGCCGCATGCAAACTCGGCACCCGTAAGCGAGAGCTCGGTGCAGTAGCTTCCGAATCTTGCATAAGAAAGACCTGCTCCTGCGGTTATCTTCACTCTGCCGTCAGGAAGTTCTTCTGAAGAAAGTTCGCTCATGTTCTTGCCGATCCTGATAACAAGACCGTCAAAACCTTCGTCGGAGATAAGGCAGTTGGAGCCGTTGCCCAATACGAATACATCCCAGTTCATTTCGCCTGCGAGCCTAAAGAGCCTCGCTACTTCATCACCTGTCGAAGGCTCAGCGAAAAACTTTGCCGGGCCGCCGCATCTGAATGATGAATATCCCGCAAGCGGAACGTTTTCGAGGATGGCAATATCAGCCATCTAATGACTTCCCGGGGAATACTCTGGATACGAGATCCTGAGCAGCATTGTAGCCCATCTTCTTGACTCTGTAGTTGATCGCAGCAGCCTCGACGATGATCGCGAGGTTACGTCCGGGTCCTACCGGGATCGTTACTGAAGGAACCTTTATGCCCAGGATATCGTAAGTCTCTTCCGTAAGACCTAATCTGTCGTATGTCTTCTTCTCATCCCAGAGCTCGAGATTGATTACGAAGTCGATGTTCTCCTGCTGCTTAACGGCGGATACACCATAGAGTTCCTTAACGTCCAGGATACCGATGCCGCGGATCTCGATGAGGTGCTTGATAACATCCGGAGCTCTGCCCAAAAGCGTCGTCTCGGATACTTTTCTGATCTCGATCTGGTCATCTGCGATAAGTCTGTGACCTCTCTTAACGATCTCCAAAGCAGTTTCTGATTTACCTACGCCGGACTCGCCGAGGATAAGGATACCTTCACCGTTTACCTCGACAAGAACGCCGTGCATCGATACACGCGGAGCGAGCTCCATCTTGAGGTACTTAACAAGCTCTGACGAGAAATCAGATGTGGCCTGTGAAGTCCTTAATACGGGAGTCTGATACTTTCTTGCGGCATCCAAGATCTCCTTGTGAACTTTGTGGTCGCGCGTAACGATCAGCGCGGGAATGTTCTTTTCGAAAAGAGCAGATACGGACTTAGCCCTCTCCTCAGAGGAGAGGTTGTCCAGATATGCATGCTCCATGTTACCGATCATCTGGATTCGGTCAGGTCCGAAGTGATCGTAGTATCCTGCAAGCTGCAGGCCGGGACGCGTAACGTCCGCTACGCATATCCTTCTTGACTCGATATCACCTGAATCGTATACAACCTCAAGGTTGTACGCTTTTACGATCTCTGATAAAAAGACGCTCGAAAAAGGCATTTTAACTTAGGACCTCCAAAAACCTGATCAGAATTCGATCTCTACCTTATGTTCCTTACCGTCTGTTGCAACAGGAAGGAGCGTACCCTCGCAGGACTCGCCGTCAAGCTTAACCTTGATGCCGTCCTGTGCACGGATGAAGCCCTCAGGCTTTGTGATGTGGATATCGTAAGATGTTCCGCATACGGATACCTTAACATCAAGTCTCTTATCGGACTGTCTGAGGATTGGCTCAACTCTCAAACCTTCGCTTGTGAATTCGATACCGAAGCACTGGAAGAGTGAAAGGAGAAGCCATGTAGACGTACCGGAGAGTGTAGGTCCGATGTTCTCGCCTGTCTGGCTGTTGTTGTACTGTGTGCACCATCTCGGGTTACCGCATGTAACGAAAGGTGTCTTAAGTGTGTTGTAAGGCAGGATCTTATCAATGATCCAGTAAGCCGTGTCAGCAAGTCTTGAAGCAAGAGCCTCATCCTTAACTGTCTTTGCAGCACCGAGCATAGCGGAGCATGCCATCATGTTCGCATGCTTGAATACGCCGCCGTTCTCACGGTCGCCGGGATAATACAAAGCAACGTCGATCTTAGGTGCGATCCTCGGATAATCAACTGTTGAGCAGAGTCTGAATCCGTAAGGTGTCTTAAGATACTTGTCGAGTGAATCGAGCATCGTGTTGATCTCTTCTTCCGAAGCAACGCCTGCAAGGAGTGACCATGAGAAGCTGTTGAGGAAGTATGTGCCGGGATGTCCTGCTTCTACAGCAAGTCCGTCGCCCTGTGCACCGAGATATGCAATGTCTGTTCTGTCTTTTCTGTTAAAGAGAACTCTGCAGTAGAAGTCGCCCTTCCAGCAGTGTTCACGAAGGTTTGCTGCAAGCTTGTCTGAAAGCGCCTTGATGTCGTCTGCAGCAGCATCGCCTGTCTTTCTGAACATAGTCTCTGCAGCATCGAGAGCAACCTTCAAAAGGAAGCCGTTCATTACTGATTCGGAGAACTCTGAATCGTAAGGAACTTCGCCGTAAGCCTTGCCGTTAGCAGCGAGCTGCTCCTTGTATTCTGCAACCTTATCCTTACCGGAAATTGCATCGGGATCGACTCTCAGGCAGTCGTTCCAGTCGGCACGGTCGATAAGCGGAATGCCGTGCTTACCGAGTGAGATCCTGCCGCTGTACATGAGGATAGCCTTGATCGTATCCTTGAGCTTACGCTTAACGCCTGCATCGGTCTTCTTGACCTTAGTGCCTGCCATTACGAACTCCTCTTCGAGGAATGCATAATCGTCTGTGAGGCCCAGGTATCTGTCCAAAGCCTGGAGGAGCCAGAGTCCGTCATCTGACCACCAGCCGGGTTCTTTACCGATCCAGTAGAAGTTGTGGTTTGTGTAACCGTCTTCGTAAACGTTCTCGATCCAGCCTGCGAGCATCTCCTTAACAAAGTCTGTTCTTCCCATGCCTGCGAAATAGTACATGGAAGCGAAAATATCCTGGATCTCTCTGAAGCCGATCTCACGGTAACCCTTCTGTGTCCAGTCGAGTGATCTCGAAACGAAAGTCTGATAGAATACCTGGAACGGAAGGTTGTTGTTAACGTAAGCCTCGAAGTCCTTATCGTCGTGTGAGATCTTCATGTAGTTGGAATACATTCCTGCGAAGTCGATGACATCCTGAAGGTCCTTTGCAAGGTTTGCAGGGTTCTTGATGTATTCGGCAACTGCTTCAACTTCTGCTGCAGGTGTCTGGTCAACTACGAACTTGTCGTTTACGCAATCGGAAGAAAGGCATGTGATGTTGTCGACACGTACGGAGCCCTTTGCCTTGATCGTGAAAGGTGTGGATGTAGCGAAGAAGCCGGGACCCTTTCTTGAAGGTCTTGAAGCCAGAGGATAAATGAACTCAGGCTTTTCGAGGCTTCCGGAACCAACGAAATCAGCATATCTGCATGCGTACTGGTCAGCGAAAATGTCGCCGTCAGCACTGTGGACTACAGTCTCGTTGAATCTGATGTCGCCCTTTGTGCCGTTAGGGTTGGGATCTGCGCTTACTGCACGGATCTCGTTATTCTCGTTGAAGAATACCTGTGACTCGCCTACTACTGTCGTGAAGATAACGTCTTCTGAAAGAGCGTGTGTCTGCTTTGTACCGAACATACCCGTGCAGACAACTCTAAGATCTCTGTCTTCAGAAGTTGTGTTCTCGATGTCGATGAGCTGTGCTTCGCATGCAACGGGGAGGCCTTCTCTCTGGGGAACGATGAAGATCGTTCTCTTTACGTTGAGGCCGCACTCGAGCTCGTAGCTGATGATTGTTCTGTTCTGTGAGTGGATCGTCCGGATCTTCTTGAGGCCGTCAGCGATTGCCTTGCCTGACCAGAATATCTGCTTGCCGTTCTCTACGAGATAGAACTGTCTGTTTGCCGGGAAACCGTTCTCTTCAGGGAGATAATCCCATCTTGTTGCGAGAACCTGTGTATCGGCGTGTGATCTGAAAGAACCGCCGCCCAGGCTGTCTACGGCACTCTTAGGTGTTGACTGCAGAGGATGGATAAAACCTATACGGTTGCCGATGAGCATGTTCGTATAGTAGTGGGGTCCGGGTGAAGGTGTGGAAGGATCGAAGATAAGCTCGCCCTTGCCGTTGAGCTCTCCGCCCCATGTCTCAGTGCTGCTGATAAGCTCACTGCATCTTGCAATGACAGCAGCGTCAAAGCCTGCATCGGCGATGGCTCCGCCCTTTTCGGTCAGTGCCTTAAGGCCGTTTCCTTCCTTGATGAGAAGGATGCTTGAACCTTCATTTACAGTCTTGGAGAACTGCGCGAAAACCGCATCGTCTGAGGCAAGGATGTTAACTGCCATGCTGTCGAATCCCAATCCTGAGATGCCGATAACGACAGGCTCTTTGCCAAAGCGTACGTACTGCGCAGAGATTCCGCCCTTTGTATTGTCAGCTCCGAACTTCCTGATAAGGAGCTCTTTTGCAGAACATCTCTCTCCTCTTGCTTTTTCACCGATGTAACCCATAATGATCCTCCGCGGATAGAAAATTTAATATGCCTGTTTTCAGCAAGTAACCCCACGGTTCAAAAAGTAAACTGCGGGGTTTTGCTTTAGTTAATGACTTAAACTGCCGGCTTTAAAAACCGTATCTCAGCCAAGAACAACCTCGACCTTGTGAGTCTTGCCGTCGCCTGCAACAGGAACGATGCAGCCGTCGATCTCATTTCCGTCGACTGTGAGTTTCTTGACGCCCTTGCATACGTGGTCAGGATTCTTGATCTCGATCTCATATACGTCGCCTCTGAACTTACGCTCTACCTTGAATCCGTCCCAAGCGGAAGGGATTGAAGGATCAACTCTCAGGCCGTCAAACTCAGGCTTGATGCCGAGGATGTACTGTGAGATTGCAACCATGTTCCAAGCAGCCGTACCTGTGAGCCAGGAGTTCTTGCCCTGACCGAAGTTCTTGGCATCCTTACCGCCGATCATCTGACCGTAAACGTAAGGTTCTGTCTT
>JAEIGA010005422.1_pt1 | contig 19494 bp, 15 predicted proteins | sample 9270691 | NCBI WGS metagenome assembly JAEIGA01 (sample SAMN17057246, study PRJNA624740) | gut metagenome | biome: biome; isolation source: fecal sample | host: Bos grunniens | place: China: Xizang | collected 2019 | reverse complement strand
TGGAGGGTGATGTGTTTCAGCGGAGTGTCGTTAAGGATAGGGAGTAGGGAAATGCCCTCGCTTTCATCTGTGAGTCCAAGGCGCATCTTGATGCTAAAGGTGATGTCGTCGCGTTGGCGGATGATTTCGGCAATCTGCTTTACGCATTCAGGGTGTTGCAGGATGCCAGCACCGCGTCCGTGACGCGTTTGTAGGGGAAAGGGACACCCCATATTCACATCCATCTCGCGGTATCCTAAATCGTAAAGGTAATCAACGAGGAACGAAAATTCCTCACCGTCCTTTGCTATGACTTGTGGCACAATGGGTACGCCAGCGTTAAATTCAGGGCGTACATCTCTGGCATCTTTCGTTCGGATACTCTTGTGTTCCAAACGCAAGAAGGGAGTGTAATATGCAGTCACGCCACCCACCAATTCATGGTGGATGCGGCGGTATGTGTCTTCCGTGAAACCTTGAAGAGGGGCGAAGTATAAGGGAAGCATGGGGAATGGAGAAATGAGAACGGAGGAATGAGAAAGATCATGCGGAGGACTTTGTACTCTGCAAGTTGTGCTTTGTACTCTGCAAGTTGTACTCTGACTTAACGTAGTTCTACACCAATATGGGAAATGCCGTGGACGGGAAGTGGGGTGCAGGGACGTATGGATATGGTGCCTTTCAAACTATCGGTACAATGGATTTCGCCGAGAGGAGTGAGGATGTCTCGATGATGGAGTCCCTTGCCTGTGAAATTACCTGTTTCGTCAGTAATTTCTACTTGTATGGTGTCTATGCGAGTCGCCTTAATGTGCTGCCAATGTTGCGTAATCTCTAATGGAAGTCGTTGTGTGTCGTAACGGTGTGCTTTAGTCGTACGCACGAACACATATAATTGGTGGGGAGTAGGGGAACTTTCAAGTTGAATTTCAAAGTTTGCTTCATCCTCGGGTAACCATTGTTGGGCATCTATGGGCAGAAAAGCAGTGTAGGCTGCAGGGGAAGTGCAGCCTACAATCAGCAGTATGGTTATTAGGATAATGTTTCGCATTGAACGAAAGTCGTAAAGCAAGGGACGATTTTAGTTGGGACGGTCGCCCGTTCCCTTCTTCTTGGGGCGACGTTCTCCACGATTGTTGCGGTGCTCGTTGTTGGGGCGTTGCTCCTGATTACCATTGTTGTGGCGTTGTTTGTCCCCACGTTGTTTATTGTTCTTACGCTTGTTCTTGTCAAAGCGTGTAAGACTTTCCTGTTCTGCCAAGTCCAAAGAACCCTTAGGAGCTTCATCGGTAGATTCCACAAGTGACAGGGGCTTTTCGCCCTTCTTATTCATGTTGTGGATTTCAAAGGCACGTTCTGCACTAATGGTGGTAACGTTTGCCGCCATGCGCTTGTCGGTGCTGTAACTAACTGTGCCAGCAAGGATGTCTGCCTTGAAGAAGTAGAAGGTGGCATCAGCAGTTTCCAAAGTAATTTCACGACTTGGCAACTTGCGTGAAGCCTCCATGTAAGTATCAACTTCGTAGTTGAGGCAACATTTGAGTTTTGCACACTGCCCAGCCAGTTTCTGGGGGTTGGGAGATATGTCTTGGAAACGTGCAGCTGCTGTAGAAACGCTGTTAAAGTTTTTTACCCAAGTCGCGCAACAGAGTTCGCGTCCGCAGGGACCAATCCCTCCGATGCGCCCTGCTTCTTGGCGCGCACCAATTTGGCGCATTTCAATACGCACGTGGAAGGTTTCGGCAAGTACCTTGATGAGCTGGCGGAAGTCTACGCGTTGGTCTGCGATATAGTAGAAAATTGCTTTGTTGCAGTCCCCCTGATATTCCACATCGCCAATCTTCATGTCAAGATTAAGATCCTTGGCGATTTGACGCGCTTGAATCATGGTGTCGTGCTCGCGTGATTGCGCTTCTTCGTACTTCTCCATATCCACGGGACGTGCTTTGCGGTAGATACGCTTGATCTCCGTGCCAGGTTTGAGGCTTGCCTTCTTCATTTGCAGAGGAACGAGTTGCCCCGTGAGACTTACCACACCGATGTCGTGTCCTGGTGATGCTTCTACGGCAACGATGTCCCCCTTCTGCAGGGGAATGCGATTCTCATTGCGGTAATAACCTTTGCGGGTATGTTTGAATTGCACTTCCACGAGGTCGCACGCATCGTTGTTGCCAGGGATATCGGCAAAATAGTCGTAGGTGTTGAGTTGTTTGTCCTGTCTGCCGCAACCTTTTGCACTAAGTCCGCGTAGACAAGGGTGTATCATGAATTCTTTGTTCATATATTAAAGGGAGTAGGTATACTATATATATTAAGTGCGATTGCTATTGTTGAGGGAAACTTATTTTATCAGCAAAACTATCATCTTGAGCGCAAAGTCAAAGAATACCATTTTGGAGTTTACATTCTGTGTAATGTCTCGCTCGGCAAGTGAAAGTTCTTCCATAATTCCGATGACATTACGTTCATTGATGAAGGGCGAGAAACGTGTGGAAAATTCTCGCTCATTGTTTGCCATGTAATTTAGCTCGGGTTGTTGAAAATTAAAGATGAAATTTTCGCGCACCATGTGTTGGCAGTAGCGCAAGAAATTCTTTTGTTTCTCGCGACCCCATTCAGCTACAAGTTCACTCCATTTCTGCATCTCCTTGATGTCTCGCATATAGCATTTTCTCATGAGCTGCACGAAGAGGTCGAAGAATATTGATGTGTCCTCGTTAATTTGAATAAGGTTGACCGCCTGAATATAACTTCCGTTTGCATTGCGTGAGATGGAAAGTGCCATTTCCTCTGCCATTCCGTGGTGAGCGACCAATGCTTGCTGAATTTCTGTAACCGTTAGCGCAGGGAACTCAATTGCCTGTGTGCGACTGGTGATTGTAGATAACAAGCGCTCGGGAGCATCAGTAAGGAGCATCATTACCGTTTTTGCTGGTGGTTCCTCAAGTACCTTTAGAATCTTATTTGCCGCTTGTTCGTTAATCAACTCTGCATGCCAAATGATGACAACGCGGAATCCACCTTGTTGGGCTGTTAGACTAAGCGCATCTGAAAGGTATGCTGCATCTTTTACGTTAATAATGGGTTGTTGGTTCTCTGTTCCCATTGCTGCATACCATCGCTTCGTGTCAAGGTATGGAGATTGCTTTAGTTCTTCCCGCCAAGTGCGTAGATGTGACGTACTCAGGGTTTCATCCGCAGACTTTTTGTTAGGAAACAGGAAGTGCAAGTCGGGATGTTCAAAATTCTTCATCATCTTGCAAGAGCGACATTCGCCACAGGGATTACCATCTGCGGGCGACTGGCAGAGCAGTGCCTCAGCAAAGGCAAGTGCCATGGGCAACTTCCCGCAACCTTCAGGGCCGCTGAAGAGTTGGGCATGCGGAATGCGCCCCGTAACGATTTGTCGACGGAGACGTTCCTTAATGCCCTCTTGGGCTATGACGGAGGTGTAGAGCATGGGATGGAAAATGAGAAATCAGAAATGAGAAATGAGAAACCATGCGGTTGGACTATAACGTTCCTGCATCTTTCTCCTTTTTCCTTTCTCCTTTTAATAAATTTGTTTCGCAATTTCTGCAATAGAATCTACCGCTGAAACGGTGTAGAAGTGCAGGCTGGGGCAACCGTGAGCGAGGAGTTCTTTACACTGTGCCACGCTCCACTCAATGCCCAATTGTTTCACCTGTTCATCGGTGGTGCATTTCTGCGCCTCGCGGACAAGTGCTTCGGGAAGGTCACAGTGGAACACCTTGGGCACGACCTGCAACTGCGCCAATCTCGTGAGCGGTTTGATACCAGGGATGATGGGCACTTCAATTCCTTCCTGACGGCATTTCTCTACGAAGCGGAAGTATGCCTGATCATCGTAGAAGAGTTGCGTTACGCCATATTCAGCCCCCAGTTCCACCTTGCGCTTAAACCACGAGAAGTCCGTCTGTAAGTTCGGTGCTTCCTCGTGCTTCTCTGGGTAGCATGCCACACCGTAATTGAAGTGCTTGCCTGGCACCTTGATGGGCGAACCGTCGATAAACGTGCCGTTGTTGAAGGCATTGATTTGCTCCTGCAACTCTGTGGTATGTGCATAACCTTCAGGTTCGGGTTGGAACATGGCATCCTCTTTCGCCTTGTCGCCGCGCAACACAAGGAGATTTTCAATACCCAAGAACTGAAGGTCGAGCAACATGTATTCAATCTGCTCCCTCGTGTAACCGCTACACACAACGTGGGGCACTACGGGAATATTGAAGGCATTTTTTATGGCTGCCGCTACAGCAACAGTTCCAGGACGTCGGCGCATACGGTGGCGCTGCATGAGTCCGCCGCCCAAGTCTTTGTAAACAAACTCCGAGCGGTGGGTGGTAATGTTGATGTATTTGGGCGCAAACTCTCGCAGCTTTTCAATCGTAAGGCGCAGGTTTTCAAAGCCCGTGCCTTTCAGGGGTGGCAACACCTCGAATGAAAAGGCGGGACCTTCTTTATGGATGAGTTCCGTGATGGACATAGTTCCGAGTTTGAGATGGTAGTAAGGATGTCGGAGCAACGTACGTCTCTATGGTTCATTGCAAACCCTAAATCAGCGTGTGTCGCGTCCACACAATCCCATTAAGGTACAAAAATACATTTTTCCTCTGAGACCTCCAACCTTTCGTTGAAAATATATACTACTCTTGTTGGGACTTAGGAGATGCTATATCAGTGGCAGCAAAAAGCGTGTGAAGCGGTTGTTCCTTAAAGGTGTTAAGGTGTGCCTCATTGCGCTCTTTACAGAAATGCTTCCACGGCGTTTTGTCGCTCGTGTTGATGAGTTCATTGCCGTCAGCGTCAAGGGCATTCAGCAGGTCGCCCGCCTTGATTTGGTTGATGTCGTAAGCAGGGACGTAGGTGAGTTTTTCAGGATTTTCCTCGTTGGTGGTTTCGATTAAAATTCCCACCTTGCAGAGGGTGTAAACGATTTGTGTGACCAAGCGAATGTGCACGTCATTGGCTTCGGCGAGTTCTTCTGCAGAGTAGGGGGCTTCCTTGTCGGCATATCGTTTGCAAATGCTTGAGGCGATGCGTAGGCAGAGGTAGTCGTGGTAGCGACGGCTGACGATGACATTCTCCTTGCCGCGGTAAAAACTCTTAAAGTTTTGATTGACATACGCCAAGGTACATCCAAAGAGGGTGATGGTCCACGCAATTTGGCACATCAGCAGGAAGAGGGGGAGTGCGGCAAACGAACCGTAGATGGCGTTGTAAGAAGTCAACCACACCTGCGAATTAAGGTATCCCCATTGCAACACCTGAAAGGCGATGCCAGTAATGACGCCCGCAAGGCCAGCGCTTAGAAACTTTACACGCGTGTTGGGGATGTACATGAAGAGTCCTGTGAAGAACAAACAGGTGAGTACCCACGGGCTTAACTTCACCAGTATCAGCACCGTAGGGCGAAGCACTACTTCATCCGCAGAGAGGGTGTCGAGGAAATTGTAGATGAAAATGCTGAGGCCCGTGGTCGCCACAATAAACACGGGTAAGAGGAAGATGATGGAGGTGTAGTCGGTCAGTTGTCTGGTGAAGGGACGGTTGCGCTTCACCTGCCAAATCTGGTTGAAGGTTACCTCAATCGTGTTGGTCAGGTTGAACAAGGTCCAGAGCAACAGCAGCACACCAAAACCCAAGAAGATGCCTCCGCTGGAGTGGGAGAGGTAGGAGTTGACAAACCCAATCACCGTGTCCTGCACCTCGGGCGTCGCCACAAGGTTGTCTTTAATCAACTGTTCGACCAGCGAACTCAACCCAAATCCCTTGGCGATAGCAAAGATAATGGCGAGCAAGGGAACTATGGCAAACAGCGTGGTGTAGGTCAGTGCGGAGGCGCGGAAGTACATACGCTCTTGCAGGAAGCAACGCGTCGTGACAATCAAGCGGCGCAACACCTCGGCAGGAAGAAACTCTGCAGGAATTTCCCACAGGTCATGAAGCAAGAATTGCTGTATTTTTGAGAAGGAAAGGTTCATGGTGTTTGAGTCGTAATTAGAAATCTCACCGTAGGGCAGAAAATATACCCTCATTTTATATTTTCTACAAAGGTAAGAAAAAGGTTGGTGGTTCATAGCTCGTGAGCAGAGAAATATGAGGTGTCTTATTTCCAACGTATGTTGAAACTATACATAATGATTCCTATTTGGAAAAGTGTATCTTAAGCAGGAGTTCAAAACGGTCGTTCAGGATGGCTTGTAAAAAATGTGCAATTTGCTGATTATTCTGGAAGTAGGCGCTGTGGCAGTTTTACGCTCAATGGTGGTGAAAACAAACTCCAAGTTAATTTCATTTAACTCCATATTAGTTTCATTTAAGTCCGTGTTTGTTTTTAGAATATCCAGTAAATATTTACAAAATCAGGTATTGAGGCATGATAAAAGGGCTTTTTAACCTGTCTATAGTTATAAAATTCGGAGCATCAAGGAAAATATGACTGAGGAAATAAAACAAAAAAGCATTGATAACCGTAAGATTATCAATGCTTTTGATTTCAGTCGGGGTGACTGGAATCGAACCAGCGACCTCACGCCCCCCAGACGCGCACTCTAACCGGACTGAGCTACACCCCGAAATCGCTTGCAAAAGTACTACTTTATTTTGTTTTAGCAAGGGCTGATGGATGAAAATTTTGATTCTTTTGAAAAATATATTCTTGTGGAGATGGTTTTGTAAAGTTGAGGCAACGAATTTGCATAGAATGTTAAGTGGGGAACTAAACAACTTCAGTATTTTTTTTTAGATTGTGACGAGAACCATTACTGGTGAGTTTCTTGTCACATAATATATATACCGTAGATTTTACCTTTCATAAAACTCTTTGTATACCATTATTTTTACTATCTTTGCCACGTTAATGTAAAAGTATATTCTATGAAACCTTTATTTATAGCTGGTCCCTGCGTGATTGAGTCGGCAGAACTCTTAGACGTTGTTGCTGCAAAGTTAGCGCAGATAAAGGAACAGACAGGTGCTGAGGTTTATTTCAAAGCATCTTTTGATAAGGCCAATCGCACTTCGATTCATTCCTTCCGTGGTCCTGGTTTGGAACAAGGTTTGCAGATGTTGGCAGATGTTAAGGCGAAGTACGGACTTCCCCTTTTGACCGATGTGCACGAAAGTTTCCAGGCTATTGCCGCTGGTGAGGTGGTGGACGTGTTGCAAATTCCTGCCTTCCTATGCCGTCAGACGGATTTGCTCGTTGCTTCGGCACAAACGGGTAAGACGGTGAACATCAAGAAGGCGCAATTCCTTTCGGGCGAAGATATGCAGTATCCCGTTGAGAAGTGCAAAGAGGCGGGGGCTAAGGAAGTGTGGCTCACGGAGCGTGGTAACATTTACGGTTACAACAATCTTGTGGTGGATTTCCGCAACATCCCTTTAATGAAGAATTATACCGACCGTGTAATTATGGACTGCACACACTCTGTGCAGCGTCCCGGTGCGGCAGGTGGTAAGACGGGTGGCAACCGTGAATTCGTTCCAGCTATGGCAAAAGCTGCAAAGGCCTTTGGTGCGAATGGTTATTTCTTTGAAACGCACCCTAATCCTGAACAGGCTTTGAGCGATGGTCCCAACATGCTTTACTTGGATGAGTTAGACGGACTCATTCAGGAATTGTTGGCATAAATAGAAAAGGTTTTAAGGTCGCATTGCAGGACAAGAGTACAACTAACAGAGTACAACTACCATCCGGATGGACTTCTTAACCTCAAGATTTTTCTTGACATAAGAACATAAGTTTAAAATTAATATATTTTGTTCTTTTGTTCTTCTGTCTTCAAAAACCTCATAACCTCAAGAACATTACTATGAGTTTACACATAGAAACCGCAATAAAATGCCTTCGCGATGAGTCTGACGCCATTCTAGGTCTGATTCCGTTGCTCGATGAAAACTTTGACAAGGCTGTAGAACTGATTCTTGCCAGCAAGGGTAAGTTGGTCGTAACGGGCGTAGGTAAGAGCGGACACATTGGTGCGAAGATTGCGGCAACACTTGCCTCGGTGGGTACGCCCAGTTTCTTTGTCAATCCCCTTGATGCCTTCCATGGTGACTTGGGTATGATTCAGCAGGAAGACGTGGTGTTGGCCATTTCTAATTCAGGTCACACCGATGAGTTGTTGCGCTTCTTGCCGTACTTTATTGACCGTGGTATTCCCGTGATTGGTATGAGTGGCAATCCTCAGTCGCTTCTTGCGCAGTATAGTACGGCTCATCTTAATATTGCCGTAGAACGTGAAGCTTGTCCTTTGAATCTTGCTCCTACAAGTTCAACAACGGCAACTTTGGCTTTGGGTGATGCCCTTGCGTGTGCACTCATTGTGGCACGCCAGTTCCAGGCAAAGGATTTTGCACAGTACCATCCTGGTGGTTCTTTGGGACGTCGCTTACTTACAAAGGCAAAGAATGTGATGCGCACGGACGACCTTCCTGTGGTGCCTCCCACAATGTTGCTCAGCGAAGCTGTTATTCACATGACTACGGGACGTCTCGGTCTTTGCGTAGCGGTGGAAAATGAAAAGGTGGCGGGGATTATTACCGATGGTGACGTGCGTCGTGCCATGCAGAACTCTCAAGACAAGTTCTTCCAACTGACAGTGGCAGATATCATGTCAAAGAATCCTAAGAAGGTAACTCCTGAAACAAAGATTCATGCGATTGAAAAAATCTTCCAACAACACAAGATTCATTGTGTGCTTGTAACTGATGCTGACGACCATTTGATTGGTCTCGTAGACTCGTTCAGCACAATGCTTTAGCAAAACCTCATGCTACGACTAATTCTAACAACGCTTTTATTTATCATCAGTGGAATCGCTTTTGCTCAGCCGAGCCGAAGCGATTCTGCTGTTGTGTCGTTCCTGCGCGATAAGTTTGATGTGCGCTTTTCGGATAACAACAGCGTCGTGTTTTTTAAGACGGGGCAGGAGAAGTTTGATGACCTCTTTCAGGCGGTGCGCCAAGCCAAGCACAGCATCCACATGGAGTATTTTAACTTTCGCAACGACTCCATCTCCAGTTTGTTGTTCGATCTTTTAGCCGAAAAGGCTGCTGAGGGCGTAGAGGTAAGGGCGCTCTATGATGGATTTGGTAATTGCTCAAACGACCGTCCCCTGAAGCGCCACCACTTAGACTCGCTGCACCATCGTGGCATTCAAATCTATGAGTTCGACCGCTTGGAGTTTCCCTTCTTACACAATAGTTTTTTCCGTGATCACCGTAAGGTTGTGGTGATTGACGGACTTATTGCTTACACGGGCGGAATGAATGTGGCGGACTACTATGTGGTGGGCAAACCCGAGTTTGGCGCGTGGCGCGACCTCCATTGTCGCATTGAGGGCGATGCTGTGGCAGAACTTCAAAAGGTGTTTGTGGATTTCTGGAATGCTGTTACATTTGAACGTCTCCAGGGCGAACAGTATTATCCTGGGGAACGACAAGCGAAGGATTACTTTACGGGACTCAAGGTGGATACCACGAGTACAGTAGGCAAGAAGATGATAGGTGTAGTCAATCGTATTCCTCGTGAATCTTCTCGTATTATGGAACAGACCTTTGTCGAGATTCTCGACAAAGCAGAGCATCGCGTGCAACTCATTAACCCTTACTTCACACTTACTAACAAGGTGGTGCGCGCCTTTAAGCGTGCGCTCAAGCGCGGGGTAAAGATGGAAATTATGGTTTCTGCAGTCAGCGATATTCCCGTCACTCCCAATGTCACGGAGTATTATTGCAAGGAATTTGGAGAACTGGGCGCAGAGATACACGTCTTCCACGGTGGTTTCCATCATTCTAAAGTCATGATGGTGGATGATAGTTTCCTCTTCTTAGGCAGTGCTAATCTTAACGGCAGAAGTCTTAAAATGGACTATGAGTGTAATGTGTTGATTGCCGATAGTGCTGCTACTCAAGCGATGCAGACGATTTTTGAGCAGGATAAAAAGAATCAGTGTGTAGTGATGACATTGGCGGACTACCGTAAGAAGCCCCTCATGCGCCGCTTCTGGAATTGGTTGTATCATTTTGGTTCACCAATGCTATAATATTAAATGTATATACTAAGATATTAGCGTCCGGTAAACTTCTTGTGAAGATGTGGTCTGAAAAACCTTTAATCCAATAGCCCAGGGTGTTGCCCTGGACTAATGGATTTATCCCCTTCCAGGGGAATCATGCAAACTGTGTGGCTTACATTATTTCAACAACCCTATATTCAGAGAGTTATGGGCGTTTACCTGACGCCAATATTATCTAAAAGCGAATGTTCGTCCTTCACTTGTAAATATAGTATTGTTTAACCAGACAAAAATAAATCCCAGTATGGAATTTACTCCGTACTGGGATTTTTTAGATGGTGAATTTATCTACCCTTTGTATAGATAATTTCGTAGAAACAGGGATAGACACTGTTCATTGCTTCGCTTTGTCCTTCTGTGCTGGGCACGATAAGGCGAACTTTGGCAACTTCTGCATCTGGACTATTTTGGCGTCCGAGCTTAATGAATTGAAGAGGGAGAATCCACCCAGAGGGAACGGAAACTCCGTAAAGGCTGCTCATCAGTCCGCTGGTAAATGATGCCGTGATGGTTCCGTAATTTTTTTGTACGGTCATACGGTCGTAGTAGATTTCAGTAGTAGCAGATTGTGCGTTTGTACTTTGGATAGAGTCGCCTGCAATGTTAAATTCAATGTGACGGCAGATTACTGTTGCCGATTCTCCATCTTGTAAGCGCTCTCCTGTGCCTTCTCTCACGATTTGCATGTAGACTCCCGAACCTCCGAGTAGCACGTATTCATTTTCAGCGACATTCGTCACGGTGTCATTCGCGTAAAATTCGCTTTCGCTGATTACCTTGATGGGAGCAGGAACGTCTAAGGTTACATCCCCAGTTTCTTTATCCACTACGCGTGTGCCGTAGTTGAGGAAATTAGAGATTTGAGCGCCTTCCGTCTTGCGCAATTCTGCGTAAGTGTCTTCTTCTTCGCAGGAACAGAGAACGGGAAGGCACACCCCCAAGAGGAGTGTGCTTCCCAATGTGTGATAAAGTATGCTTTTAAGAGTCATTTCCTATTCAAATTCGGGGGCAATAAGTTTGTAACCCTTTCCGTGTACATTAATGATTTCCACTGAGGGATCATCCTTCAAGTGTTTGCGGAGCTTGGTGATGTAAACGTCCATAGAACGTGCGTTGAAGTAGTTGTCGTCTACCCAAATCGTCTTGAGGGCATAATCACGTTGAAGGATTTCTCCGATGTTCAAGCAGAGCAATGTCAGGAGCTCACATTCCTTTGTAGTGAGCTTGATCACCACACTTTCGCGGGTAAGTGTTTGCTTCTGTGTGTCAAAGACGAAACTACCGAGGGGGTAAGAAGTGCGTTCCTTATTCTTGCGCTTCAAGCTACGGCGCATCACGGCTTCAATACGGTAGGTGAGTTCCTCCATAGAGAAGGGTTTGGTCAAGTAATCGTCAGCTCCGAGTTCAAAACCGAGATATACGTCCTCCTTCATATTGCGCGCGGTGAGGAAGATGATAGGTACGTCCTTATTTACCTGCTTCACTTCCTTTGCAAGTGTGAAACCATCCTTGCGGGGCATCATTACGTCGAACACACACAGGTCATATTTATCTTCGGTAAAGGCTTTGTAACCAAGTTCTCCGTCTGCGCAAAGCGTAGTGTCAAAACCTTTTGCGTTAAGGTACTCACGGAGCAACATACCGAGGTTTTCATCATCTTCACAGAGAAGAATCTTTTTCTTTTCGTCCATAGTAATTTAATGTTTTTAGGGTTAGGTTAAGGTATTAGTTAAAGTGTTTACATTAAGCCACGAGGGCTATTGTTTGTGAGTAATTTTAAGTTATGAATCTTCGGAAAGGGGAAGTTCGATGACGAACGTCGTGCCCTTGCCTAAGGTGCTGTCGGCTTGAATCGTACCCTTGTGGTATTTAATGACGTTTTGAACGTAGCAGAGTCCAAGTCCGAATCCCTTTACATCATGTCGGTTACCAGTATGTACGCGGAAGAATTTTTCAAAAATCTTCTTCAGGTCTTCCTTCTTGATACCGATGCCATTGTCAGTGACGGTGATGCGAATCTTGTTGTTACAGTTTTCAGTTTCTACGGTCAATTCAGGATTCACATCGGGGCGCTTATATTTAATGGCGTTGTCGAGCAGGTTGAACAGCACATTGGTGATATGCATTTCATCGGCATAAAGTGTAGTTCGGGTAGCATTAAGTTTGGTAAGGATTTGCCCACCCATACTTTCTGTCTTCAATCGGAATACCGTCACTACGTCGTCAATGATAATGTGCGCATCAACATTCTTGCGCTTAAAGGTTTCCCCCTTGTTCTCAAACATTGAAATCTGCAACACCTTTTCTACCTGGAAGCGCAAGCGCTTGGTTTCGTCATTGATGATTCTCGTGATGTGTTTGAGCATGGCATCGCTTTTGCCCACGGCAGGGTCATTAAGCATCTGAGCTGCGAGTGAGAGAGTGGACAATGGCGTCTTAAACTCATGGGTCATGTTGTTGATAAAGTCTGTCTTGATTTCTGACATGCGACGCTGGCGGTTGAAGAGCCATACGGTGATACAGAAGATAAAGAAGAGCATTACCGTAAACATGATTGCGGGAATCATGAACTTGATAGATGAGAATACGTACCGTTGGAAGTCCGGGAAATGGATGTGAATGATTGCCATTTGGTGAGGTGACTCGTTGGCAAAGAGTATTTGCGTATATTCATTCTCCTCTCCCTTGTCTTCATAGTCACAACATTTGAATATTTCTCGTCCTTCAGGGGTTGTTACCCGTAAGTGGTATGTAAGGTCCACACCATTGTTACTTAGATAGTAGCGTAAGAGTCGGTCCAGTTCAACAAAGTCAATGCGCTTCTCAGGTGGTTGATGGTCAGCCTCGTAAAGCATGGATATGACCACCTCATTGACAATAGACTTCTGATAAAGATAGCGTTCGCGAAGTTTGCGCTTCATCTCATCGGTCGAACTGCGATGGCGTTGTGCATTGCGTAGGAAAATTCCCGTGGGGGGCATTTTCTTTTCAAAATCAGGTCGTGGTATCTCGTTGAGGTGCAGCAATGAGTCGGTTTCTGCGTGAAATGCGCCCTTGCGGTGTCCCCCTTGTTGGGACAATGGTGGCACAGTGTTCGTGGTTCCCTTGCCCAACACAATCTTCTCTAAAGCGCGTTCAGTGGCATTCATTTCAATGCGACGTACAGTTCTGAACAAACTTCGATTGACAGATTCGTTAAACTGTTCTTTGCGCATTTCATGCACCTGATAATAATAATAGACTTGAAGTCCTATTAGTATGACGATTGAAACTCCCCAAAGAATGGCGATGAGGTGTATCATTTTCTTTTTCATATCGCAAAAGTAAGTGGCAAAAATAACTCGGCAAAATTTTACTTAATTTTTTCCGTAAAAGTGCGTATTTTTAACAAATATGAAGAAAATACTTGATGAAACGTTAAGTAAAATAGTAGCATTTGTTAATGTGGAAGGGGAATTTGAATGAAAAAAGTTGCCCTATGCGGAAGGCACTGAGGGCAACCTTATGATAACTATTGAGTGGGAGGATGCTCTTGCCCAAAGCAGTCGGCTTGCAACCCTATTTTTGAGTACATCTTTGAGACTTCTATTCCTAAATTTTGTGATGAAGAAATAGGTCTCGGATTTTAGAAAAACAAATCGGCACTTAATTTGAATTAAATCCCGATTAGTTCAATTTATTCGGCACTTTGTTTTTGGGGTATCCGAATGCCTTGTACTTTTATCGTCAACAGGGTGTATTAACTGCGTGTGTCTAAAATTTGTTGCACTAATTCGAGTGCGACTTTCACATTGGGCACTTCAAACAGGGTTAGGCTGCGCTTGCCGTTGCGCTCATCGAGTTTGCATCGCTTGATGTGGTGCACGGCATAGGTGAGTACATTGCCAAAGGTCTCGCTTTGGTAATACATACTCTTGGGGTTGCTCACGAAATAGAGGGTCATGCGTCCGTTCTTGAGCGTGATGCGCTCCACACCGAGTTGTTTGCCAAGGTGGCGCAGGGGTTGGATGCGCAACAGTTCTTCGCCTTCTTGGGGCAAAGGACCAAAGCGGTCGAACATGCGTTGGCGGAAGGCTTCCAACTGCGCCTCTTCGGAGATTCCGTCAAGTTCGCGATAGAGTAGCATACGTTCGCTACTTCCCGGCACATACGTTTCGGGGAAGTAGGCGCGAAGGTCACATTCGATGCTACATTCGTCCACAAATTGGGCAGCGTCGATGTTCACTTCAGGCTTCACCCCTTCCGCAGTCTCATAGAGTTCGGCAAATTCCTCATTCTTGAGTTCCGCCACGGCTTGCGCAAGAATCTTTTGGTAGGTCTCATAACCGAGGTCGGCAATGAATCCGCTCTGTTCGGCACCCAGCAGATTGCCAGCGCCACGAATGTCCAAGTCTTGCATAGCAATGTGGATGCCACTGCCGAGGTCGGAGAAATTCTCAATGGCTTGCAAGCGACGGCGTGCGTCGTCGGGAAGCGCAGAAAGCGGAGGCGCAAGCAGGTAGCAGAACGCCTTGCGATTGCTACGCCCTACGCGACCGCGCATCTGGTGGAGATCGGAAAGTCCAAAGTGGTGGGCGTTGTCAATTATAATTGTGTTGGCGTTGGGAATATCGATGCCACTCTCTACGATGGTGGTAGAAATCAGCACGTCGTAGTCGTAGTTGACAAAGTCAAGGATTACCTTTTCCAACTCTGCAGGAGGCATCTGCCCGTGACCAATCGCCACGCGTGCATCAGGTACGTATTTTTCTACGATTGCTTTGAGGTGGGGCAAATGGGAAATGCGGTGCGTCACGAAATACACCTGTCCGTTTCTGCTCATTTCAAAGTTCACGGCATCGCCAATCACCTCGCCGTTGAAGGAGTGAATCTCCGTTTGAATAGGATGGCGGTTGGGGGGTGGCGTTTGAATTGTAGAGAAGTCGCGAGCTCCCATGAGCGAGAACTGAAGGGTGCGCGGAATGGGCGTTGCCGACATGGTTAAGGTATCGACCGACACCTTCATCTGGCGCAGTTTTTCCTTTACGCTCACCCCAAACTTCTGTTCTTCATCAATGATGAGCAGCCCGAGGTCCTTAAACTTCACCGCCTTGCTCACCAATTTGTGCGTGCCGATAATGATGTTGATATTGCCCGCTTCGAGTTCGCGCAAAATCTCATTCGTTTGCTTCGTGGTGCGAGCGCGACTCAGGTAATCCACCTTAACGGGGAAACCTTTGAGGCGCTTGGCAAAGGTCTTGTAATGTTGAAGCGCGAGTACGGTAGTCGGCACGAGCACTGCCACTTGCTTATTGTCGGCAGCGGCTTTCATGGCGGCACGAATGGCGATTTCGGTTTTACCAAATCCCACATCGCCACACACCAATCGGTCCATGGGGCGCTGTTGTTCCATGTCCGCCTTCACCTCTTGGGTAACCTTGAGTTGGTCGGGCGTATCCTCGTAAGCAAAACTTGCTTCGAGTTCCTGCTGCATGAAACTATCGGCGCTAAAAGCAAAGCCTTGTTGCTCCTTACGTTGTGCATAGAGACGAATGAGGTCGCGCGCAATGTCCTTAATCTTCTTCTTTGTGCGCTCCTTGAGCTTCTCCCAAGCGCCCGTACCCAAGTGGCTCAAGCGAGGCGGTTCGCCCTCCTTGCCTTTGTACTTTGACACCTTGTGGAGCGAGTGGATGGAAACGAAAACCACATCGTCGTTCTTATACACCAACTTGATGAGTTCCTGTTGCTCACCATTTGCACCAGGCATACGCACCAATCCAGCAAACTGCCCTACACCGTGATCCACGTGTACCACATAATCGCCGGGTTCAAACTGCATGAGTTCTTTAAGCGTCAGTGCGAGTTTTCCGTTGCGGGCGCGGTCGCTCTTGAGGTTATATTTGTGGAAACGGTCGAAGATTTGATGGTCGGTAAAGAGGGCGATGCGCAGCGTCTCGTCAATAAATCCTTCGTGCAAGGTATGCAGAATTGCCGTAAAGGCGAGGGTTTTTCCCATGTCCTCAAAGATGGTGCGCAGACGCTCCGTTTGCTTCTCGCTATCGGCAAGAATGTGGAGGTCGTAACCATCTGCTTTCAACTGTCCGAGCGTGGAGCGCAAGAGGTCGAAATTCTTGTGGAACAGGGGTTGGAGTTTGACGTCGAAACGCACAATGGCGCCTGGCGTAGTGCTGGGCTTGTTGCCAAATTCAAGACGCTGGCAACGCGCTAATTCTCGAAGCACCGCCGCTCCGTTTGCCAATACAAATTCGCTTTGGAACTGTCGGCGGATTTCAGCAGCTTCCATTTCCGAAGTCGCTTCGCGCTCAATGATGGCTTGTGCTGCAAACCCTTCGTTGTAGGTGGCATCAATGCGCTCGCCGATAAAGAAAAAGTCACGCGTGAGTAGGCATGAACCTTCGGGGAGTAGGGTGGGGAAGGGTACGAGATTGCTTCCCGTCTTCTCAATTTCGGGCACAATCTTCACCGCCTTCTTGCGCTCCTTCGAGAGTTGCGTTTGCACTTCAAAGGTGCGGATGGAATCCACCTCATCACCGAAGAAATCAAGGCGGTAGGGGAGCTCACCCGAGAAGGAAAAGATATCGACGATACTACCACGCACGGCATATTCTCCGGGTTCGTAGACATAATCGCGACGACGGAATCCTAATTCCTTCAAGCGCTCTGTCAATTCCGTGACATCGTATTCTTTGCCTTCCTCAATTTCCACCGTATTCTCCTTCAAGGTCTCGCCAGAAGCCACGCGCTCCGCCAAAGCCGTAGGGAAGGAAACAACGAACAGCGGACTTTCGCCGGCATAACTGGAAAGGCGACTGATAACATCCGTACGCAAAATCTCATTTGCCGCATCGCGCTGACCATATTTCACGGCGCGTCTATAACCCGAGGGGAGAAACAGCGCATGCTCCTCGCCCACGAGTTGAAGCAGGTCATGATAAAAATAACCCGCCTCTTCCTCGTCATTAAGTACGACCATATAGACACACTTACGCCCCGCTTGCATCGCTGCTGCAGCAAAACAAACGGGGGCTGAGGAGGCGTGCATTCCTTCGCAGTAGACGGAGGACTGGCGTTCGTCTATGAGGCGCGTAAGTGCCTTTACTTGTGGATGTTTTTGAAATCTCGGGAGCAGTGCGCTGAGTTGCATGATGAGGTGCGTGGGTTACTTCTGTTCTTTATTGGGGTGCGGAAGTTTCTTGATGATTGAATCGGTTTGTGCTGCAGGAATTTTGTACTCCTTAATCAATATGTCGCGACAATTACTGAGGTTGTTGGTAATCTTTGCCTTCGCCAACTCATAAACCTTCGCCAACAATGTAATCTGTTCCACCTTCTTAGAATTTCGAGGGTAAACGAGTTGCATGGCTGCTTCAGGGAGCGCATCGTGTTCCTTTAATATATGGTGTCCATGGAGTGCAGCCCAATAAGCCTGCAAGCAGGGAAGCACCGCAGCATCCACCTGACGGTTGGTCAGCATATCGGCACGCAACCAAAGGTCGTTAATCTGTGGATAGTGGGCATCCTCGCGTTTGAGACCCGCCTCTGCTAATTCATTTAGGCAGAAGGCTTCCGCCCCGCTGTGGCGCGAGAGGGCGATCGTATGGTTGTATAAATCGCCCACCTTTTTCGCCTCAATATCTTTGGATGCTACAAGCGCATAGCGTGTATCGATCTTCAGTTGTGCTGCAAGTTTATGTCCCTTGCTGAGGTAGTCGGCAAAGCGTGTGCGGTCCATCATGCAGACGTCCACCGCATTGTGCAGTAATGCCGTGTCGCAATCAAATTGTGACACGTAGGGCAGAATCTCAATGGTTATTCCCAACGAATCACAGATGCCCGCTTGCTGGGCATAGTAGATGGGAAGCGCCTCAAGGGTGGGGAGCACAGCGACGCGCAAGTCATAAGCAATACTATCGTGTGCTTCGCCAGTATTTCCTGCCGAAGTATCAGAAGTTGAAGAATTACACCCCGTCATGAGGCTTACTCCTACAAGAAGTAGGAGCATCGTAAGCACACTGAAATATTTTGCTTTCTTCATTGTCTTGAAAATAAACGAGGGGCAAGTGTTGCCACCAGCCCCTCCGTTATAGTAAATAGTAGTTAAGGTGATACCCTAATTAACTTCAGATTAACCTCTGATAGCTGCGATACCGGGGAGAACCTTACCTTCGATGGCTTCGAGAAGTGCACCACCACCAGTAGAGATGTAAGATACCTTGTCAGCCATACCGAACTTGTTGATACAAGCTACAGAGTCACCACCACCGATGAGTGAGAATGCACCGTTAGCAGTTGCTTCAGCGATAGCTTCAGCGATAGCCTTAGAACCAACAGCGAAGTTGTCCATTTCGAATACACCAGCAGGACCGTTCCAAAGAATAGTCTTAGCGGGAACGATAGCAGCAGCAAATGCCTTGCGAGCTTCGGGACCTGCATCGAGACCTTCCCAACCAGCGGGGATTTCCTTAACGGGGAGAATCTGAGTGTTGCAGTCGTTCTTGAAGTCGTCACCAGCTACACAGTCGTCAGCAAGTACGAGGTTTACACCCTTAGCCTTAGCCTGTTCGATGATAGAAAGAGCGAGTTCGAGCTTATCGTTTTCGCAGATAGAGTTACCTACTTCACCACCCATTGCCTTAGCAAATGTGTAAGTCATACCACCGCAGAGGATGAGGTTGTCCACCTTGTCCATGAGGTTTTCAATGATACCAATCTTTGAAGAAACCTTAGAACCACCCATGATTGCAGTGAAGGGGCGCTTGATGTTAGAAAGGATGTTGTCAACAGCAGTAACTTCCTTTTCCATCAAGTAACCGAGCATCTTGTGGTCAGCGTCGAAGCTGTCAGCGATAACTGCTGTAGAAGCGTGCTTGCGGTGAGCTGTACCGAATGCGTCGTTTACGTAGATGTCAGCGTAAGAAGCGAGCGTCTTAGCAAATTCAGCCTGCTTGCCCTTCATTTCTTCCTTAGCCTGCTTGTAAGCGGGGTCTTCCTTGTCGATGCTAACGGGCTTACCTTCTTCTTCAGCATAGAAGCGGAGGTTTTCGAGAAGGAGCACGTCACCAGGCTGGAGTGCTGCTGCAGCTTCCTGAGCCTTTGCACAGTCGGGAGCGAACTGAACCTTTACGCCGAGCTTTTCAGAAACAGCGTCAACAATCTGAGAGAGCGAGAACTTAGCATTCACCTTACCCTTGGGCTTACCCATGTGGCTCATGATGATGAGTGAACCACCATCAGCGAGCACCTTCTTGAGAGTGGGGAGCGCACCGCGGATACGAGTGTCGTCAGTGATGTTACCGTTTTCGTCAAGGGGTACGTTGAAGTCTACACGTACAATTACCTTCTTACCCTTGAAATCACAAGTGTCGATTGTCATAATGCTTATTGAATTAAAAGTTTAATAATAAGTTGCTAT
>JAEIGA010005421.1_pt1 | contig 19496 bp, 24 predicted proteins | sample 9270691 | NCBI WGS metagenome assembly JAEIGA01 (sample SAMN17057246, study PRJNA624740) | gut metagenome | biome: biome; isolation source: fecal sample | host: Bos grunniens | place: China: Xizang | collected 2019 | reverse complement strand
TCTTCTGCAAAATGAAGATTGCGTTAGTACCGCAAGGAAAGCGTAAAGAAAGTAAAAGTATTCATCTATGTAAGAGGTGGCAACTTCTGAATCCGCAAGAACATGGTGGAAAAATGAAATCTATGATACCATTGAGTAAGTGTTTAGTGATTTTTTCAAAATCATTGTGTATGTCTGCTACAATTATGTAAGTAATTGTGTGAATAGTTAGTTCCAACGCTAATGGGATGCAGATATAAAAGGTCACGTTCTCAGCCTTTTACTTTGGGGGATTAGCTCAGTCTGGTAGAGCACTTGCTTTGCAAGCAAGGGGTCAACGGTTCGAATCCGTTATCCTCCACACAAACGATAAGAATTAGGTAAAACACTTGTTTTGTGACAAGAGAATGTAAAGACTGCCAAAGACCATTGCGGTCCTATAGTTTAATGTTAATTTGATTGGATAATAGGTCTTGTAGAAAAGTCCAATTTCGTTTTTTTCATGAATAGGTAGTTTAACAAGACCTCTACCCGAGGGTGTTGCCGAAATCTTTTAAAGAGAGTACCCGACATTTGAACAAAAGGCGTTGTGACAATGATAGTTTGGAGAGACAAATTCTATCAAAATAAAAAAACAATTTTCAAGGGTATCACTATTGGTGGCTTCGGTGCGTAGAAGTGTAAGTAGGCAATGAGCGGGTTAACCATTGATAGAATCCTGATTGGACGGGATGTTGAATATTTGAGATGATATTAAAAAGAAAGTATTGTGGCACTCGAAAATGCTCTTTATTTACATCTGAATGACCACATTTATCTATGATGTATAGGATAGTAATCTGTTGAGCGTCTTCTTGAATTAACAAGGTACGTAAGATAAAATACTTATTTTAATATCCCAACTTCCAATATGGTTGGAATTGTTTTTTTTTTTTACGCCCCGATAGCTCAGTAGGTTAGAGCACTTGGCTTACATCCAAGGGGTCGTAGGTTCGAATCCTGCTTGGGGCACTTTAAATAGGGTAGTAATTCAGTTGGTAGAATGCTACATTTGGGATGTAGTTGTCGCAGGTTCGAATCCTGTCTACCCTACAATGAGAGCATATCAAGTGGGTGTTGTGATATATTGAAAGCAATGGAATAGTGATAATCATTTCAGTTTTACCCTACAACGGAGAAAATGATATAGGTTTCTTGGGGAATGATTTCAAACGTGACTACGCAAATCGTTTGAATGCTTGATTTTTTTTAGAATATGGAAAGTAAAAAGATAGGTACAGTTGAACCAATAGATGGTTCTGAAGGTTATAATTTTATAATTGGTGCGATTGCTAAATATGGTAATGATGAGCAATATCACCAATCTTTGTTATCTTATATACAAAGTATATGCTTAATAAACATAAACGATAAAAAAAGAAATAATAATTAATATGAAGTGGTATCATTGGTTAGGATGGGGATTATTTATCCTTTCGTGTGTTAGCGATGGTTATTGGTTTTTTACGAAATATCAGAAACCAATTTCTATGGACGATGAAAAAGATGCTGTAAAAATTACTTATATGCTTCAAGAAGAGCATAAAGATGCTGTTATTAAAGATATAAGAATTGGTGGTAATTTTCCCGTAACTGGTTTATTTAAAGAGTTAGTATTAATGAAAAAACCTAATGCTAATTTGAATAAAGTAAAGAGTGTTTTTTATGAAGTAGAAACTGATACTACTTTATATCATTATGTGACTTTATTTGAGATTACAGATGGTTTTCTTGAAGAAAATGTTGGCGAAAAATTGTTAACTGGTAGAAATTACTTTTTTGGTTTGGCAAAATGAGTGTAAAATGGTATCAAATGGAAAAGAAGGATATTCCAAAGGCAAACCTTTTTTTCATTAAGAAAATTAAAGACGAGTTAAAGAAAAAGTGTTGGAATTTTGACAGTATGAAAGGTGAGTATGTTTATATCACGACACAAGATTATGCTTATTGTTATGATGTAATTAGACTTATTGAAAGACATATTGCCAACAAAACTTGGGTATGTAAGATGATATACTATTGTAAAGGTGAAAAAGGTTTTTACAATTATACATTTGAAATGAAAAAACGATGAATGGCAATCAAAGAAAACAGTGTCAAAAAATAAGATATAAAGACAAAATTTCTGCAATGTTTGCGTTATCACAATGTAGGCGTAAAATAGGTAAAGTTACTGAAAAAATAGAAGTTCGTTGTTATTATTGTGATAATTGTCATGGTTGGCATTTAACATCTAAAAAGAAAAAAGATAAAAATGGGACTAGTTAATTATATCAATAATTTAATGAGAAATAAAGAAAAAAATGGGTATGAATATCTTTATTTTATGGTAGATGTGCATAATACCATTTTAGTTCCTTCTTTTGATGAGGAAGAACAATTTATTTTTTATGAATACGCTAAAGAGGTTTTACAAGAACTTGCAAAGCGTTCTGATATAAAGTTAATTATGTGGACTTCAACTTATCCCGAGAGGATTGGGATGTATTTGCAGAAGTTTGAAGAAGAAGGGATACATTTTGATTATGTAAATTCAAACCCCGAAATGCAAAATAGTTCTTTTGGGTGTTTTGATACCAAATTTTATTTTGATGTTGTTATTGATGATAAAAGTGGTTTCAATGCAAAAAAAGATTGGGAAAAAATATGGTTTATGGTTTTAAATGATAATAAGAAATGATGACACAAGAGTTATTTGAACATTTAAGGCAACAATTTTATTGGAATAATCATACTAAGTATAGGAAGTATTTTGATGAATGGGTGAATAATTTAACACCTACTCAAATAGAATATTTTGAAATTGAAAAAGAAAATATAAAAAATTTAGCAAAATTTAACAAAAATTGTTAACTTTTTAAAATAACAAGATATTTATTATAAAAGGAAAAAAATTATGAAAAACATTACTACACATACAAGTTTTTGGTGTTCAAGCGAAAGTACATTTTCGTTTGCCAAACAGCGTGTGGTTTAATGGGTAGATTGATTGTTTTCTATATGCATAAAAATATAAATACGAAATCTGTTATTTAAACCATAAAAAAAGTTTAGATAACAGATTTTTTTTGTAGAAATATTTGGAAATTAAAAAAAATATTTGTATCTTTGCAATGTCTTTCAGATTTTATAGGTACAATCATTTAGAGTTGTGAAAAAAGGGCAGTAGTAGCAGTTCTCCAAACCAGTGCCCTTGACGCTGTAAAAGTATTGGTAATACACAGTGAACAGTCCATTACGTAATTGTATAGGAGTGCTGTTAGGGAGAACAATATGGGTTTGTTAGTTCAATGGTTAGAACGCTAGTTTGTGGCACTAGATACATCAGTTCGATTCTGATACAGACCCCTTTTTTGGAGTGTTGGGTGAGTGGCTTAAACCAGTTCCCTGCTAAGGAACCGACCCTTTTTGGGTCCGCTAGTTCGAATCTAGCACACTCCGCATTAAGTTTAGCAATAAGTGAGTATAAACATCTTTGCGAGTAAACAACCCTTTATCAAATGGACAGTGTATGCAGATACATATGATAAATGCAGAAGAGTACGGTGTTTGGTTGTCAGAGTTTGCTACCGTAATGATTTGCTAAATTTAATTGGCGGCCTTTTACAAAAAAATTGTAAATTGTAATTTTAATAATGATAAAAAAATTAAAATTATGACAAAAAAGTTTTTTAAAGATTGGCAAAATAAATGGTCATTGACAAAAAAAATTATATTAAACATATCTTCTTTTGAAGAAAAAAATAAAATATATCATTTTTATGACCATTGTTTATTGATTGATACTTTATTTTTTGAAAAAGAATATATATCAATTGTAGTTAAAACGCATTGGTATTCTCTTGATGATTTGACTGATGGTTTTAAACATAAGAGAATAAAAATTCATAGAAAAGACATTAAAACTGTTGAATTTTATCATAATGGAAACAAAATTAGATAACTCAAATGTAATAAAAAATATCAGTACTAATCAGAGTAAGATATTATATGACATAATGATGTTACATAATGATGGGAAACCATTTGAAGCAGATATGACTGCAAGTAAACTTAAATTCTATAATCAAGGTGGGGAATATAATATTCCAGAACCAAAACTACTTATGGATGTTTATCCGTTAAGAGAAGACATTATTAAAATTGAAGAATATAAACCTCTTCCTCTTGAAGATAATAGTATTGAGTCACTTGTGATAGATTTACCATTTGTGGTATTACCACATACAGCACCGTCTGTAAAAGATAATAAAGAAGGAAGTAATTTGATGTTTAATCGTTTTCATTCTTTTTATCCTGTTTCAGATATGTTTATTCAATATAAACATTGGATAAATGAAGCGTATAGAGTTTTAAAACCAAATGGTATTTGTGTATTTAAATGTCAAGATACTGTCTCGGGTGGGGTAAATTATTTTACTGAAGCATATTCATTTATGTGCGCATCTGAGGTTGGTTTTTACATTAAAGATAAATTTATTCTTGAAGCAACTTCAAGATTAATCTCATCATCTAAAATTAAAAAACAACAACATGCAAGAAAATATACATCTTGTTTTTGGGTTTTTAAGAAAGATGAAAAAATGGCAAGTAAAACAAAATACTTTGATATTCTCAAAGGAGAGTTTTATAAACCAAAAAAATAAAAAAAAATTCCATATTGAAATGCCCACTATAAAAGTCACCTTTGGATTGCGATTAGTGAAGTTAAGAGACAAAGTAAATATGGAAACCTTATATGGCTCTTTAGCTCAATTGGTAGAGTAACTGATTTGTAATCAGTAGGTTAAGGGTTCGATTCCCTTAAGAGCCTCTTTGCATAAATGAAGGGAGAGTGGCAGATGAAGTCATTGCGGTGGACTGAAAATCCATAGGAGTTGGGGCAGTACCAACCTCTCCCACAAAAGAAATATTGGAGGTTTGGCAGAGTGGTCGATTGCGGCGGTCTTGAAAACCGCTGGACGTGATGAGCGTCCCGTAGGTTCGAATCCTACAGCCTCCGCTTTAAAAATAATATTATGGAAAATAAAGATAGACAAGTAAAACAAGTAATTGTTGTAAGAAAAGATTTAGATATGAGTGTTGGTAAAACAGCGGCACAAGTATCACATGCGAGTTTAGGTGCGTTGTTGAAATTGTTTAAGAAAAATGACATTTGGGAAGAGGGTACATTTCCATCTGTTGGTACACATATGGCAGTAAATTTTGAACATAATTCTTTTCTTGATAAATGGTTGAATGGTATTTTTACTAAAATTTGTTTAGGTACTAAAAATGAAGCGTCTTTATTGAAGTTATATAAGAAGATAGAAGAAGAAAATCCTAATATTCCAATAGTATTAATAGAAGATTGTGGTTTAACAGAATTTAATGGAGTACCCACAAAAACATGTATTGGTATCGGTCCGTATTGGAGTGATGAAATTGATGAATTTACAAAGAAATTACAATTATTGTAATATAATAGGCGTATGGTGTAATGGCAGCATCCAATTCTCCAAAAATTGTGGTCTGAGTTCGAGTCTTGGTACGCCTGCTTGTTTGGTGATGTGGCGAAGTGATGAACGCTGTGGTCTGCAAAACCACCATTCGTAGGTTTGAATCCTACCATCACCTCTTATAAAAGAACCCATACGCTACTACGTATGGGTAGAATCGTTAAGGTTTAATCAGTGAGTATGCATAAAAATTGTTTATTGTCTTGTCATTTATTGGCGTTTTAACGCTTGTACACTCACTTAGTAATAAAATTAACGAAAAATAGCGTGGTCAAAAGACTACGCTATTTTTATTTATAATCCTTGTTTTATCATTCCTTTAAAATTTTTTGCAAGTTTAGCATTTTTACTATTACCGTGTTTTTGTGCTAATATCGCTGGATGTTCTCCATTAAATAAATCAGCCATATTTGGATTAACATTTTGATTACTATATTTATCAAAATCTGATTGCATTTGAAGGTATTTTCTATCAGCATTATTTTCATCCCAATCTCTTGGGTTATTTGCTTCTCTTTTTGAAATCTTTGCTTTATCAAAAGCATTTTCTTGAATGGGGTCAATTACATTAGGATTAAAAACACATAATGATGCAACATCCCAAGCATCTAATGCAAGAATATCATCTAAACTTCTTATATTAGCACCATTATCAGTAATATATATGCCATCGTAATCGTTTTTTAATAATGACCAATCAATACTTGGCATAAGATTTTGGGGTGCTAATCTTGTTATTTTTCTTAAATCTTTTTCATTGTCAATAATATAAATTTTGGCATTAGGTTTTAATTTGAAAATAAAATGCTTTGCTAATGATTTTAAGTGAAAAGCATTATTATCACAAAAATCAGCCCAACTATTTTTTGCTTCAAGTGGACTTGCCCATAATCCGCCTATTGGTTTATTATTCATTGCAACTCGCGGTCCGTTGAAGATAGGTTGGCGGAATTTATCTATGTCAAAAGCATCTGTCCCATATGAAATGAAAATAATATTGCTTATTTTATTCTCAATAATGATATTATTAATATGTGATTGAATTGTTTCTTGAATAATTTTATTAATACTCATATTTTATAATTCTTTTAATATAAATATTTGTTTTTTTTATTTTTTATTGGTATATTTGCATTAATAAAAGAATATAAGAGATGAATGAAAATTTAGATATTTTTATATTAACGTATAAGGATTTTAAACAGCAAGTTTCTGATAATGTTTATAAAGTGGTATCTTGTGTGGATGATAAAATAAATACAACATTACCAGTGTTATATGATACAGAAAAGTCTAATAAGGAAAATGGTGTTGAAGATACTATTACTGATTGGAATGCTTTTTATAGTGAATTAACTATGACATATTGGATATGGAAAAATCATCAATTGAAAGATTATGTTGGTATTTGCCAATATAGACGTTATTTTCAATTTATGGATGATATACCAAATATGGATGAGGTATTTAAAGAATATGATGCTATATTACCGACCCCTTATCAATTTCAAGGTAATGTGAAGGCGCATTATTTCACTTATCATAATATATTAGACCTTGATATAATGTTAGAAGTAATTGATGAATTATATCCTCAATATAAAGAAGATGCAGATGCTGTAATGAAAGGTAATACATTTTATCCTTGTAATATGTTAATTATGAAAAAACAAGATTTTAAGAAATATTGTGAATTTGTTTTTAATGTAATAGATGGATATTTAGATAAATTAAATGTTGAGTATTTAGAGGATATTGAAAAACGTGTAAAAAACGATTGGAGCAATTATCATAAACCATTTTATCCTAATAATACAGTATGGTATCAAATGCGTATAGGTGGTTTTTTGGCAGAACGATTATTGAATATATTTGCAAAATATCATTTTAAGAACGTTATGCACGTTCCAATAGTGATTACTGAAGAAAAATATTAAAAAACGTTAATTGATTTGCATTTTTAAAAAAAAAGATATATCTTTGTAATGTTGAATTAAAAAAATAATGAATTTATGGAATTTAAAGCAATTTATAAAAGAGATTCTTCTCATAGTGAAATAGTGGGGACATTTAAAAGTAAAGATAAGGCAATTGAGGCATTATTGAAAAAAGGTGAGGGTAATTATTGCCTTGATAATCGTGAAGAACGTCAAGAATCTTTGGAATTGAGAAATTTCTGTATGTGTGGATGTGGTCCTGCGTCAATGTCAATAGAAGAAATTGGAAATGAGTAACGAAGAAAGACAAGAATTAATTCGACTTTTTATTCGTTTTTTGAAACGAAGCAAATTGATAAGTCGGTGCAGTTATGGAACTGATAGTTTTTTTCAGTTCTTTGATAAATATATGTTTATGCGGGCAGAATGTTTATTGAGAGGTTATGATGATTATATATCTCGTGGTGATGGGATAAAAATAACTATTACTGATAATCTTAAATGTGAAAATCGTACTCTTTCAATACAATATTCAACATTGTATTTTGAACCAAATGATTTTGAAGTTATATGTGAGGATGTAGAAATATATGACGTTAAACAATATTATCTTGTTATAATGTATGCTTATTTCTTATCTTATATAATGAAAAAAAATAAACGTTTGCCTATAAAATTGTTAGAAAAGAAAATAATAATAGAAAAAATTATAAAAAGAAATGAAAATGAAGACATTTATTAAGATTTTTGTATTGGTGATTATCGCACTACTGTTTGGTGCTATTCTTAAACCTATTGTTGCATTTTTCAGTGGTATTTTGAGTTTTGGTATGGGTCTTGGACTTGCATATCTTGTAGTATCATGGATGGAAGATAAGTGGAAATGGTTTCGTTAAGAAACTTTAACATTTTATAATTGTATAATTAATAAAAATGTATTATCTTTGCATCGTTAATAAAAAAATGATAAGAAAATGAGTAACAAAAAGATTATTTTGAAGGGTAAGGTTTATAATTGCCGTTATGGTAGTGGTTATAATAATCATTATTACACTACAGTTTATGATGATGCTGATGGTCGCTATATTGGTGAACTAGAGGACACATCTTGGGAGCATACAAATTTTATGAAGAAACTTGAAAAACTTGTTACTGAAAATGTTTAATAGTATGATATTGATTTTTTTGCTTGTATTGATAGCGTGTGTATGTATCTACAAGTGGTATAGTGATAAACAATGGCAAAAGAAACCATTGCGTAATTTTCCTTTCTTTCATAGGGGTAAGTTATTTTGGTATAGTCGTTCAGTAGCAACCACAATCGGTGTTTTTTGTAAAAATACAGATGGTGAGTGGTGCGTATTGGCAAATCAACGAGGTAAAGGTGCTCCCGATTATCAAGGATTTTGGAACATAACTTGTGGGTATTTGGAACACGATGTAACTGGTGAAGAAAATTGCCAAAAGGAAATTTATGAGGAAACTGGTGTTTTTGTCCCCGTTGAATTGATTAAATTTAGGGGTGTTAAAACAGACCCTTCTGAAAATAGACAGAATGTTTCACTTCGTTATTCAGCAGTTTTGAGTGGCGTTTGTGATAATTACGAAACAACTGATGAACATAGTGAAAAGGATGAAGTTGCCGATATACGATGGATTCCTTTGTCAGAGGTAAGTGATTATGAATGGGCATTTGGACATGAGGAATTGATTGATAAGATGTTCAATGAACATATCGAAAATAAGGTGGCGTAAAGTCACCTTTTTTAATAAAATGTGATAATGGAAGTTAATATAATAGTTTGCGTTAATAATAAAAATTGTATAGGTAAAGATAATGATTTATTATGTTATTTACCTTCAGATTTGAAAAATTTTAAGAAAATCACAAGTGGCAATGTTGTTATAATGGGTCGTAAAACATTTGAGTCATTACCAAATGGTGCATTACCTAATAGACAGAATGTTGTTATAACGCGCGATAAGAATTTCACAGCACCTAATACATATGTTGTGCATAGTATAGATGAATGCTTATCTTTTTGCGCTAATGTGTTGAATGCACAGCAATGTTTTATCATTGGTGGTGGAAGTATATATAACGAATTTTTGACTTGCGATTGTGTTAATAAAATTATATTAACACGTGCCAATAATGATATTGATGGCACTGTTTTTTTTCCATTTTTAAATGAAAATGAATGGGAAGCGACAAAAGTAGAACGTCAATTTTACGATGAACGTGATGAATGTGATTACGAAATATGGGAATATAAACGTAAATAACATTTTTTAACATTTATAATTTTGTTATTAAGAAAAAAAAATATAATTTTGCATCACGTTAAAGAAGAAAAAAATAAATATTAAACATTTTAACATTTTTTTAAAAAATTAATTTGTATAATATATGAAAAAGTAATATCTTTGCAATGTCAAAACGAATTGAAAAATTTAAGAAGAGTCAAGATTATATTGACATATGTTATATGATAGACCATGTAAAAGAAGAAGAGACTCGTATTGATGTTTTGCAAGTCTTGGGTTATAAAATTGGTCTTGATATAGTAAAAATTGATAAAGGTGTGAAAAACATTTATATTGGTAAGAAAAATGACTTAAGAATGCAAGTAACACCTAAATTTAAGAATGTTAATATTGCTCAGTGTGTGATAATTGAAAGTAAATAATATAATAATAGAGAAATGAATACAAATGATGTAAAGAATTCTGATGTACAGAATACTGAAAGTACTGAAAAGGTTTCTACTGACGTTAAGAAAGATGTTAAAGAGACCACTACTGTGACTACAACAAATGAGGTTGAAAAAAAGGATGAGGATGTATTATCTTTGACCCATTTGGATGAAAAATTTGTCTATGAATTGATGTCTGTACCAACTTCTTCAAGTAATGAGTATCGTTTGGTTACATTTATTATTTTGTGGGCAAGACGTAATAATATACATTATGAGTTTGATGATTATGGTAATGTATATTTGACAAAGGGTGAAATTAAAGAAGGTGAATATTATCCTTGTGTAACTGCCCATTTGGATAGTGTACAGAGTAAACAGAAAACATATGCTCAAGCAGGACAACCTTTGCAAGTAAAGACACGTGTTTCCACTATAAATAAAAAGCACGAAATTTATGTAGATGGTATGGGTATTGGTGGCGATGACAAAGCAGGTGTATTGATTGGTTTGTCAATGTTTAGTCATCTTGATACTTTGAAGGCATGTTTCTTCTTGGAAGAGGAGATTGGTTGTAAGGGTTCTGCGAAATTGAATAAAGAGTGGTTCAAGGATGTGGGTTATGTAATGGGTTTTGACTCACCTGATTTGAATCGTGCCGCTTATGCTTGTAGTGGTGTGAAATTGTTCAGCGCAAACTTCTTTAAGACATATATGCAAGATATATGTAAGAAGCATGGTTTAACTAAATTCCAATCAGAACCTTTTACTGACGTAAAGGAGATTCGTGAGCAGACTGGAATTATGTGTATGAACTTTGGTAGTGGATATTATAATGCTCATAGCGAAAGAGAGTATTGCGTTATTGAGGATATGGACACTGCTTGTCGTATGGGTGTGGAACTTATTGAGTTTATTGGTTTGACACGTCACGAACTACAGCATTCAAGCGGATGGATTAAAGGACAAGATGGAGTTTATCGTAAGGTAGCTACTGATGATGAGGATGATAAGTTCTTCAGAACATTGAGTGGTGTGCAGTATGGATATTATGGTTATGGTAATCAAGGTTCTTATAATTATGGTACTACAACCAAAACAAGTGGTTCAACTACAACCGCAACAAAAACAACAGAGACTGCAAAAGACGACAAAAACAAAGTAAATATTGAAACATTGAAGTATGTTACTGAACGCTATGAGGAGCATATTGAAGATGTTAAGGCGCGTATTCAAAAAGTATGCGAGGCAAATAATATTGATTTTGCTTTGTTTGAAAATGAATTTGTAACTACAATTAAATTTTAAAAAAAATGATTGGAATACATACACGAGGATTGGGGCACTTTAAACGTAGTGTCCCACTTAATACACCTTTACATTTTTTCCTTGGGCGTATTGACAACATTGTGGAAGGTGAGGTTCTTAAGGTAAAGACATCTAAAGGAGAATTTTTGATGTTGTTTAATAATAGACGCAATTATAATGAAGGTTATAAGAGCGATATTAGACGTGGATTGACAAAAGATTCAGAAACATCAAAAATCATTTCTAATTTAGAAAACAAATATGGTGGAGTGTTGATTTTCCATACATTTGATAGGTCAGAACAAGGAGTGTGGCAAAATTATTTGCCTGCTTTGTTGATGCCAGGGAAATTCAATGAAGAATATTCAAGTTTTTGTGATTCTAATAAGAAGTTGTTTTCCCCAATTTTTAATAACTGCACATCATCAGATTCACCAATTGCGCGTAAATTTTATGCTTTGTGTAATGGTTCACCAAATATGTTTGTGTGGGCGCTAAATAACTATTATAAATCAGTACCTTATAACTTAATTACTGATATGTTATATTGGTTTGAAAATTATAATCAGTTTAGTGGGAAATTGAAGAAGGGCAGTATTACATCATATAATGGTATACCTGCAATTCTCAAATTACAAGAAGAGTTGGTTGCTTTAAGACAAGAAAAACGTATTGCAAACGTATTTAATATGTTTAATACGCAACAGAAAAAAGTTTTGAAGAGTGCTACTTTGAATAAGCAAGAACGAGAAATGTTAAGTCATTTTGAAACCTTGAGCAAAGAAAAGCAACTTAACTTTATTCGTAAGGTTTCAACTTTGGAGACAAAAGAAGAAATTTTTCACCAAATGGCATTATTGACTAAAGTGCATTTTGAGTGGAATAGAGATTCATTCTTGGAATTTATCACTAATATTGAAAACTTATCTTTTGATATAGTTTTTGACAACAATAATATTGTTATTTTGTCTGTGAAAGACTATGACACTATTAAGTATGTTACAAGAACAACTAATTGGTGTATTTCAAAAAATAAGCGTTATTGGGACGATTATACCAATAGGGATATGCACTCTAAACGTAAACAATATGTGTTGTTTGATTTTAATCAGAAAGAAGATAGCGAACTAAGTATTGTTGGTTTTACTACAAGAAACGATAAGGAAATTATATTTGCACATAGTTTCACTAACATAAATCTTATGAATAACTCTCGTGAGGATTATCGTCCTTTAGTTTCTTTTAGAAAAGCAAATTGCGATGGTATCATTAATGTATTGAATGGGTTGTCGGTTCCTTTAGAGAAGTTTATGAAGTGTCCCGAACCACCTTATACGTGGGAAAGAGAGTCAATTGTCAAGATACTTTCTAATATTGATGAAAGTAAATATTCTATAATTAAAGATGAGGATGGTATTTTTGCATTTACCATTCGTTCTGCAAATAATATTTTTGACATCATAGGGTATGAGCAGTACACAAATATGATGCGACATGGAGAGTATAGTCCACTTGAAAATAAGCATTTATTCATCTTTAATTTTAATAAGAAAAGTGATGATAGAATATTGTGGACATTTGTTGCCAACAATTATGATAGCATTGAAAGAACAGAAGGTGTTTTTGATGCAAATGGAAATCGTTACAAAAAATCATTAAATTGGGTTTTGTATAACAATCAATTACCTTTTGATGTTTTTGCAAAACCAATAGACAATTTTTTGCTTTTGCAAGAAGCAATTAATGATTTTGACCTTGATATGCTTTCAATGTTGTTAGCTAAGAGTGAAGTAAAACAAATGCTTAATGAAAAGAAAAACATTTTAGCAAATGAAATATATGATGTACTTATGACATCATTGTTTCGTAACTATAGTTTTGACGTTTTGCGTTTGTTTTATGAAAATGGTTATAAGTTATCCAATTTGATGACTTGTGATTCTGTGGATAATATTTTACGTATGGCAATGGATATTATGATACCACGTTGTGCGAAAAACATGAAAACCATCCCCACAAAAAAAGATTATGAAGAATTGATGAATTATCAATTCAATGAGAATAAGTCATTAGCGTATGGAATGTTTTATATCATTGATATGATTTGGAAAAATGAAAAGAATCCAAATATTTTGAAGAAATGGTATAAAAAGATACATATGTGTCCAAAATATTTGGTTAATTATTATTTGGATGAATTTACTCCTTTCATTAACCAAATAGTTGTTAAGGAAAAAATTGATTATCTTGTTAGTGTAATTATAGATTGTGAAAGATTTGATATTGTAGAAAATAATCAAATTAATGATGATTTTATAAAAACATTATGCAATAAGTTGTCTGATGAAAACCCTTGGAAACAGAAATTTGTTTCCAAGGAGAAGGTGACAGTTAATAGTTAAAAAAATATGGGATATTTTATTTGTTTGTTTTGTGCTTTGTTTTTTAGTGCGTTATTTTTAAATATGAAATTTACCACTATGATTAGTCTAATGGTTTATAAACAAGATGAAACAAAACAAAGCGCAAATGCAAGTTTTATAGTTATGATATTAGCAGTTTTTTTCATAACTTTATTTTATACACTTTATTAACATTTTTTAAGATTTAAAGTTTTGTAAATTCAAAAAAAAGATATACCTTTGCATTGTCAAAACGAAATAATAGTAAACTTAATTAAAAATAACAAAAAAAATGGTAGAACTTAATTATTCAAAAAAACAGCTGAAGTCTCTAATTGAAAAGTTTAACGTAGATGTTGAAAACGATGGTAATTTCCATGAAATTATCGCAATGTTCGATGGACAGACAAATTACCATATGTGGGCAATGAAACTGTTCTATGGTAAGGTTTGTGGTTTGGACGTAATTCGCCGAATCAAGGAGTGGGCAGATGCATTCAAGACTGAGATTAAGAATCTCGTTAAGCAGAACATTGTTGCTTATACAACTTCTGAGGAGTTGCAGGGTCTCTTTACTGAGATGCGTGGTCTTGAACTTTTGAAGAATGTAAGAGAGGGTGCTTCTTGGTTTAACACTGCACAGAAGAAGTTGATTGTTGATACACTTCTTAAGAATGAGAATGGTAACTTGAATGGTCTTGATGCTTTCGCAAGACAGAGCACTTTGGCTAAGTGGGAAAAGGTATTCAAGGGTGTAAGTCGCTTGGCAAAGTCACGTAGAGATAAGTTGATTAGCACATCATCAGCACTTTACAATCTTTCAGATTTGTTTGGTCACATTGAGAATGCATTGTCAGCAACATATGAGTGGAATCGTGAGGATTTGCTTGCTTATATGTCAAATAATACACCAGATTGTGAGGTAGTGTTTGATAAGGACAATGTAATGGTGTTGAATATTCCTTCATTTAAGTCAAGTAGAGCACTTTGTGGTAAGGGTAGAACAGGATGGTGTTTGACACGTGAAGAGCGTTACTTTAAGCAGTATGTGCTCGACCCTCGTGATGCAAAGCAGTATTTCTTGTTTGACTTCAACAAGCGTGAGGATAACGAGTTGGCACACATCGGTTTCACAGTAAGACGTAGTGAAGGTATTGTCAATGCTCACTCTACAAGCAATAACAATATGCTTGGTGATGGTATTATGGTTGACGGCAAGCGTGTGAATGTGCAGACTGCTCTTAAGATGTGTAACATTCCTTTGAGCACATATATGGACATTAAGAAACCTTCATTTGGTTGGACTATGGAAAGCATTTTGAAGATGCTTGCATCAAAAACAGAGGATTTTGCATTGTCTTGCAATAAGAATGGTATCCTTATTATAAATGTTCTGACCAATAATGGCGCGAATATGTTGTTGAAGCATAGTCTTATTAGAAGTAGTTATTGGCAGATGAACAACTCAACTAAGTTGTATGTTGTATTGAATCTCAATAGTGACTATAAGAATGATGATGCTTGCGTTCTTCTTCGTTATGTAAATGACCGTTATGGTTCAGTTAGTTTGGAGAGAATGATTGACACCTACAATTCAATTCTTCCTAATAATTACTTGGAGAAGTTTGGTATTCAGACAAGTGATTATTTGAACAGAGAGAATATTGACCCGAAGATTATGCTTCATAAGCTTATCAATGAGCGCCAAGAAAATGAGGCAATCTCATTGCTTGAGAAGAATAAGGATATGGATGTAAACCACGTGTTTGAGTCTAATCTTCCTATTTTTGCATCAATTGAGCAGAAAATGTTCAACTTGTTTGAGGCTATTGTAAATCACAATAAGTTCAATAGCAAGACAACTGATGGTTATGGTGAGACAGTACTCCACCGTTTGCTTTACGCTTACGATACTAATTCACCTTCTAACAGTGAGAGCAATGTGAATATCAAGCGTTTGATTAATATGATGCTTTCAAGTAACAATATTGATTTGAATGTACAGGATATTAATGCAGAGACTGCACTTAGTGTTGCTGCATGTGAACCTCAGTTGCTTTGGGTTGTGGAACGTTTGGTTAACAATACAAAGGTAAATGTAAACATTGCCGATGATTTTAACTTCACTCCACTTGGCACTGCCATCAATGCAAAAAATATTGAGGCTATCAAGTTGTTGGGTACACGTCCTGACTTGGTAATTCGCAAGTGTGATATTGACAATGCGAAGAAGCAAGGTTTTGAACTTTTCGATATTATCGAACCTAATAACAACTCTGAGGATGGTTTGATTATTCAGGAAGACTTGAACGAATTGTCTGAAATCTTTGCAAAGGCATTCGGTTGTCTTTAATTCTAAATCACATAAAGCACATTATTCATGTGCTTTATGTTTCTTAAAACATTAATTATTATGATTCAATATTCCCATTCAGATATTAAAAGGTTGATAGTTTGTGGTGATGTTCATGGGGAATTTAAAGAATTTTTCCATAAAATTAGAATTAATGCTGTGGATAAGATGTCTTTTGAAGATATTCCACTTGAGCAAGTAATTGATGATAAAGAAGTATTGGAAAAATTAAAAACACATCTTGAAGATTTACCTTCTCATATTACAGAACAAATTGAGTGTTATAAACGTGGAAGTCGTTCTCACGGTTTACAAGAAATGAAGGATTGCGTTATTATAGTAGCGGGAGATTGTGGTTTTGGTTTTCATAAAGAAGAATATTATCATCAAATATTTAACAAATATATACCTTTGTTAGAGCAAAATAATATTTTCATTTATTTTGTACGTGGTAATCACGATGACCCATCTTATTTTGAAGAACAGAAGATAAATTATGAACGTATCAAAACAGTTCCTGATTATTCTGTCATTAAAATAGATGATAAAAACATTCTTTGTGTTGGTGGTGCTATTTCTATAGATAGAACTTGGCGTAAACAAAAAGAGTTTGTTATAAATAAGCATAAGAAAGAACACAAAAAGAAATTATATTGGGAAGATGAAGCGCCTATATATTCCCAAGAAAAATTAGAAGAAATTTGTGAAAATGGAATCATTATTAATGGTATCATAAGTCATACCAATCCTCATTTTGCATATCCCCCACATAAAAGTGGTGCAAGAAATTGGGCACGTGTTGATAAAGAATTGCATAATGACGTGAATAAAGAAGTTCACACATTGAGTAACATTTATGATTTTTTCAAAGGGAAAAAAATGGACTTAGATTTTTGGTGTTATGGGCATCATCATGTACATAATACACAAAACTATGAAAAAACTACAATGTATGCTATAAATGAAATGCAACTTAAACAAATCCAATTAACAGAAGAAAAGAAAGATAGTATTTTTAAAACTTTTAATTGGAGTACATTTAGTTTTGATGAAGCTGCACAAAGATTATCAACTACTCTTGCTGATGCTGAAAGACCAGCACAAGAAGAAATGGAAAATCCAAGACGACAAGATGGATTTGTAATTAATTTGGATGACTTCATAATTGATAATAATACACAAGACCACGATAATGAGGAAAATGAACAACCTCAACCTCTTCATTTTGGTGAAGGACTTGCAGCTCATCTTGACCGTATTCGTATAGATTTAGCACTACGAAGAGAAATGAATAGAAATCATGAACAAGCTCGTATAGATGAAAATGTTGAGGAACGTGTACATAATGAAATAGATACATTAATAAATGATGAATTATTTTAGTGTAATGGTGATTGGTAACAATCCCGAAGAACAAATGGCACAATTTGATGCTTCATTGAAAGTGCCACATTTTTTAAAATATAAAATAAACGATGCGTCAGAATTGCGTAAAAAAGCAATTCTGACAGTCGAAAATATGATAACTGAAATGAATGAAAATCCTAATGTTTTAGAATATCTTCATAATCATTTATCAGAAATTAAAGAAATGACAGATATTGAATATTTTTCTTTTCTCACTAAAACATTACAACATGATGAAGAAGGTAATGCTTGGGATGATTCAAATCCTAATGGTAAATGGACATCTTATAGGTTAGGGAAAGAAAATGCAATAGAGTTGGTCAAAAATGATGGCACAGTAACAATGCAGTGTCGCAAAGGCGATGTAGATTGGTCAGCAATTCATTTGGCAAAACAGAAAATCTATAAACGCGCTTGGGAAATGGTTATTGAAAATCAAGAACCTAAACACGATGCTGATAAGATAATGTTGGCTATTATGGGTGACAAAAAAGATTATTTGCTAAATTTCAAAACAAAAGATAATTATATTAAATATAATACATCTTATTGGAATTATGCGGTAATCAAAGATGGTGTGTGGAAAGACACTGATAACCACGATTCTATTGATTGGGTTATCAATTTTTATGAAACATTCGTAGAACCGCTTAATGACGATGAGTTAATAACAATCTACGAATATCAAATGAACGATGCAAATGACTGAAATTTTTATAATTAAAGAAAACAAATTTGTTATGAATTGGAAAGAGATTTTCCAAGTTCCAGAGTTTTCACGTTTACAAAGCGTACCTCAAAATCCAATGTGGCATTTTGAAAATTGGGTTAGCATTCATACAATGTATGTGACTAATTATGCTATGGAAATTTTTGGTAATGACAGTTCTGTTTATTTAAATAAAATTATGGCATTATCAGCATTGTTTCACGATATTGGAAAATGTGAATGTACTATTTTTAATCCATCTAAACAATCTTGGTCAAGTCCATTACACGCTGAAAAGGGTGCTGAACTAACACGTCAAATTTTACGTGATTGGGGTTTCTCTTCAACAGTGATAGAACAAGTTTGTTTTTTCGTTAAAAATCATATGAAACCATTGGAATTATATGGTACAACAAATATTGCTGAAGAATTGAAACAAATTGCAATGGAACGCAATGATGGTATATGTACTATTGAAAATCTGATTAAGTTAAAGACTTGCGATTGTTTGGGTAGTATTATGACCAAAGAAGATGGGTGGAGAGAAAAATTAAATTATATAAAAGATACAGCAATTAGAGAATGTTGTTATAATTAAGTTTTTTTAACGAGGATTATTTTCAATCCTCGTTATTTTTTTATATCTTTGCATTGTTAATTAAAACATATACAAAAAAAAATGAAGAAAGAAATAACAATAACATTGAATAAGGATAATCCTTTTGAGTTAGCTCTTATTAAAATTGGAGAAATCATAAAAGGCACAAAATGGGAAAACAATGTTTTTGCTGTAGGTGGGTGCGTAAGGGATAAATTAATGGGTAAACCCATTAAAGATATTGATTTGGCAATTACATATCCTAACGGTGGTATTGAATTCGCTAATTGGATATGTAAAGAAACATATTGCTATAAATTGGATTCTAACCCTTGTGTCTTCCCTAAATATGGAACAGCAAAGTTTAATATTCGTTCAATTGAAGAAATTGAACGTATTGACATAGAATGTGTGCAGACACGTAAGGAGCAGTATAAATCAACAGAATCACGCAACCCCGAAACTTGTTATGGCAATATTATAGAAGATGCGTTTAGACGAGATTTAACAATTAATGCATTATATCTTAATTTGTCAAAAATGACAGTATGGGATGTTACTGAAAAAGGA
>JAEIGA010005420.1_pt1 | contig 19498 bp, 15 predicted proteins | sample 9270691 | NCBI WGS metagenome assembly JAEIGA01 (sample SAMN17057246, study PRJNA624740) | gut metagenome | biome: biome; isolation source: fecal sample | host: Bos grunniens | place: China: Xizang | collected 2019 | reverse complement strand
TACGGCAGATTGCAAATCTACCGTAGCTGTCAGAGGGACAGCTCTTTTTGAATTGTTTGTTTCGTCTGTTCATGTGGTTGGTGTATTGTTTACATGAATAATTTATTTATGGTAGTTTGCAGGCTATTTATGGTAATTCACGTTAATCAATCACTCCCATAAGTCGCCCCATCCACCACGGCGCTCTGAGGCTCCGCCAAATTCTGAGTCATCACTGTCGGGGGCAGAGCCATTGATGGAGCCTGGCAGCATCATGATGTGATTGGTCGTTTCAATCTCAATCACCTCGCAGCGTGGAGCTGCATAGGGTAGTCGGTTGTTGTCTGTCTGTGTCATATTGTTGTGAGTTTTAAGTTTTTTTGTTTTAAGGTCAATTAAGGTCTTTAGGGTCGCTGGTCGACGGCTGACGCCGCGATGGGGAGGGTATCGCTATACTACTCTGCTTCAATGAGTTAAAATGGTGCATCGTTCCAAATTCTAGCTTATCACCTGTTAATGGTTGTTATTTCAACGACAAAGATATACATCAATTCTGAAAAGATTCTGAAAAATACGATTTTTTTACATTCTTTGTGCCTATCGGGCTATAGGCAGAATCTATCTATCATAACGAAGTACAGAAAATTAAGAGCTGATCGTGAGGGCGCGATGCGGCGCTATATCTTGAGATAGAAGTCGCTGACGAGGCTGACGTAGTCGGCCGTGGGGCGGCGCTGCGCATCGTGGATGCAGAGCGTGTCGACACGGTGTGGCTGCCCCTCGCGGCTGAAGGCCATGAGCATGCGCTTGGGCTTGCCTCCCTCGACGGGAATGACGATGGTCTGGCGCGTAGCAAAGAGACCTTGGCAGGCAGCACTCACCGTCATGTCGTGAGCACGGTCGTAGGGGATGATGACCGACAGCTCGCCCTCGGGAGAGAGCAGGCGAGCGGCACTGCGAGCGAGCTCGTCGAAGCTGAGGGTGTCGGTGTGGCGAGCCATGGTGCGTGCTGCATCGGGGCTCTTGAGGGCGTTCTCAAAGAAGGGCGGATTGCAGAGGATGGCGTCGAAGAGGAATTCTGAATTCTGAATTCTGAATTCTGAATTGGCCTCTGGATGTGTTGATTCAGAATGCAGAATTGAGACATCAGAATGATCAATCTCTCTTGCATCGACCTCCATCACTTGTATGCGGGCAGGCCAGGGCGATGCGGCTACGTTAGCTGTAGCTTGAGCCACGGCATCGGCATCGAGGTCGATGGCTACGATATGGGCCTGGCTACGCTGGGCGGCCATGAGGGCCACGAGGCCTGTGCCTGTGCCGATGTCGAGCACACGACGACAGTGCGCCACGCGGGCCCATGCCCCGAGTAGGACTCCATCGGTGCCGACCTTCATGGCGCAGCGGTCTTGGTTGATGGCAAACTGCTTGAACGTGAATGATGACATCAGAATCGGATAACAGCATTAAGACTGGCCCCCTCGGGCGATGCGGATGGGGCTACGAAGACATCCCACCCCGTGAGGCGATGCATCACTTGCCGGGTGTAGGGGAGCAGCCAATAGCCTATGCGGGCACTCAGGATGCCCACACCTGCACCGGCAAACACGTCGGTGAACCAGTGGCGATTGTTGTAGACGCGCAGCACGCCCACGGCAGTGGCCAGGGTATAGGCTCCGGCAGCGAGCCAGGGGTGCTCGTCGCCATACTCGATGCGCACGAGCTCGGCTCCCATGAAGGTGGTGGCGGTGTGGCCCGAGGGGAAGGAGTTGTAGGCCGAACCGTCGGGACGAGGTGCACGCACGGTGTACTTGATGCCATTGACGATGACACCCACAGCGACGTAGGCGGTGGCCAGCTCCAGGGTACGGTCCATGTAGCTGTGCTTGGCCTCGGCACCGAGTAGGCTGAGACCATAGACTGCACCAAGCGGCACATATTGCAAGTGATCATCCACCTCAGTGCGATGGGCTCCGCGCCAATCGTTCAAGAAGTCGCGCAGCTCGACACGAGAGCTCCTGAGCGGCTCTACGAAGCCCAGCGTGCCCGCCCCGATGAGCGACAGGGGCATGATCAGCTCTCCCGCCTTGAAGGGGGACTCCACGGCAAGGCTGTCCGTGCGCGTCTGCGCAAGGTTGGGGAGCACAAGCAGGAGTGACAATATCGCTAGGAAGTATTTACGCATAGATTATCGGTCCAGAAAATATTTGTTGAGTACTTTGATAGGCATCCACACCGAGATGGCGCTCACGGCCACGACAGACACCAGCACGAGAAGCAGGTCGGTGAGCTTGACCCTCACGGGATAGGCATCGACCACAAACTGTCCGTCGCCACCTAGGCCGATGAGCCCAAACTCCTGCTGGAGCAGACAGAGCACCACACCCAAGACTAGCCCCACAAGTGCGCCGAGCAGTGCGATGAGGTTGCCCTCGTAGATGAAGATGCGAGCCACGAAGCCGTCGGTGGCCCCGAGGCTGCGCAGGGTGTCAGCATTGGCTTGCTTGTCGAGGATGAGCATCGACACTGAGCTGATGATGTTGAAGCACGCCACCATGAGGATAAAGCAGAGGAAGAGGTAGGTGACAAACTTCTCTATCTTGACCACCTTGAACGTAGCTGCCTGCTGCTCGTAGCGGTCGTGCACCGTGTAGCCCTCACCCATGATGGCCGCTATGCTCTGCTGGGTCTTTGCGACATGGGCCTTGGGCGTGAGACGCAGCTCGATGGCCGACACCTCGGAGTCGTAGTCGAACAGCCTGCGGGCATAGTCGAGCGAGGTGACGATGTAGCTCGATGCGTAGCGAGCATCGTTGATGTTGAGCACGTTGCCGGCAAGGTAGAGCGGCTGGCGACGGAAGCTCGCCATGGGATTGGAGAGGTTGACCTTGGCTCCTCGCCGCGGGGCATACACCTCCACGGGGTCATAGGGATCAAATCCTGTCCCGAGGATGTACATGAGCTGTATGCCTAGCACGCCATAGTCGGCCACGGCATCGTAGAGCTTAAACTCGGGGTTGCCGTAGAGAATCTCATCGATGTGTGTCAGTGCCTGAAAGTCATCGTCCACACCCTTGATGGTCACCATCACCTGCTGCCCCTTGTACTGGGCCATGGCATTGTCCTCGAGGGTGAGACTCACCACCTCGACCTCAGGCAGGGCACGGAGCCGGGCAAGGGTGGCCGAATCGGGCGCAAAGGTCTTGCCTCTGACGGCCTCGACCTTGAGGTCGGGATCAAAGTGGGTGAAGAAGCTCGATATGAGGTCGTGAAACCCGTTGAACACAGAAAGCGTACACACCAAGGCCAGCGTGGCCAGCGCCACACCACATACCGAGATGGCAGAGATGATGTTGATAGCGTTGTGCGACTTCTGCGAGAAGAGGTAACGACGAGCTATGTAGAGGGCACAGTCCACGATACTTTTATTTCAGCAGCTCATCGATGCGCTCGAGGTAGTCGAGCGAGTCGTCCACGAAGAACTTGAGCTCGGGGATGATGCGCAGCTGGTGACGCAGGCGTCCACCCAGCTCGTAGCGTATGGAGCGCATGTTGGCCGTGAGGTTCTTCACGATCTCCTGTCCGCGCTCCGAGGGGAACACGCTGATGCGAGCACGGGCGATGCTGAGGTCGGGGCTCACGCTTACCGAGGTCACCGACACGAGCACGCCACTCATCGACTTGGCCTGCAGGAGGAATATCTCGCTCAGCTCCTTCTGGATGAGGCGAGCAATCTTGCTTTGTCTTGTTGATTCCATCTATGTATATTACGATTTATCGATTTTACAATTTGTTTACTATTCTATGACCTTCTGATCGGGGGAGGTCACTTTTTTCTTATCATCGTCAGTCCATCCCTGAGGGGAAGGATGAGTTTCTCGACTCGCTTGTCAGCAGCCACGAAGGCATTGAAGGCATTGATAGCCACCGTCTGGCGGTCATTGAGGTAGGCCTTGTCCACCACATGGCCGTCCCAGAGGGTGTTGTCGGCAAGGATAAGCGCTCCGGGCGAGGTGTGCTGGAGTATCATCTCGTAGTACTCCATGTACTGACGCTTGTCGCCATCCATGAAGACAAAGTCGAAGACCTCGCCCAGCTGAGGCACCTCCTCAAGGGCATTGCCGATGTGGAAGCACACCTTGTCGCCATGGGGGGAGCCTTCGATCCACGGACGCGTAAAATCCTCCAATTCATCGTCAATCTCGTAGGTGTGTAGCACAGCTCCGTCGCCCAAGCCCTCGGCCATGCAGAGGGCCGAGTAGCCCGCAAAGGTGCCTATCTCGAGCACACGCCGCGGACGAGCCAGTTGCACCAACATCTTGAGCAGGCGACCCTGCAGATGCCCCGATGTCATGCGAGGATTGATGAGCTTGAGGTGTGCCTGACGGTAGAGCGACTTGAGATAGTCGCTCTCCTCGTCCATGTGTTGCAAGATGTATGTCTCTATCGCTTCGTGATGCGTCATAATGCCAAAATTGCTTCGATAGCCAATCGGTATGAATCCATGCCAAACCCACCAATCACCCCGACGCAAGCGCCAGTGATGAGCGAGGTGTGGCGATAGGTCTCGCGCTGATAGACATTGGAGATGTGGACCTCCACGACAGGGGTCTCGATGGCCTTGATGGCATCGTGCAGCGCCACCGAGGTATGGGTGTAGGCACCGGCATTGAACACGATGCCATCATAGATGAAGCCCACCTCGTGGAGCTTGTTGATGAGCTCACCCTCGACATTGGACTGATAGTAGTGGAGATGCACCTCAGGAAAACGCTCCTGCAAGGTAGCAAGGCAACCCTCCATAGAGGCGTCGCCATAGATGTCTGGCTCGCGTCTGCCGAGCAAGTTGAGGTTAGGGCCGTTGAGCACCAATATCTGTTTCATACCATTATCCATACCTATCGACTTCTATTCGGAGTGTAAAAGTATAAAAAAACAGAGAAATCACCAAGATTATCCCATACAACTTACTTTTTTTTACTACTTTCGCAACGAAAACACCTCAAACGATGAAAGAAATCGAACGCAAATTTCTCGTCAACGACGACAGTTACCGCACACTGGCCTATGCGTATGACCACATTCTGCAGGGCTACATTTGTAGCGGACACGGGCACACCGTCCGCGTCAGGACACGTGGCGACAAGGGATACCTCACCATCAAGGGACCATCGACTGACGGCATCAGCCGATTTGAGTGGGAGAAGGAGATCACGCTCGACGACGCACGAGCCCTGTTTACCCTCTGTGGAGAGCGAATAGAGAAGACACGCTACCTCGTAAAAAATGGAAAACACACCGTTGAAATCGACGAATTTCATGGAGAGAACGAGGGATTGGTGCTCGCCGAAATCGAGCTCGGCGACGTAGACGAGACCTACATCACTCCTCCCTATCTAGGACGCGAAGTGACGGGTGACAAACACTACTACAACGCCTACATCAGTCGCCACCCCTACCCTACGTGGAAGGACAAGGAGCAGCGATAAATAGGCGTCGCCCCAACTCCCACGGCATAACGGTTGCATTTATCAGCAATTAGTGTTAACTTTGTGCTCTCTTTCAGAGAAAGAGACACGACAGACGATTGACAATCACAAAAAACATCTGTATACAATGAGAAGAAGAGACATCCTCGCCGCCACCCTTGTGGCACTGACAATGGGCACACAAGCTCAGGTAATCGAGAGCTACCAAGTGCGCGACGCCGTGACGCTGCGTACACCCATCCTCTCGGACAGCATCAACAACGAAGGCCGCAAGTACGAAACCAAGAACCTGCTGGCAACAGCCATCGGGCTCAACCAAGAGAACTTCAGCACCCAGACCATGAAGGCCGACACGACGGGATTCGTGACACTGAGCAAGGCTGAAGATGAGCACCTCATCTACGTGGTGAGCACACAGATACGTGCCGACCGATTCATGAAGGGTATGCTCAAGGTAACCTCACCCGTGAGATGGGAGGCCTATGTAAACGGCGTATCGAAGTCAAAGAAAGAGCATGCCGATGACAGCCTCAACGTAAACGCTGGACAAAACATCGCTCTGCGCCTCGAGCCCGAACGCAACTACGAGATCACCATCAAGCTGCTCGCCCACAAGGACGATAAGGCTGCACCAGCCTTTAAGTGCGAGGTGGTGGCCGACAAGGACTACGAAGGGGTAAACGTCTTCGTAGGAAACGACATCAAGAAGCGCTTCACACTGGACAATACCGTATATGGCAACCGCGTCATTGACGTGGCCATCTCACCCAGCGGCAAGTATCTGCTCACACGCTACTGGAACAACTATAGCAAGGGACGCCAGCACGTGTATGCACAACTCTCCGAGACCAAGACCGGCAAGATCATCCTTGCCAATGCCAAGGACGGCATGCGCTGGATGCCCAAGAGCGACAAGCTCTACTACACCGCTACGGCGGCTACGGGCAACAACATCATCCTCCTCGACCCCGCTACGCTCACCGAAGAGGTGCTGCTGACAGAGATTCCCGCCGACGGATTCACATGGGCACCCACCGAGGACTACCTTATCTACTACCCCAGCGAGAGAGGGCAGGCCGAGCAGGGTCCGCTGAAGCGTGTGGTGACACCCCGCGACCGCATCCCCGGATTCCGCGGACGTAGCTTCCTCGCCAAGTATGACATCAAGAAGGGCACCACAGAGCGCCTCACCTACGGCAAGCGTTCTACAAGCCTCAACGACATCAGCAAGGACGGACAGAAGATCCTCTTCAGCACCTACGCCGAGAATGTCACCGTACGCCCCTTTGGCAGCACATCTATCTATCAGCTCGACCTCAACACCTACGAGATAGACACGCTCGTCTACGAAAGCGGATTCGTGAACAGCGCCAAATACTCCCCCGATGGCAAGCAGGCCATCTTCTTCGGCAGCGCAGAGTCATTTGACGGCATCGGCAAGGACTGTGGCAGTCACCCCATCGCCAACGACTATGACAAGCAGGCCTACATCATGGACCTTGCCACACGTGAGGTAACTCCCATAACCAAGGACTTTGACCCCTCGGTCAACTTCCTCCAGTGGAACGTGGCCGACAAGCACATCTACTTCACCACCGACGACAAGGATGAGGTGAACATCTACCGATACAACACCACAAAGAAGAGCTTCGAGATGCTGCCCTTGGAGGTATCGGTCATCCAACGATTCTCGCTTCCCTCGCAGAGTGCAGCCACAGCAGCCTACTACGGTCAGGACGACCACACAGCCGGTGTAGCCTACCTCTACGACATGAAGAAAAAGAGCTCGCGCCTCATCGCAGACCCCATGAAACCTATCCTCGACGAGATGGAGCTGGGCGAGACACACGAGTGGAACTTCACCGCTTCGGACGGCACCCTCATCCATGGCAAGTACTGTCTGCCTCCCGCCTTTGACCCCCAGAAGAAATACCCACTCATCGTATATTACTATGGTGGTACGACACCCACCGTCAAGGGCATCAGCAATCCCTACTGCGCCCAGCTCTTCGCCTCACGCGACTATGTAGTCTACGTCGTACAGCCTAGCGGTACGCTCGGCTATGGACAAGAGTTTGCCGCACGCCACGTCAACGCCTGGGGCAAGCGCACAGCAGATGACATCATCGAAGGCACTAAGAAGTTCTGCGAGGAGCACCCCTACGTAGATGCCGAGCGCATCGGCTGCCTCGGAGCTTCATACGGAGGTTTCATGACCCAATACCTGCAGACCCAGACCGACATCTTTGCAGCTGCCGTGTCACATGCCGGCATCAGCAACGTCACCAGCTACTGGGGTGAGGGGTACTGGGGCTACAGCTACAATGCCATAGCCGCTGCCGACAGCTATCCTTGGCAGAATCCCGACCTCTTCACCAAGCAGGGCTCGCTCTTCAATGCCGACAAGATAAACACGCCGCTACTACTACTGCATGGCACTGTAGACACCAACGTGCCGATGGGCGAGAGCATACAGCTCTTCAACGCGCTGAAGATCTTGGGCAAGACCGTCGAATTCATTCAGGTGGAGGGAGAAGACCACTTCGTGGCCGACTATGACAAGCGTGTACTATGGCACAACACCATCATGGCATGGTTTGCACGCTACCTCCAAGGCGACGCCAAATGGTGGAATGACCTCTACCCTGAGCGCCATTTGTAATCTCGACATTTCGTAATAGGACTTTTAACTCCTTTTAAGGGGAAAAAACATCCACGCATTGCGACAAATCACTAAAAGTTAACTAACTTTGCATCATAAACGAAACCTAATTATATTTGTATTACTCACACGATGAAAAAAAATCAACTGACAATCATTGTTGCAGCATTGCTCACACTCTGCTCATGCAGCAACAAACTCGGAGAAATGTCGCCCAACTACTTTGCGGTGACACCCCAAGTCCTCGAAGCCGTTAATGGCGAAGTTCCCGTAACCGTATCAGGTACATTCCCCGCAAAGTTCTTCCACAAGAAGGCTGTCATCACTGCTACCCCCGTACTGAGATGGGAGGATGGCAAAGTAGAAGGTGAAACATACACCTTCATCGGAGAGAAGGTAGAGGGCAACAACCAGGTCATCTCTTACGCTACAGGTGGTAACTTCACCATGAAGAGCACCTTCGACTACGTTCCCGAGATGGCAAAGTCAGAGCTCTACATCGAGTTTACAGCTAAGATCAAAAACAAGGTAAAAGCATTGCCCGCCGTGAAGGTGGCCGATGGCGTACTAGCTACAGCAGAGCTGTATGCACAGACCGCAGCATCTACAGAACCCGCAAACGCAGCAGATGCTTTCCAGCGCGTCATCAAGCAGGCTCAGCAGGCCAACATCATGTTCCTCATCCAGCAGACCAACCTTCGCTGGAGCGAGCTCAACTCTGATCAAATGAAGGAGTTTGCCGCTACACTGAAGGATGTGAACACCGATGTAGAGAACAAGGTGATCGAAAACATCGAAGTTTCTGCCTACGCTTCGCCCGATGGTGCCGTAGACCTCAACGACCGTCTTGCTACACAGCGTGAGCAGAACGCTGAGCGTCACGTCAACGCACTCCTCAAGAAGGAAAAGATGGAAGCCAACGTAGACACCAAGTACACCGCCGAGGACTGGGAAGGCTTCCAGGAGTTGGTAGCAGGCTCAAACATCCCCGACAAGGACCTTATCTTGCGCGTGCTCTCTATGTACACCGAGCCCGAGGCGCGTGAGCGTGAGATCAAGAACATCTCTACCGTGTATAGCGAACTGGCTGACGAAATTCTCCCCCAGTTGCGTCGTGCACGCCTCACCTTGAACTACCAGCTCATCGGTCGCTCTGACGACGAGATCCTCGCAGCGGTGAAGGAAGAGGCTTCTGTGCTCAGCGTTGAGGAGCTCCTCTACAGCGCCACACTCGTAGAGAACGCTGCAGAGAAGGCAGACATCTACAAGAAGACTGTCGACCTCTACCCCAACGACTACCGTGCATACAACAACCTTGCAGAGCTGGCTATCAAGGCTGCCGACTACGCAACTGCCAAGGATTACTTGAACAAGGCTGCACGCCTCAATGCATCAGCCGCTGAGGTGAATACCAACTTGGGTATGATCGCCCTCATCGAGGGCAACGTGGCCGATGCCGAGAACTACCTCGTGAAGGGTACCGACTCTGAGGCCAACGTGGCTGCATTGGGTAACCTCTACATCGCACAGGGTCAATATAGTCGCGCAGCAAGCGTGCTCGAAGACACCAAGAGCAATGCTGCAGCCCTCGCACAGATCATGGCAGAGCAGTACACCGCAGCGAAGAGCACCCTCGAGGCTGTGGAGGCTCCCGACGCATACACCTATTACCTCAAGGCCATCGTAGGTGCACGCACCAACAATGCGGCCATGGTAGCCGAGAATTTGGTAAAGGCTGCAAAACTCGACCCCAGCATCGTGGAGAGAGCTAAGAAGGACATGGAGTTCAAGAAGTTTGCTGCTGCGCTCCTTAACCTCTAAATAAAAAAGCAAAATAATCAGAAAAGGGTGGGGACTGCATAGATTCCCACCTTTTTCAATAGATAGAGACTACGTTCCCACAGGACACAGCCGCCACAACGCAATGAAAGAATACACCTACGAACTGCTCATGAAGGTACGCGACTATGAGTGCGATCTACAAGGCATCGTCAACAACGCCAACTATCAGCACTACTTAGAGCACACCCGCCACGAGTTTCTCCTCTCCATCGGCCTCAGCTTTGCCGACATGAGCCATGCGGGATATGATTTCGTCATCTCCAAGGTAACGCTCAACTACAAGTCGCCCCTACGTAGCCGTGATGAGTTTCGCTCACAGCTCCGCGTCACTCGCGAAGGCATCAAGTATGTGTTTCATCAAGAAATCATACGCCTCGCCGACGACAAAGTCTGCCTCAAGGGTACCGTAGAGAGTGTATGCGTACACGAAGGGAAACTCACACGAACAACCCCTTACGACAACATCCTCGAAGGTCATCTCGACAACCAATAATCATCCAGCATGGACAGAACAGAGCTATTGAATCTCATCGCCCTGCAACATATCCCTGGTGTAGGAAGCATCACAGCCAAGCGGTTGCTCGAGCAGGTCGGGACTGCCACGACCCTCTTTGAGCACCGTACTGAACTGCCGTCGATAATCCCTGGAGTGCAGCCCGCGCTCGTCAAGGCACTGGACTGTCCCTCTGCCCTTCAACGCGCAGAGAGAGAGATAGAGTTTATCGAGCGACACAACATCACCTGCCTTGGGTATCACGATGAGGGCTACCCCACACGCTTACGCGAGTGTGACGATGCGCCCACCCTACTCTTTTATCGAGGGAGCACCACGCTTAACCCCCGACGAGTGATAAGCATCGTGGGCACACGCAAATGTACCGACTACGGACGCGATCTATGCGAAAACTTCGTACGCGACCTCTCTGCAATGTTCCCCGACATGCTTGTCGTCAGCGGACTAGCCTATGGAATCGACATCTGTGCCCATCGTGCCGCCATCAAGGAGGGACTGCCCACGGTAGGAGTACTTGCACATGGTCTCGACCGTATCTACCCTGCCGCACACCGCAACACTGCCGCACAGATGACCACATGCGGAGGATTGCTCACCGAGTATATGAGTCACACCGAACCAGAGCGTAGCAACTTCCTCCAGCGCAACCGCATCGTAGCAGGTATGGCCGATGCCACCATCGTCGTGGAGTCGGCAGCAAAAGGAGGAGCACTAGTCACCGCCAACATTGCTAATAGCTATGGGCGAGACTGCTTCGCCTTCCCTGGCCGCACCACCGACCTTGCCTCGGCAGGATGTCACCGCCTCATCCGTCACAACCAAGCAGCGCTAATCACCTCAGCCGAAGAGTTCATCGAAGCCATGATGTGGGAGACAGCACAAGATAAAAAGCCCAAGGCAACACAGCAAACGCTCTTCCCCGAACTCAGTGAGGAGGAGAGCTGCATCGTACAAGCCATAGAGAGGTATCCCGATGGAGCCACCATCAACACGCTCGTCATCGACACCCGACTTGCCGTACACCGCATCAGCGCCCTGCTCTTCGAGCTGGAGCTACGCAACGTGGTGCGCCCACTGGCCGGGAGCCGCTACAAACTGAAGAGATAGAGTAAAACAACAAGAAACACAATACACCACAATCTTATGGAACATTATCACGATCATGAAGAGAGCAGCAAGTACAACGACGCTCTTGCACTCTACCCCACCCCCTTCACCGATGAGCAAGTCCGCTCACGCACAGCCCAAATCACAGAGAGATACGTGGCCGAGAACGACACACCCGAGGTAAAGAAACTCCTCTTCAACTGCATCGACCTCACCACGCTCAAGACCGAGGACAGCGAGGAGAGCGTGTTGAAGTTCACCGAACGTGTCAACGCATTTGAAGAGCAATATCCCGACCTCAAGAACGTTGCTGCCCTATGTGTATACCCCTGCTTTGCCAAGATTGTGAGCCAGTCGCTCGAGGTCGAGGCTGTCAACGTCGCCTGCGTGTCGGGCGGCTTCCCCTCATCACAGACCTTCACCGAGGTGAAGGTTGCCGAGACTGCGCTTGCCCTCGCCGACGGAGCCACAGAGATCGACATCGTCATCCCCGTGGGTAAGTTTCTCAGCGGCGACTACGAAGGCATGTGCGACGAGATCGAGGAGCTCAAGTCCATCTGCGGCGACCGTCCCCTGAAAGTCATCCTCGAAACTGGAGCGCTGAATAGCGCTGCAAACATATGGAAAGCCTCTATCCTCGCCATGTATAGCGGAGCCGACTTCATCAAGACCTCTACAGGCAAGCAAAATCCTGCCGCAACACCCGAAGCAGCCTACGTGATGTGCCAAGCCATCAAGGCCTATCACGAGCAGACGGGACGCAAGGTAGGCTTCAAGCCCGCAGGAGGCATCAACAGCGTACACGATGCCCTTACGTACTACACCATTGTCAAGGAGGTACTCGGTAAGGAGTGGCTCACCAACACCCTCTTCCGCATTGGGACGAGCCGAATGGCCAACCTCCTGCTCAGCGACATCGTAGGCGAAGAGGTCAAGCACTTCTAATAAGATAAGTTTAGGAGAAAATTATCGTCAATAGGGATCTACATCATAGTAGACCATCACCTTCTGCAGCAGTCCTTGCCCCGCAAGTGACTGCTGTATCTCTGTTAAGCATTGTCTCACACGCGCCACGCCCAATGTCGGCTCAGCCTTGAGCATGATCTTACGGATGTATAGCGCATGTACACGCGCCACAGCAGGAGCCTCAGGTCCCAACACCCGGTCAGCGAAGTAGGAGCGCATGCTCTGGGCCATGGCCTCTGCAGCATGCACGACTTCCGTCTCATCACGTCCCTTCACATAGACATAGATGAGTCTACAGAAAGGCGGATACCTAAAGAGCTGCCTCTCTGCCGTCTGGTCCGCATAGAGCCCCTCATAGTCGTTGGCCACCACCTGCCTTATCACGGGAAGGTCCACTCCTTTTGTTTGCAAAATGACCAATCCCTGCTGTCCCCGTCGTCCTGCGCGACCCGCCACCTGCGCCATGAGCTGATAGGAGCGCTCAAAGGAGCGGAAGTCGGGGAAGTTGAGCATCGTGTCGGCATTCATGATGCCCACCACATGGACATTATCAAAGTCCAACCCCTTGGACACCATCTGCGTGCCTATGAGCACATCAGTGCGACCCTCTTGGAAATCAGAGAGTATCCTATCATACGCATTCTTCGTGCGTGTCGTGTCAAGGTCTAATCTCGCCACACGTGCCGTGGGAAAGCATCGTTGCACCTCCTCCTCAATACGCTCCGTACCCATACCCCGCTTGCCAAGCGACTGAGTGCCACACTTAGGGCACTTGACGGGCATGCTATACACATTGCCACAGTAGTGACACTCCAGTTGGTGCATGTTGCGATGATATGTCAGGCTCACGTCACAGCGGTCACACTTGGGTACCCACCCGCAGGCAGCACACTCGAGCATCGGTGCATAGCCGCGACGGTTCTGAAAGAGGATCGCTTGATGGCCTTCATCCAGCGCACGACGCATGGCGTCATACAACGGTGTAGAGAAAGGTCCATACATCCGCTTCTTGCGATACTCCTCTTTGAGGTCGACAACCTCTACCCTCGGGAGCTGCACCTGCCCGAAGCGCTCGGACATCTGTACTAAGCCATACTTACCACACTGAGCGTTATAGTAGCTCTCCACAGATGGCGTAGCTGTCCCAAGCAACGTCTTGGCCTTATGGTACGCCGCCAACATCACCGCCACGCTACGTGCATGGTAGCGAGGTGCGGGGTCCTGTTGTTTATAGGTGGTCTCATGTTCCTCGTCCACAATCACCAAACCAAGGTCCCTGAAGGGGAGAAACACCGACGAGCGCACACCGAGTATCACGTCGTAAGGCGTGTCAGATAGCTGGCGGTTCCATATCTCCACGCGCTCAGCATCTGAGAACTTCGAATGATACACCCCCAGCCTGTTGCCAAAGGCACTCCGCAGGCGCTGAGTCATCTGCTGCGTGAGCGCAATCTCGGGGAGCAAGAACAGGGCCTGGCGTCCCCGCTCAAGCTGCTCCTTAATGAGGTGTATATAGACCTCCGTCTTGCCGCTCGAGGTGACCCCATGGAGTAGACACACATCGTGGACCTTCCAGTCCTCCTTTATCTCATCGAATGCTCGTTGCTGCTGCTCACTCAGTGGAGACAAGACTGGATCTCCAGTTCCTTCTGTGCATGCCAGTCGCCCTACCTCCACGATATAGGTCTCCACGATGCCCTTTGCGATGAGCCCATTCAGCACCGCTGCTGCCATGCCGCACTCCTTGAGGAGGATGCTACGCGCGAGTTCTTTCTTCACAGTATAGTCGGGTGCTTCACACTCGGCCAATTCGATGATTTTGAGCAGCATCTGTTGCTGCTTCAAAGCACGGCGCAGTGATTGCAGCGCTTCGCCTAGTGCCTCCTCAGAACGATAAGCCTCAGCGATGCGCACATGCACCTCACTCTTCGGCTTGTATCCCTCACGCAAAGCCTCATCTATTGAGAGCGCCCCCTTGTCGAGCAGCGATTTGACGATATGCATTCCTCCCTTCATGCCACACTTCGCCAGTAGCTGCTGCACACGCTGCTTAGGATTGAGTCCGAGCGCATCAAGCAACGCCTGCTCCCGGTCCTTGAGGGGAGCAGAGGCGACCCATGCCGTGTTGAGCTCGATTATCGTCTCACTCTCCATCTTCAGTCCTGAGGGCAATGCCGCCTTATATACATCGCCAACCGAGCACATATAGTAATCGGCTATCCACTGCCACAGCTTCAGCTGTATGGGCATTACGATGGGCTGTGCGTCGAGTACCTCGACCACCTCCTTCACCTCATAGTCACCCTGCGGCTGATTGCCATGCTTGCTCACTACGATAGCCGTATAGTAGCGCTTGGCACCAAACTGTACCACCACCCTACTCCCGACCATCACCTCGGCCTCATACGAAGGAGCCAACCGATAGGTAAAGCTACCGGATAAGGGAAGGGGCAATATGACATCAACAAAGCAGGACATGGGTATCAACGATAAAATCGAAAGTGACATTGCAAATGTAAGCAAAATTTACGGAATATTGTCCAGCATTTTGTTACAATTGCATAATTCATTCGTGGAAATTTCCTCACACTCTCTTTTCATCCAATATACACCATATATAATAAGAGAGGGGAGGGAGCGCTTGCTCCCTCCCCTCTACAGAGAGAATTGATTTTGTTCCACTAATCAAACTCTTATGCCTTAGCAGCAGCCTTCACGTCCTTCTTGTACATCACGCGGTATGCCAAGGGAGCGGCAAGGAAGAGTGATGAACAGGTACCGTATACCACACCGAGGATCATAGCGAATGAGAAGCTACGGATGCTCTCGCCACCAAGGAAGAAGATACAGAGCAGTACCACGAGGGTGCTGACTGAAGTGTTGATGGTACGAGCGAGGGTGGTGTTGAGCGAGTCGTTGAAGAGCTGACCCTTGTCGCGCTTGGGATAGAGACCGAAGAACTCGCGGATGCGGTCGAAGATAACCACCTTGTCATTGATAGAGTAACCGATAGCGGTAAGGATGGCACCGATGAAGGTCTGGTCTACGTCCATAGAGAAGGGCAACACACCGCTGAGGAGTGAGTAGGTACCCATGATGAGGACTACGTCGACAACCAGTGCGATCACTGAACCTAAGCTGTAAGCCACGTTACGGAAACGCACGAGGATGTAGATGAAGATGGCAGCCCATGCGAGGATCACTGACCAGATAGCACCACGGAGGATGTCAGAAGCCATGCTGGGACCTACCTTCTGCGAAGAGATGATAGAGCCACCCTCGTGGTTGTCGCGGTCGATGAAGGTGTCGTAGGTGAGGTCACTGCTCACGAGGTTAGCGCCCTTGAAGGCCTCGTAGAGGAACATCTCGATCTCTGCATCGATATCCTGAGCGTCATCAGCGATGCGGTAGTTGGTGCTGATACGTACGGTCTGACCATCGCCACCGAGAGCGATAACTGATACAGATGCATCGTCGCCAATCTTGTCGGCCAATACCTCGCGGATCTGCTCGGGCTCAACCTTCTGCTCGAACTTAACGGTGAAGTTGCGACCACCAGTGAAGTCGATGCTTGAGCTCAAACCACGAATGCCGAGCATAGCTACGCTGAGCACGAGAGCTGCACCAAACACTGCGAACGAAACCTTTGCAGAACCCATGAAGTTGATGTTGGTGTTGCGCATGAGGTTCTTAGAAAGGTTAGTAGTGAAGGTGAGGTTGGTCCACTTCTCCTTGTTCAGACGCCACTCGTACACGAGACGTGTCATGAACACAGCGGTGAAGAATGAGCAAACGATACCGATGATCAATGTGGTAGCGAAGCCACGGATAGGACCTGTACCGAAGTTGAAGAGAATGATACCAGTGATGATAGAGGTGATGTTAGAGTCGAAGATGGCTGAGAAAGCATTCTTGTAACCATCGGTGAGAGCCTGCTTCACGGTCTTGCCTGCACGAAGTTCCTCCTTGGTACGCTCATAGATGAGCACGTTGGCATCCACAGCCATACCGAGGGTCAACACCATACCGGCGATACCTGAGAGGGTGAGGGCTGCCTGGAACGAAGCCAAGATACCGAGTGTGAAGAAGAAGTTGAGGATGAGCGCACCGTTAGCTACCATGCCGGGGATGAAGCCATACATTACGCACATATAAATCATCAATACGATGAAGGCTACGATGAAAGAGATGATACCCTGCTCGATAGACTTCTGACCGAGTGAGGGACCTACGATGTCCTCCTGAACAATCTTTGCAGGAGCGGGCATCTTACCTGACTTCAACACGTTGGCCAAGTCCTTGGTGTCCTCCTGAGAGAACTGACCGGTGATCTGTGACTGACCGCCAGTGATCTCGTTCATCACGTTAGGAGCGCTATAGATGTAGCCGTCAAGAGCGATAGCGATGGGCTTACCGATGTTCTGCTTGGTGAGCTGAGCCCAGCGGCGAGCACCATCAGAGTTCATGGTCATAGACACGCTGGGGCGACCATTCTGGTCGTAGTCATCGGTAGCAGACACGATAACGTCACCCTCAAGCGGAGCACGGCCGTTGCGCTGAGTAGACTTGATAGCATAGAGCTCGAAGATCTTACCATCCTCGTCGATAGCCTTCACACCCCACATGAGCTTGAGGTCGCGGGGGAGCAGTGCCTTCACCTCTTCGCGAGCGAGGTACTCATCAATCTGCTTGAGATCGCGGCTGTGAGCATAGCCCACTACGCAACCTTGGTTCTGCATCACCTGAAGCACTGAGAGCAAGGGATTCTCTCTCTTGGCCTTAGCCTCGGTAACTGCGTCTACGGCATCCTCGGCATTCTCGCCGGTGAGTGCAGAAAGGTCTACGCTCTCCTCCTCGGCAGCGACCTCAGCAGTCTCTTCAGCGGGAGCCTCAGCAGTCTCGGGGTTCTCGATAGCGATGATGTCGCGCAGCTTGGCATCGGCAGCAGCGAGGAAGGGGGCTACCTCAGCAGAGGTATAGGTCTCCCAGAACTCGAGGTTGGCCGAACCTTGAAGCAACTTTCTCACACGCTCGGGCTCCTTCACACCGGGGAGCTCGACCATGATGCGACCCATGCTACCCTCGAGCTCCTGGATGTTGGGCTGAGCCACACCAAAGCGGTCGATACGGGTGCGGAGCACGTTGAATGAGTTGGCGATGGCAGCGTCTACCTCGGCGCGTACCACGGCCTCCACCTCAGCGTCGGTGCTCTTGGTGTTCACCTTGTCTTTGAGCTGCTGTGTAGCGAAGAGCTCGGCAAGTGTGCCGTCGGGCTTCTGGTTCTTGTACTCCTTAATAAATAGGGTGATGAAGTCGTTGTTGCTGCTTGCAGCCTGCTTGCTAGCGATGGCTACAGCGTTGTTGAACGCCTCGTCGGTCTTGTGATCGGCAAGAGCCTTCACCACGTCGGGTACCGATACTTCGAGGATTACGTTCATACCGCCCTTGAGGTCGAGGCCGAGGCCGATACCCATCTCACGGGCTTGCTTGAAGGTGTATACACCGAGGTATACCTTCTTGTTCATCACAGAATCGATGTACACCGATTCGCCTCCAGCATACTGTGCCGCCTTCTTCTCATGATGGCGAGTCACAAAACTGAAGGAGAGGTAAAATGCGCACACTACAGTGAGCAATACCGCAATTACTTTTACAAATCCTTTGTTTTGCATCTTGTTAGTTATTTTATCTTGTTGTTGTATTTATACCTTGTTAAAATACCATGCTTCGGCCTCTGCAGTCTGGGCACAATTTTCAACGAAGGTGCAAATATAGGACTTTTTTTCTCAACTAACGATTTCTGAAGCAATTATTTGCATTTTTACCCCCATTTTGCTCTCCGACGCAGCATTTTCGAGCCATTACGTGATATCATTTTAACAAAAAAAGAAGAGAGAACCTCAAAAGGTACTCTCTCCTGTCGTGGGCCATCTAGGGCTTGAACCTAGGACCTCCAGATTATGAGTCTACAATTAAACACGATTAGCCAGCAAGAAATATCGCGCTTAATCAATTGATTCAGAAGCTTGCAAGAGTATCACATCTACCAAAAAATCAATTCTCAAAATGAATGCCGATAAACATTCGGTAAACAATTATCTTATGCAAAGATACTATATCAAGGGGTAATAAGCAAGAAAAAACATCAAAAAAGCACATCTAGTCCTTACAGAACAGGATTGGGACGGACTCATCTATGAAGTGTTCACTTTTTGTCAATTTGTCTCATTTCGTTATATATAAGTAGTAGTATACCCTATACTACTATATTAATAATGATTATATGATATTCTTGTTTCTCTCATAAATAAAACTCTGTCAAATATCCATACGAATGAAATTAATTGCTAATTTTGCTCAATAATATATGAAGAGCTTTATGGATTTAGAGATTGTCACAAATAACTCCAACTATAATGAGAATATTCTTGAGATGTTCACCGAGGCAGATTGGGCATGGTGGAACGAACGATTAAATGAGGATGATCGTCAAGAGTTATCCAAGTTGGTAGTTGGTCAGTGGCTTAATATCATGGATGAAGCTCGTTTCTATCGCATAACTCCACTTGCATACTGGGACTTCACAAGAATTGTTGACGAGAACGATGTAAAGGCAATTAAAACCACTGCATTCATTTGGAGTATCAATAATGATAAGGCAATGACTGAAAAAGAGATAGAACGTGCTATGTTTCGTGCAGCTCTTATATATCATTGTCTGTTCCCTAAAGACGACAAAGAATGGGGTTGGGATTGGGAATCTCTTTTTCCAGATGTATTCATTCCTATGCTAAATGGCGAATCATGGGAGATTCCTGCAGAAGAATGTCTTAATTATAGCGATTGGTTTATAACTTTAAGATTCTTGTTTCAATGTTTATCTAGGCGATATTGTGTTGATTTCTATAATCTATCACCGAAGAGATTAAATATCATAAC
>JAEIGA010005419.1_pt1 | contig 19506 bp, 17 predicted proteins | sample 9270691 | NCBI WGS metagenome assembly JAEIGA01 (sample SAMN17057246, study PRJNA624740) | gut metagenome | biome: biome; isolation source: fecal sample | host: Bos grunniens | place: China: Xizang | collected 2019 | reverse complement strand
TTTATATACGGAAATATAATATTGAATTTATTATAATCATAATTAAAAAGATCTTTTTTACTAGGAGTAGAATATCCTTTAGGTATATGTAACATTTTTATACCATTGTAATTATATACCCCATAAATATCATCATTATTACACAGTGAAAAATAACAAGTTGTAAAATTCATTCCTTTTAAGCCAGCTATAACATTACTAGATAGTAAATTATTATTTGTATCATAGTGATTAATCTTTATATCATTATCTATCGTGAATTTAAATAGTTCTTTATTAGATCTTCTTATAATTGTAGAACCTTTATTAATAAAACTCATAAAACTCCTCCTTATAAAAGTTTTCATAATAAATATATATTTAATATAAAAAATATTATTCTAGTTAATATAAATAGTAAGCTTGTTTAGGTAACAAATATTAATTTGGATGCATATTATTAAGTAGGCATAGAAGCCAATGGGTTTTAGAATTCATTTAAGGGGAGGACAATGAAGAATGCAAGATCTTAAAAAAAATAAAAGAAAATTAAATCAATCAACTCTACAAAATGAAGCTAGAGAAGACTTAAATGAAGAAGTACAAGAAGATATATCTAGATATTATAAATCAAAAGGATGTAATTGCAATAAACATGATGATGAGTATGAAATGGAATGCGATTGTTCATATAATCAAAAACATAACAATAAACACAACCACAATGAATGTTATTGTGAACCTTGTCAAGTAGAAGCTGATGAATGTGTAGACAATGTATGTAATCAAGGATGCTGCAATCCTATATCACCAAATAAATTCTCAACAGCAAATAGTGTACCACTTGCAATAGAAGCAAATAGAATATTTGATAGCATTAAATTCCAAGTATTTACAGAAGCACAGGCTCCTAATGGAAATGAATTATTTTTTGAATATGAAGTTGTATCAGTTAATGGTCCTATTCCAAGAACAGGTGTTGTAAATGTAAATATAGATAAAGTATGTATGAACTATACAGATATAATAATAAATCCTGGATTTACTACTTTAGAAGATCATATAGTAAGAGCTATAAAAGAAGCTGAAAAAGAACCTTGCAACCAAAATCTTTGTCCAGAATTTGGGGATATAGATTCAGAATTCTGCAAAACTTCTTTTGAATATAATGTTTGTGGAAATATAAACAGAGAATGTTGCTCTCAAGGACAAGGAGAAAGAGTAGGATACAAAGAAAGAGGATTAAATGTTGTAGTTAAAAATTTAGTACTAGAATTAAAAGGAAGATGTGGATGTACAGATATTACAGTACTTGCATATCCAGCTATAATGACAGATACTCCAGCTAGAATGACAGATACTGGAGATTTACAGTTAATTGATGCAGTAGTATTTAACTTTAACACTTTAGCAGCACAAATGTGTGTACCAGCAAATGGAAGAGCATTTACATTAAGACAAGACTTCCAAACTTCTTTAAATGTTGATTGCATAGGAAAAACATTATTAAGATTAGTAGATGAAAGTTGCTGTGAATGTTTCTATGACTTCTGTATACCAAATGGAATAGATTTAATACTTTGCTTAGAAGAAGTAGTTAGTGTTTTAGTAAGTGAACAAATAGTAGTATTAGCATCTCCAAATGCAGTAGACCCAAGACTAGTAGATACTTTTGGTAAGGTTTGTGATTTTACAAGTTGTCCAGCAACAACTATTACTAATAATAATAATAATACTAATAACACTAATAACACTTATAACAATGGAAATGGATGTAATTGTAATAGATAATTATCTAGAAAGAGGCTAAAATTTTAGCCTCTTTTTAGATACTATAATTTATACTTTATACTATAGCAGAATTCAAAAATATCACTTTTTATATTAGAATTGATATTTTGTTCATTAGAATATATTTGATTGCTACGGTATAAAGGTGTGTTTGTAAGCCACTTTCTAGAAATACTATTAAATATCATAGTGTGGTCAACTACATCTCTAGATAATAAATCTATAGTTTTATACTGAAATACTATATTTGATAACTCATCTATATTCAGTTTATATATTGATGAATTATCTTTAAATACCTTATCAATTGTATGTCTAAAAAGTTTATAGTTAGAAGAAGTGAAGTTTAAATGAGATAATTTATAGAGATTTTCATCTAATGGATATTTTTCAACAATAAAAAGATTAAAAGAGTTATTTATAATATAAAGTCTTACATCTTTAATATTTTTAGTATTATTAAAACATCTACGAATCACCTTTTTATCCCAACGACCATCATTATTAAAAAAATGAATAATTTTTCCGAAATTATCTATACCCAATATATGAATATTATTATTATCATCAATATTAGCAGAATAAGAATGTATATTACTAGCTAATTTTTCAGTATTTTCATTTATGTTTTTTACATATAAAGAGTTTTTATCGGTGTATATATAAAAAGGTTTAATATTAGTATTCATTTTAACCCCCTAATATTTTAAAAATTTAAAAGATCTATAAAGAACAATAGTATGTAATAAAGATGCAAGTATAGCTGTTAATGTAGTTGTATAAATGTATCCATTTATATTTATACTTGGAATAGGTAGTAATATATATAATAAAATCAATTGAATTACCATAGTAGATATTGTAATTATACTAGACTGAACTTCTTTTCTAATTGCATGAAGTATTGCAGAAAGTGTTTGATTTAATGAAGTAAATAAAGGTAATAAGAACATTGATTTTAGATACAGACCAGCTGATGAATTCTTAAATACTATCAAACATAATTTATCTCCAAAGAAATAAAAAATAATGGAACATAGACTACCAACAAAGAATGTTAATAATAATGCATATAAAGTTTTTAATTTTATAGTTTTATAGTTTTTTAGAGAAACTTCTTGTGAAATACTAGGAATTAAATTAACAACTAAAGCAGAGCCTAATGTAAATGGAATAAATATAAAAGGCATAACCATTCCATTTATTACTCCATATATACTTAATGATTGATGATAGCTTAAACCAGATAGTGCTAATCTTGATGGTATTATCATAGAACTAATAGAATTAAGTAAAATGTTTGACATTCTGTTACAAGTTAGAGGTAAAGACATTTTTAATGTTTCTATAGATGAATTATAAAAATCTCTAATGTTTATTTTATATTTATTACATAAATTTGAGTTTTTATATAAACAACATGTTATGAAAAAAATATTAGCAATTTCGCCTATGGAAATTCCTAATATAGCTATATAACAATTTAAAGAATCTTTTTTTATATAACTAATAATTGTAAATACAAATAATATTCTACAGATTTGTTCTATAAGTTGGCCTATAGCAGGTACTGTAGCATTTTTTATTCCATAATAGTATCCTCTTAAAACATTAGATATAGTTATTACTACAACAGCAGGACTAATTCCTAAAATTAATAAATAAAATCTACTATCATTAAAAAGTTTAACCGATAAATATTTAGCATTAAAAGAAATAAGTAATGATAGAGTAAATGAAATAAAAAATGATACATATAGGGTTGATATAAATAAAACATTTTTAGTGTGCTTATCTTTAAGTGCATTTTTATTTGCAACAAGACAGCTTAAAGCAGTAGGTATACCTGTAGTAGTTAATGCAATAGATGCCATTAAAAAATTAAATAATATATGGTAAATACCTAATCCAGACTCACCAACTATTCTAGATAAAAAAATTTTATATATAAAGCCAAGTATCCTTACTACAAAGTTAGATATAAATAATATTATGGTAGAGAATATGAGATTAGGGATTCTCAATAAATCACCCCCTTATGTTTAAATATATTCATAAGGGAATGAAAAAATAATTATATCTTTATAAATTGTGGTCTCATTTTACTATTATTAGAATAACTTGAAGGCATATGATAATAATAAAATACTAAATATTTCCCATTTTTATAAAAATTTTGGTATTATATATACATACTACATATCAATGAACATAAATATAACCATCAATAAATGTATACGTAAAGTGATAAAAAATAAGTATATATATTTTTAGAATAAATATATAAAACAAAAGTATACAAGAATTAGAAAAGGGAATATCTATAATAAGAAATAATATAGAATTACCATATAACAATATAAATTTAATAATAAAATTAATATATTGTTTTACTAAATAAATAAGAAAGGAGAATACTCAATATAAATTGAGTATGATAAATATATGTTTGATCAAAAAAAATTAGATAGAATAAATGAATTAGCAAAGAAAAATAAATCAGAAGGATTAACATCTGAGGAATTAGTAGAGAGAGAAGCTTTAAGAAAAGAATATTTAGAACACTTTAGATCGCACTTTAAATCAAGATTAGAAAATATAAAAGTAGTTTCTCCAGAGGAATACGAACAAGAAATGAAGAATAAAAAGAATTAAATATAAAAAAGGAGGGGTATAATGAAACTAAAGTATGAAGCAAAAAATGCTTGGGAATTTGAGAGAGCTAACAATAATTTAGATGATGTAATGAACTATTCAAAAGAATATATGAAGTTTTTAGATGTTGGAAAAACAGAGAGAACATCAGCTAGGGAAATTGTAAGAATAGCTCAGAAAAATGGCTACATATCAATAGATGATGCTATGAAAAATGGTAAAGTAAATCCTGGTGATAAAATTTATGCGGTAAACAAAGATAAGGCTGTTGCTTTATTTGTAATGGGTACAAATAAATTAGAAGATGGTATGAAAATAATAGGTGGTCATATAGATGCTCCAAGAATAGATTTAAAACCACATCCATTATATCAAGAAGCTAACTTAGGATTCTTTAAAACTCATTATTATGGTGGAATAAAAAAATATCAATGGTCTACAATACCACTTGCTATACATGGATTAGTAGTATTAAATGATGGTAAAAAAATAAATATTTGTATAGGTGAAGATGATAATGACCCAGTATTTTGTATAACTGATTTATTACCACACTTGGCACAAAATCAAATGCAAAAGAAACTTTCAGAGGGTATAACTGGAGAGCAACTTAATTTATTAATTGGAAGTATGCCACTAGAAGGTGCAGAAAAAGAGGAAATAGAAGAAAATATATTAAATATATTAAACTCTAAATATGGCATAGTAGAAGAAGATTTATTAAGTGCAGAAATAGAAATAGTACCTGCAGGAAAAGCTAGAGACTTAGGTCTTGATAGATCTATGATTTTAGCATATGGACATGATGATAGAGTTTGTTCGTATGGTGCTGTTAAAGCTTTAATTGATATTGAAAATCCTAAGTACTGTGCAGTTGCTTTATGTGTAGATAAAGAAGAGGTTGGATCTCAAGGAAATACAGGTATGCATTCAAAATTCTTTGAAAATACTGTAGCTGAACTTATAGCTTTAGAAGGTCAATATTCAGACTTAAAAATAAGAAGAGCTATGGCAAACTCAAAGGTTTTATCTGCTGACGTTTCAGCGGGTTATGATCCAAATTATGCAGATGTATATGATAAGAGAAACTCAGCTTATATGGGATATGGATTAGTTTTAAGCAAATATACAGGAGCTAGAGGTAAGAGTGGATGTAATGATGCTAATGCTGAATTTATGGCAGAAGTAAGAAGAATATTTAATCAAGGTAATGTAGTATGGCAAACAGCAGAACTTGGAAAAGTTGACCAAGGCGGTGGCGGAACAATAGCATATATATTAGCTAATTACGGTGCAGAGGTTATAGACTGTGGTGTAGGAGTATTAAATATGCATTCACCTTATGAAGTAGTTTCAAAAGTAGATATATATGAAATGTATAAAGGATATAAAGCATTTTTTACAATAAATCTATAATAAGAATAAAAAATAGACTTTTTTAAGTCTATTTTTTTATTTCAAAATATTCATATAAACTATTTAAGAATTTATCTTCTAATGGATTAAATACTTTCTTTTTAGAATATATAAAATAAAATTTTCTATCAAAGTTAATATTTTTTATTCTGTAGTATTTAATCTCATTAGACTTTACGTAGTCTTTTATAGAATTATGTGATACAAAAGAAACACCTAGTCCTATTTTAACCATTTTTTTTATTGTCTCATTTGATTCAACATATGCAAGGATGTTTAAGTTATCAATATTGAAGTTATTCTCTTTTAATATATTAAAGGTTAAATTCTTAGTTCCAGAACCATCTTTTCTCATTATAAACTTAAGATTATTAAGTTCTTTTATGTCAATATAACCATTTTCATTTTCTATATTTAAGTTAAGTGGAGCTATAAGGACTAGTTCATCACTTAATATATCTATATATTCTATTTGAGAATTAAAAGTTTTTGAACCTATGAATCCAAAACTTACTCTTTCATTTAATACTTCTGATATAGCATATTGAGAATCATAGTGGCTTATACTGAATTTTACATTTGGATATTTATTAGAAAATGATTTAATAAAGTTAGGTAAAATATAAGTTTCAGGTATTGAGCTAGATGCTATATCTATAATTCCTTCTATATTGCCTGAATATTCCTTTATATCATATATAGCTTTTTTACAGTTATTTAATATAGAAATTGCATTATCATAAAGTATTTCTCCAGATTTAGTTAATGTTATATATTTATTATTTCTATTAAATAATACTGTATCTAATTCTTTTTCTAAGTTTTGAATATGTGAACTTATTGTGGGTTGAGTTAAAAATAATTCACGTGCAGCTTTTGAAAAACTTCCATATTTAGCAACAGAAACAAATGCCTCAAGTTGTTTAAAGTCCATTATAAACCTCCATTAATAAATATTATACAATCTATTATATAGTAATAAGATATGATAGAGGATAAATATATTCAAAATAATAATAAAAATAACTATTGTAGATATAAGAAACATATCGGATTTATGTTTATATTTTTATATATAATGAAGTCTTAAAGACATGAATTCTACAAATATTTCATAATATCAAAGTAGAATATGAATTAAAACTTTGGATAAATTAATGTTAAGAATTTTTTATAGGAGGATTAGCTTATTATGGATAATAATAAAAATAGACTTAAAGATAGACCTAAAACAAAAGCTGAAATGAGAAAAATGTATTCTGAGCATGGATCTGAATTAGGTATAAAGGATGGATTACACATTGGAGCTAGAGATAGTGGTTCTAATAGAACTAAAACAGAAAAATTATATCATAAAGTAAAAAAAGAGGATTAGAATGTAAATATAATATTATAATTTATTTAAGTATAAAAAAGAGGTTATACTACTTTAAGTATGATCTCTTTTTTATATAATATTTAAATATTGTGATTAATAAAATAGATAGTATAATGTTAATAGAAGTAATTATAAGATTTTAGAAATGATACTACTAATACAATGCTATTATTATATAAATTATATAAGATATAAATAAACACTATCTAAAATAGATAGTGTTTAAAGTGGTGCCGAATGTGGGACTCGAACCCACACGGTACTTAAACCAACGGATTTTGAGTCCATCGCGTCTGCCATTCCACCAATTCGGCATGTATTATATAAATATTATAGCACCAAGGGAAAACGATAGCAATATATATTGGTATTAATATTCATATTATATTATGGTAATATTAAATAATAGACATTGGTATATAATAGATATAAATTAAATTATACTAACAATAGGAGTGATACATTTGGATAAAACACTAGTTATAATAGATGGAAATTCGATAATAAATAGAGCATTTTATGCCTTACCAGAAATGAGTAATAAAGAAGGATTAAAAACTAATGCAATATATGGATTTACTAATATGCTTTTAAAAATAATTGATACATATAATCCTACGCATATAAGTGTAGCTTTTGATAGGAAATCTCCTACATTTAGACACTTAGAGTTTAAAGAATATAAAGCTGGTAGAAAAAAAATGCCAGATGAATTAAGAGAACAATTTGAGCCTTTAAAAGAGCTTTTAGATAAATTTAATATACATAGATTAGAAATAGATGGATATGAAGCTGATGATATAATTGGTACAGTATCTAAAATAGCAGAGAATGATGGTTTTAAAGTATACATAGTTACAGGAGATAAAGATGCAATACAATTAGCTTCAGAAAAAACAACTACTTTAATAACTAAAAAAGGAGTTGGTGAGGTTGAAGAGTATGATTATAACTTTGTATTTGAAAAGTATGAAATGACTCCAACTCAATTTATAGATTTAAAGGGTTTAATGGGAGATAAATCAGATAATATACCAGGTGTTCCAGGTATAGGTGAAAAAACAGGTATAAAGCTTATAAAAGAATTTAATAGTATAGAGGGAATATTTGATAATATAGATAAAATAAAAGGTAGCACAAAAAAGAAGCTAGAAGAAAATAAAGAATTAGCTATAATGAGTAAAAGATTAGCTACAATTATAAGAGATGTTCCTATAGAATTTAAGTTAGAAGAATTAGAGTACGGTAAATATAATATATCAGATGTATTAGATGAATTTAAACGTTTTGGATTCACAAGTTTAATTTCAAGAATAGCTAGTTCAGAACATACTAATGACGTTGTTGATGAAGTAGAATTAGAAATAGCTAAATTAGAAGATATAGATTTATTTATAAAAGAAATAAAAGAAACTAAAGAATTAATACTAAAAACAGTAACTAGAGAAGGCAATATACTAGATAAAAGAATAATGTATATATTTTTAAGCCTAGATGGAAAAAAGGTATATTATATATGTGAAGATGAAATATCTTCATTAAAAGAAATATTCCAAAGTAATGAAATAAAAAAGTTAGGATATAATTTAAAAGATGATTATATTGCACTTAGACCATATGGAATAAAATTAGAAAATATATACTTTGATATAACTATTGCTGAATACTTAATAGATTCAATGTCTTCTACATCATATGAATGTAGTGCAATAGCTATGAAATACTTAACTAAAAAAGTAAAGACAAAAGAAGAGTTACTAGGTAAAGGTGTTAAGGCTAAAAAATATCAAGATTTAGAATTTGAAGAATTAAGTACTCATATATCACAAATAATTGATACAATAAAAAATGTAATTCCAATAATGGAATCTAATTTAAAAGATAGTTATATGGACGGTTTACTATATCATGTTGAAATGCCTTTAGTTGAAGTATTGGCAGATATGGAATACGAAGGTATTAAAGTAGATGTTAAAAAATTAAATGAACTAGGTTCGCAATTTAAAGATATTATAAAAAAACTTGAACAAGAGATATATGAAATATCTAAAGAAGAGTTTAATATAAATTCTCCTAAACAATTAGGTGTTATACTATTTGAAAAATTAGGACTACCAGTTATTAAAAAAACAAAAACAGGGTACTCAACTAATGCAGAAGTATTGGATAAATTAAAGGATCAAAGTCCGATTATAAATAAAATAATAGAGTATAGACAAATAGTAAAATTAAATTCAACTTATGTTGAAGGATTATTATCTATAATAAATCCAATAGACGGTAGAATACATTCATCTTTTAACCAAACTATAACTACAACTGGAAGAATTTCTTCTACAGAACCAAATTTACAAAATATACCTGTTAAGCTTGAAATGGGAAGAAATATAAGAAAAGTATTTATAGCAGAAAGTAATTGTAAGCTAGTTGATGCAGATTATTCTCAAGTTGAGCTTAGGGTGCTTGCTCATATGAGTCAAGATGAAACTATGATAGATGCATTTAAACATAATGAAGATATACATACCAAAACAGCTTCTCAGGTATTTAATGTAAGTATGGATGAAGTTACAAGTAAACAAAGAAGTGATGCTAAAGCAGTAAACTTCGGAATAGTTTATGGAAAAAGTGACTTTGGATTATCAGAAGATTTACATATTCCTGTAAAGCAAGCTAAAGAATATATAGAAAATTATTTTAATAAGTATGGTAAGATAAAACAATTCATGGATGAAATTATAGATAACGCTAGTGAAAATGGATATGTTACTACTATATTAAATAGAAGAAGATATATTCCTGAAATAAAATCTAGTAATTTTATGATGAGAAATGCAGGAAAAAGAGCTGCAATGAATGCTCCTATACAAGGAAGTGCAGCAGATATTATAAAAATAGCTATGATAAATGTATATAAGAAATTAGAAGAAAATAATATGAAGTCTAAGCTTATACTTCAAGTTCACGATGAGCTTATAGTAGAAGCTGTAGATAGTGAATTAGATTTAGTTAAAAAGATAGTTAAAGATGAAATGGAGAATGCAGTAAGCTTAGATGTAAATCTAGATGTAGATTTAAATATAGGGGATTCATGGTACGAAACAAAGTAGGTGTTTTATGATTATATTAGGATTAACAGGTAGTATAGGATGTGGTAAAAGCAGCCTATCTAATATATTAAAAGAAAATAATATAGATATAATAGATGCAGATATTATATCTAGAAAAATTTTTGAAGATAAAAAACTTTTGAATTTAGTGTTTGAACATTTTGGGAATTGTATAAAGAATGAAGATGGTAGTTTAAATAGAAAAGCTTTGGGAAATATAGTGTTTAATGATGATAATAAGTTAATTGAATTAAATGCTTTGACACATCCTAGAATAAAAGAAAAAATAATAAAAGAGATAGAAATACTAAAGTTAAATAATAAAGAAGTAATAGTAATAGATGCACCTTTATTAATTGAAGGTGGATATTTAGAGATGGTAGATAAGTTATTAGTTATAACTTGTAATAATGAAATTCAAGTAAATAGAATACAAAAAAGAGATAATTGTACTAGAGAAGAAGCTCTAAGTAGAATAAATTCTCAAATGAGTCAAGAGGAAAAAGTTAAGTATGCAGATTATATATTAGACAATTCTGGAAGTATAGAAGATTTAAAAGAAAACACAAGAGAATTTTTATTATATATGAAGGAGAATTGGTGTGGCTAAGAAAAAGATATTTTTCATTTTAGCTATTATTATAATATTATTTACCTCTTTAATTATAGAAAAGAATACTATTAATAAAATATTATATCCTAGAAAATATTCCGAACATGTTCAAAAATATTCAAAAGAATTTGGTTTAGACGAAAATTTAGTATATAGCGTTATTAAAGTAGAAAGTAAGTTTAGGAAGGATGCTATATCACATAAGGGAGCTAAGGGACTTATGCAAATAAGTGATATAACAAGGGAGTGGGCAAAGGAAGAGCTTAATTTAGGAGAAATAGATATATTTGATCCTGAAACTAACATAAAAATAGGTTGTTGGTATTTAAGTAAATTATATAGAGAATTTGGGAGACTAGATTTAGTTATAGCAGCATATAATGGAGGTTCTGGAAATGTTACTAAATGGCTAAATGATTATACCTATAGTAAGGATGGAAAATCACTAGATTTAATACCATTTGAAGAAACTTCAATGTATGTAAAAAAAATAACTAAAAACTACAAAATGTATAATAAGTTGTATAACAAGGAAGGTTAAACTAATGAAAAAATTTAAGATTATAGCTATTACTTTAGCTATGGTTATAAGTTTAGTTGGATGTAGTATGGATGAAGATATACAAGGTGTTTTAGAGAGTAAACCAAGTGCAATAACTTCTAAAACTATAAACTTAACTATGATGCAGCCAGAAACTATAAACCCAATAACAAATAAAAATAAATCAGTTAGTTATATAATGAACTTAGTGTATGATGGTTTATTTACTATAGATGAAAATTATAATACAGTTCCTCAGTTGGTAGATGAGTATAAAGTATCTAATGATGGAATGAGTATAAATATAAAGTTGAAAGATGCTAAATGGCATGATGGAACTTTATTAACATCTTCTGATGTTAGATTTACAGTAGATTTAATAAAAAAGAATATTGATAGTCCATATAATGCATTAGTTGAAAATATATCATCAATATCTATAGCTAGTAGTAGAGAATTTACTATAAATTTTAATAATAGGTATGCTTTTTCAGTAGATACATTAATTTTTCCTATAATATCAGAAAAGCAATTAGGTAGTGTAAAAGATATTAATGAATATAGATATAACTTGGTCGGAAATGGAGTATATAAAATAAAAGAATATAATGAAAGAAAAAGTATATCTTTAATTGTTAATGATAGCTACCATGATAAAATTTCAGAAAATGCAAAAAATATAGAAGTTGAAATTGTACCAGATGAAGAAGCACAGGTATCTATGGTAATGTCATTAGATAGTGACATTGCTAAAATATCATTAGATGATTTAAGTAAATTATATGAAAAAGAATTTAAGACAACTACGTATGAAAGTAGAAATTATGAATGTTTACTTTTTAATTATAATAATGATTTCTTTAAAAATGTGAATTTTAGAAAAGCTTTAGTAAGCTCTATAGATAAAAATAAAATACTTGAGGAAGGATATATAAATAATGCTACTTTGATTAACTTCCCACTTAATTCTAAATCAAAATACTATGATAAAGAGATTAAGGGTATAGAATATAATAGTGAAAAAGCTAAAGAATATCTTTCTAAAGTAACTCTTAACAATATTGATAATAAAGAACTTAATAATCAAAGTACTGTAAAAGATAATAATAAAGAAATAGAAAATATAAAAACTACTGAAGAAAATAATAAAAATGAAGTAAAAAAACAAATATCAAAATTAAATTTAAAAATTATAGTAAATAAAAATAATGCAGAAAGAGTAAAAACTGCATATATAATAAATGATAATTTAAAAGAAATAGGTATAAAAAGTACAATACAAGAGCTTTCAGATGAAGATATGAGTAAGGCTATGAACGAAGGACATTATGATATAGCACTAGTAGGATGGGAGTTATCAGTAGTGCCAGACGCTACTAACGTACTTAATAATATAGGATACTCAGATGAAAAGTTAGCTAATTATATAGAGTCTTTAAGAAATGCAACTAGTGAGTCTCAAATAGATGATATATATAAATCTATTCAAAGATATGTAAATAATAATGCGCTATTTATGAGTTTAGTTATTACAGATGATTATATAGTAACTAATCGAAGAATAGAGGGAAAAATAGTACCAAATAGTTTTAATATATATGAAGGTATTACTAATTTAAATATAGCTAAATAATAAATAAAAGCACACAAAATATATGTGTGCTTTTATTTTAAAGTAGTTGACTAAATAATATAAGTTAATTACTCTTATAGTATAAATAAAAAAGTGAAAGAAATATACAGATAATATTTATACATAACATAGGGGGGATATTTTTATGAGAAAAAAATTAATGATAGACGGAATGAGCTGTAATCATTGTGTAAGTCATTTAAATACAGCACTTTGTGAGGAGATAGATGGAGTAGAAGTTATAGAAATAAGCTTAGAGGATAAATTTGCAATAGTAGATATGAATAATAATGTAGATTTAAATAGATTAAATGAACTTGTAGAAGAATTAGGATTTGAATTAAAAGATATAAAAGAATGTTAGTAAAAAGGCATCCAAAAATTAAGGATGTCTTTTTATTTTATAAATTTATAGTATTTTATATTAAGTAATAAAAAAAGACTTCTATTGGGGGAAAATAGAAGTCTAATGGGGGAGATTGAGTATGTTTGATTTTACATTAATATTATGTCCAAAAAAAATATGGATATACATGTTATATAAAATATTGATGAATTATTTATATTTTAAATTTTTTCAAGCATTAAAATCACATTTAAAAATATATTGAATATAATATAAATAATCAAGGGGGGAGGATCTTGGAAGAGAGAATATATAAAGAAAATTTAAAAGAAATGATATTAGATATGGCACAAAAAGAAATTAGTAATTATTCATCCCAAAAGGGTGTTAGAAAATATTTTGAAGGTAATGTAGATAAGATTATAAATGAGAATATAAGAAATTATTCGGAAGATATAAGTATAAATAAAATATATTCTAAAATATTAAAACGAGGTTCGAGCCAAGTAAATATAATATCAATTGCTAAAGTTATAAAATCAGAAGATTTATTTAAATCGAAAAATGAATTAGTTAAATTTGCTAATTATTTAGGTATTAATCTTAATTCAAAAAACTCATATAATCATATTTTAAAGGTAATATGCAATTATATATACTCTAATAGAAAAATATATTCTGAAAAATATATATATTATTATAGTAGGGGAAATGAGGAATATATTTTAGAACCGGAAAGAATTAAGAGGGAGTTAATAGAGAGTTACAAATCTAAAACTAGAAATGATATGAAATCTATAGCAAGGTTATTAGACATAACTGTTGAAGAAGATGAAAGTGCTGAAGATATAAGGAAAAAAGTTATAAATTATATTATGAAAGAGAAACTTACAAAGAAAAAATAAAATTAAAAAGTTAAGAGACATCTATATAAGTATATAGGTGTCTTTAATTTTTTTTATTAGCATATAATATAATGGATAATATAAAAGGAGTTGATATACTATAAAAAGAAAAAAGATCAGTATAGTACTTTTAATAGTAATCACAATGATTATATCTTTAATTATAGAAATAAAGCTATTTCCTCCTAGAAAGGAAATAAATATTATAAGTTATAATATACATAGTGGATTAAATAAAAATATGTTTCCAACATTATTTGATACAATTGATTTTTTAAAACAATCTGATGCAGATATAGTTTGTCTACAAGAGATTAATGAATCTGTTAGAGCAGGATTTCAGGTGAGTAGTTTTAAAGAAGAATTAAAAATGAATTCTCATTTTGGAGCTAATGTAGTAAATTTAGGCTTTAATTATGGACTTGTTACATATTCTAAATATCCTATAAAACAGGAAGAACATATATATTTAAGTAGCTTTCGTGAGCAAAGAGGAATGTTACATACTGTAGTTAAGGTTGGTTATCAAAATTTAAATGTTATAAATATTCATTTAGGATTAGATGAAGAAGAGCGAGATATACAAATGAAGGAATTGATAGATTTTATAAAAAAATTGGGAGATGAACATTATATAGTTGTAGGTGATTTTAATCAAGGTGGGATAGAGATTGATGAAGATATATTAAAAGATGTTGCTAAAGAATTACAGATGTCTAATATACTAACTTTTCCAACTGGATTAGATAGAATAGACTATATATTTGTATCGTCAGGTATAGAAATTATAGACTACGATGTACTTATAAAAGATATGTCTGACCATTATCCTATAATAGCAAAAATAAAAATATAATCCATCTTAAATTTTTATTCATAAATATTAGACAAGTAAAATATATATTTGTAAGAAGATTTTTAAGGGGGATAAACTAATGAATAAAAGAAAAACAATATACAGAGGGTTTAATAAGAGAAGAAAGAATAAGGTTATAAAAATGTATATTATTGGTACAAGTATATTTATATTATGTGGATATGGTTATACTCAATTGAAAGAGAGTAAAATATTTAATAATATAAGGAATAAAATTACAGCTATTGAATTTAATATCCCATTTATTGATTTTGATAAATCTGAAGATAAAAAAAATAACTTAGAAGTATTTGACTATAATGATATTTCTAAGGATATTGATAAAGTTGAAAGTAAAGAAAATACAGATGTAAATGTTGCAACTATAAATGGATGGAATATATATACTATACAAGTTGCATCAGTAGAAGATAAAAATGAAGTAAGTAAAGTAGAAGAAGAATTAACAAAAGAAAGTATACCTTTTTCTACTATGGAGATAGATGGATTAAACAAGATTCAAACTTATACATCATTTGATAAAGAAAGTATAAGAAACTATTTAGAAAATATGAGAACATTGTATCCAGATGCATTTTTAGCAGAAGTAAAGATACCTGCACTATCATTAGAGTATACTAGTAAGTATTCATATTTAGAAACTATATCAACTCAGCTGAATAAACTTATAGATAATTTTAAAGAAGAGTCTAAAGTTTGGGAGCATAGTACAGAAAATTTTAATATGGAAACGTATAATAATATATTAAGTAGTAGAAAAACTATAGTAAAAGATATTGAAAAAGAGGCTAAACAGATAGACTATGAGGAAGCTAGTATATTTAAGGAAAACTTAATTACTTATGTAAATAATATAGATAAAAATATAGAAGTTGCATCTAAATCTGCAAATGAGCAAAGTTATAATGTAAGTCAAGGTATATATTTAAATACATTACAAGGTTATTTAAATTTTATAAATTCTATTCAATAGAAGGTTGCAAAGCAACCTTCTTTATTTTAAAGAAAAAATGACAAAAATTTAATAAAAATATAATATTTGTTAAATTTTGGATAACACTATAGTATAATTAAATAGGATAGAATAATTTTTTATTTTATAGATAAGGGGGTAGAAAAATGAAACTCTTAAGTTTTAAAGGAGGAATACATCCTCCGTATAATAAAGAGTACTCAGAAAAAAAGGCTATAGAAAAAGCAAAAAGTCCTAAAAGGGTATATATACCTCTTCAACAACATATAGGGGCACCTGCTAAAGCAATAGTTAAAGTTGGTGAAGAAGTTAAATTAGGACAAAAGATAGGGGAGCAACAAGGTTTTGTATCTTGTAACGTTCATTCATCTATATCAGGTAAAGTTATAGAAATAAAAGAACATGAATTACCTGGTGGACGAGGGATGTGTATAGTAATTGAAAATGATTTTAAAGATGAAGTTCATGAAAAAGTTAAACCGGTTAGTGATATAGAATCTTTAACAAAAGAAGAAATAGTGAGTATTATTCAAGAAGCTGGAATTGTTGGTATGGGTGGAGCAACATTTCCAACACATGTAAAAATATCTCCTCCTCCAGGTAAAAATATAGACACAGTTATATTAAATGGAGCAGAGTGTGAGCCATACTTAACAGCAGACCATAGATTAATGTTAGAAAATCCAGAAGATGTAGTTTATGGATTGTATATACTTATGAAAGCCTTAGATGTAAAAAAAGGTTATATAGGAATAGAAGTTAATAAACTAGATGCTATAGAAGCAGTAGAGAAAGAAGTTAAGAAATATAAAAATATAGAAGTTGCAAGACTAGAAATAAAATATCCTCAAGGTGCTGAGAAGCAACTTATATATGCATGTACAAAAAGAGAGGTTCCATCAGGAGGACTTCCAATGGATGCAGGAGTAGTTGTGAACAATGTAGCTACAGCAGCACAAATAGCCAAAACTATAAAAACTGGTATGCCTTTAGTTGATAGAATAACTACAGTAACTGGTAGTTGTATATCTGAGCCAAAGAACTTAGTAACTAGAGTGGGAACATTAGTATCTGAAATAATAGATCAATGTGGTGGATTTAAAGTAAATAAAAAAGTTGGCAAAATTATAATGGGTGGACCAATGATGGGAATAGCGCAACATACTATAGATATACCTACAAATAAGGGTGCATCGGGAATATTATGTTTAGATGAGAATGAGTCAAAAACTCCAAAACCACAAAATTGTTTAAGATGTGGAAAGTGCTTAGATGTCTGTCCTGCATTTTTACAGCCTTTATACATAAGTGCACATTCATTAAGAAATGACTATGATAGTGCTGAAGGGTATAGAGCATTAGATTGTATTGAATGTGGTTCTTGTTCTTTTATATGTCCAGCAAGAAGACCATTACTTCAGTCAATAAGAAATGCTAAGCGAGAAATAATAGCAAATAAAAAAAAGCAATCTACTAACAAATAGGTTCATTTAGGGGGAATAATAATGGAAAGTAAATTGATAGTATCATCTTCTTCTAATGTTAGAAGTAATCAAGATACATCATATATAACAATGGAAAATAAATTGATAGTATCATCTTCTCCTCATGTTAGAAGTAATCAAGATACATCATATATAATGAAACAAGTTGTATTGGCACTTCTTCCAGCAACTCTAGCGGGGATATTCTTTTTTAGACTAAGTGCTTTAAATGTTCTATTTTTCTGTATAGCTGGTTGTGTTGGAGCAGAGTTTATATATCAAAAAATTGCTAAAAAAGAAAGTACTATAGGTGATTTTTCTGCAGTTGTAACAGGATTATTATTAGCATTTAACGTACCTGCATCACTTCCATGGTGGATGTGCTTATTAGGGTCAGCATTTGCAATAATAGTTGTAAAAATGGTATTTGGTGGAATAGGAAATAACTTTGTAAATCCTGCACTTGCAGCAAGAGCATTTCTACTTGCATCTTTCCCAGTAGCGATGACAATGTGGACAAAAACGGGAGTGAATTGGGTAAGTTCAGGAAATATTGATGCATATACATCAGCTACACCATTAAGTATTTTAAAAGCTGGTTCAAATGGAATTTCAATTTTAAAAGATAGTGGGATAAGCTTATCTGATATGTTTATAGGAAATATATCTGGGTGTATAGGAGAAACATCAGCTATATTAATAATACTAGGTGGATTATATTTAATGTATAAAGGTATCATAAATTATGTAATACCAACATTTTATATAGCTACAGTAGCTATCTTGATGTTTATACTAGGTGGGTTTAATTTAACTTTTGTAATATATGAATTATTAGCTGGTGGGCTTATGTTAGGGGCATTTTTTATGTTAACTGACTATACAACTTCACCTATGACCAAAAAAGGTCAGATAATATACGCAGTTTTAGCAGGATTAATTACAACAGTAATAAGATTATATGGTGGTTATCCAGAAGGGGTATCATATTCAATATTATTTGTTAATGTAATGACTCCTCTTATAGACAAGTACACTAAGACAAAAGTATTTGGGGAGGTGTCTAAATAATGAAAGATATATTAAAATTAGGTACTACACTATTTGCAATATGTGCTGTTGCAGCATCAGTATTAGGTATTACAAATAATGTGACTGCACCAGTTATAGAAGAAAGAAATATTCAAGCAAGTAATGAGTCACGTAAGATTGTATTACCACAAGCAGATGAATTTAAAGCACTAGAAAAAATGAATTCAGATATAGTAGTTGAGGTTTATGAAGGTTTAAAAGGTAAAGATATAATGGGATATACTATAAAATCAACACCAAAAGGATATGGTGGAGCAGTTGAAGTTATGGTAGGTATATCTAAAGATGGCAAAATAACAGGTGTAGAAATAGGTAATCACAGTGAAACTCCTGGTTTAGGATCAAAGGCTGCAGAGCCTAATTTTAAAAATCAATATTTAGATAAAGATGTATTAAAGCCGCTTTTAGTAGTTAAAGGAAGTGCAAATAATGATAATGAAATATCTGCTATATCTGGGGCGACTATAACATCTAATGGAGTTACTAGTGGTGTAAATGCTGCTATGAAAGTATATAATGAAAAGTTATCAGGTAATAAAGATGTAATGGCTCAAGATGAAAATATAGATCCTAAGGAAAAAATATTTAAATCAGCTTCACTTGTAGAATTAAAAGATAAAGCAGATGGTGAAGTTGTAAATGTTTATGAAGCTAAAGATGGAGATGAAACAATAGGTTATATATTTGATACTATAACTGATGGATATGGTGGA
>JAEIGA010005418.1_pt1 | contig 19515 bp, 17 predicted proteins | sample 9270691 | NCBI WGS metagenome assembly JAEIGA01 (sample SAMN17057246, study PRJNA624740) | gut metagenome | biome: biome; isolation source: fecal sample | host: Bos grunniens | place: China: Xizang | collected 2019 | reverse complement strand
GCAATTCTCGGTATGAAGCTTGCCGAGAAATACAAGGAGAAGCCTGAAGTATGCAACGCAATCGGTTCACACCACGAGGAGACTGAAATGACTTCAATCATCTCCCCTCTCGTAATGGTAGGTGACGCCATTTCAGGCGCTCGTCCTGGTGCACGTAGAGAGGTGATCGAGTCATACATCAAGAGACTCAAGGATATGGAGAACATCGCAAAGTCTTATCCAGGAGTTACAAAGACATATGCTATCCAGGCAGGACGCGAGCTCAGAGTCATCGTAGGTGCAGACCAGGTGACAGATCAGGATGCAGAATCACTGTCAATGGAAATCGCAAAGAAGATTCAGGAGGAAATGGTATATCCTGGACAGGTAAAGATTACAGTTATCCGCGAGACCAGATCAGTAGCATTTGCAAAATAATACAGAAATGACACTTTTCAGAAAACTTATGATTCTTGCGGCACTTTTGACAAGTGCCGTAAGTTTTGCTCAACCGGGAATGTCCGAGGGCATAACCTGGAATACATCTGTCCAGGAGAAAGGTGACGGCACATACACAATCATATTCAGCGGTGATGTACCGTCAGGACATTATACATATACACTTAAGGACGAATACTCAGCCACAGCGGTCAACGATCTTGCAGTAAAAGGCGGCGAGCTCATAGGAGAAGTCTACGAGACCGGCACTCCGACTGTAGAAGAAGACGGTTCACAGCATTATTACGGAAAGATTGAGATTGCTCAGGACGTAAAGGTAGAATCTGAAGGTGCCATCGTTTCAGGAAGCATCTTCTCCAACATATGCACAGACATGACTTGTTCGGCTCAGTATTGGGACTTTGAGGTCAATGTAGGAGGTGCAGTGGCAACTTCGGAGACAGCAGCTGTCGAGACTGAAGATCAAGAAGGCAAGTCTCTCTGGCTACTTATAATCGAGGCGATTCTCTGGGGCTTCGCAATGCTGCTTACCCCATGCGTTTTCCCAATGGTTCCGATGACAGTATCTTTCTTCATGAAAGGTTCAGAGAGCGTTGCGGCAGGAAGATTCAAGGCGGCAATGTACGGACTCTTCATCATTCTGCTCTACACCGTCCCTATCTCAGTAATCATCATCCTTACCCGCGTAATAGGCGGTGATGCGGTTACTGCAGACATCTTCAACTGGCTATCGACACACTGGATTCCTAATATCATATTCTTTGTGATCTTCATGATCTTCGCAGCCTCTTTCTTTGGAGCATTCGAGATCAAGATGCCACAGTCACTTGTAAACAAAAGCGACCAGGGAGCGGACAAGAAAGGTCTTGCAGGCGTGTTCTTCATGGCACTTACACTTGTACTCGTGTCATTCTCATGCACTGGTCCTATTGTAGGAACCGTGCTCATAGAGTCTACCCAGGGCAAGTTCTGGGCACCGATGGTGACAATGCTTGCATTCTCAGGAGCCTTCGCACTCCCGTTCACAGTGCTCGCACTCTTCCCTTCCCTCCTCACAAAGTTCAAGAGAAGTGGAGGAAGCTGGCTAAACTCAGTCAAGGTAGTACTGGGATTCGTAGAAATTGCGCTTGGACTCAAATTCCTCAGCGTCGCTGACCAGACCTACCATTGGGGAATCCTTGACAGAGAAGTTTATCTTGCGATCTGGATTGTCGTATTCACACTGCTTGGTCTGTATCTTCTCGGAAAGATACGCTTTGAAAGCGACGAACCTGTGGAGCATCTGACAGTTCCAAGACTTACACTTTCCATTGCAGTATTCGCTTTTGTAGTATATCTTATTCCAGGCATGTGGGGAGCCCCTCTGAGCAAGCTCTCGGGCTACCTCCCTCCTCTGACAACCCAGGATTTCGTCCTTGGTCAGAACAGCGTTAATGTCCAGACAAACGAAAGCACAGCTACTGCAGGCTCTTTCGGAGAGAAATACGATCTTCATCTTCCGCTTGGCCTTGAAGGATATTTCACTCTTGAGGAAGGACTTTCGGCAGCGAAAGAAACAGGAAAGCCGGTTTTTGTGGATGTCACAGGCCACGGCTGCGTGAACTGCCGAGAGATGGAGTCAAGGGTATGGAGCGACCCAAGAGTCCTTGACATGCTTAAGAATGACTTCGTGATAGTTGCCCTCTACACAGATGACAAGACCAGACTCCTCGAAGAAGATCAGGTGACCGATGCTCAGACAGGCAAGATATACAAGGATCTGGGAAGAGCAAACTCATACATTGCACGTACCAACTGGAATGTCAACGCCCAGCCGAACTACATTCTCCTTTCTCCTGAGGGCGAAATGCTTGCTCCAGTGCGTGGCTATGACCTTGACATCGACGGATTCATCGAATTCCTCAGATCCGGATTGGAATAACATTCTAAACAGGATTTCATAAAAGATAACCACCGTGACATTATTATGGTAAAAAATGTCACGGTGGTTATCTTTTATGCTGAATTGCAGCGAAAACATGCATCACTGTGACATTTTACCAGGAAGTATTGTCACAGTAGCTAAAACAATCAGGACTTAGGGAGTGTACGGTTGAGAAGGAGACATCCGAGGAGAGCCGAAAGGACAGATCCGCAGAGGACTCCGAGCTTAGCCTGATCGAGAAGGGCTGCGCCTGTTGCACCAAGACCAGCATACGAAAGGTCAGCGATGAACATCGAGACTGTAAAGCCGATACCGCAGACTACGCAGACGCTCGCAAATGCCTTCCAGCTTGTACCTTCAGGAAGAGTCACAACCTTAAGTCTTACGGCAAGCCATGAGAATGAGAAGACTCCAAGGAACTTACCCAGCACAAGTCCAAGCATGACGGCAAGTCCGACTCCAGAGAACAGACTTCCGATAGACATCTGGGAGAGATCTATTCCTGCATTTGCAAATGCAAAGAGAGGAATGATGAAGAAATTGATCATGCCATGAAGATTATCCTCAAGATCCTGAAGCGGACTGATCATCTTGTCGGCAGCCGACTCGATACTCTTGAGTGTGTGGATCTGGTTGTTAGTGAGAACGACAGTCTTATGGAGATCATCAACGTCGATTACAGGGAACTTATTGATGTTCATTCTGATACGTTCAAGATAATATCCAGTGCCTTTTCTAAGCGAGGCAGGAACACAAAGGGCGACAATCACGCCTGCGATAGTTGCGTGGATTCCTGAATTCAGCATAAAATACCATAATACAAGTCCCGCAAGAACATAAAAAGACTTAGCCCTTATCTTCATCATATTTCCAGCTATCATCAGCAGCACAAAAAGCGCTGAAAGAATAAGGAATGCGACACTTATATGCGAAGAATAGAACAAGGCTATGACAATGATTCCTCCAAGGTCATCTGCAACGGCAAGAGCTGCCAGAAAGACCTTAAGACCTACAGGAACACGAGTCTTGAACACAGAAAGGACTCCTAATGAAAAAGCGATATCCGTTGCCATCGGTATAGCAAGACCTCTCTGCATATCTGCATCAGCCGGGCTGACGAGCCAGAAGATCAGTACAGGAACAATCATTCCTCCACAGGCACCGATGATGGGGAGAAGCGCCTTCTTGAGAGATGAAAGTTCACCGACAAGAATCTCTCGTTTGATTTCAAGTCCTACCGAAAGGAAGAATATGGCCATCAGAAAGTCATTGATGACCTCCATGACACTCATCGGATGACCATTATGGGCAAAGAGATTGAATGAACCCACAGACAGATTGACCGGATTCTGCCATAGCGAGAAATACCAGTCCTTTACAACCGGAACGTTGGCACATACTAAAGCCAGCACTGTACATGCGATAAGGACAATACTGGATGATACACGTCTTCTGAACTTGCTCCAGAAGCTGTAGTTTGTTAAGATCGATTGTGGCATAATGTTACCGTTTTTAAAAACGGGTGCGAAAGTAGCAAATTTATTTCCAAATCTGAAGATAAAAATACATTAATTTCACCATCTGAGTCACTTATGAGAGCATAGTATGCTCTATTAGAATCTTTACTCCCATAATACATAGTATAGCGCCTCCGACAAGCTCTGCCTTGGATTTATATCTGCATCCGAATGCATTGCCGATATATACTCCACCTGCAGAAAAGAGGCCTGTCGTTATGCCTATCATCGCTACGGACCACCATATATCCACCTTAAGAAATGCAAATGAAACGCCTATCGCAAGGGCATCAATGCTGGTAGCGACCGCCATAGGAAGCATTGAACGCCAGGAGAAGTCGGCACTGAGTTCACAGGAGTCATTCTCAAAGGACTCCTTGATCATCTTGGCTCCGATAATGCCCAGAAGCACAAATGCGATCCAATGATCTACATCAGCCACAAAATCTGCGAAACTGACTCCAAGATAGAAGCCCAACACAGGCATCAGGGCCTGAAAACCACCGAACCAAAGACCGGCGGACATTGCATCAGAAGGACGGACTTTCCTTGTAGAAAGTCCTTTGCATATGGATACTGCAAAGGCGTCCATCGACACGCCGACAGCAATGAGCAGTAATTCAAAAATTCCCATCGATTAGAGTTCCTTTATCCTGAAAATATATTTGCCTTTCAGCGGAGCATTCTCTGAAGATGTATATGAAATTCGTCTTAACGAATCACCCCACACATTGGTAAGACGCGGATCTGTGAGTTCCTTCACAGTCACAGACGGCTCCAGGCAAGACGGATAGGTAAGAAGCATCTGCTTGCCGGAATTGACCACCACGGTTTCCCCTTTCTTTACAAGATAACCCTCAGGCGTCGAATCTCCAGGAAGATATACACTTCCCTGAACAAGGAAATTCTCCACATCTGACGCCTCCCTGGCCTTAAGACTGAAAGTATCAGTGATGGTCAGGACATTGCCGGACAGCAGATAATCCCTTTTCCATGAATTACAGTCAGCCTCCTCATCATACGCACCAGAAATGTCGAGGGAGAATCTCATTGCATTCTTCTTGAATGACACGTCCACATCAGACGATCTGAAACCGGCACCGTCATGCTGATAGATGCCGTTGATTACCGGAAGATTATGCCATTCGCTACGCATAGACCATATGGTATATCTGTCCTTGCTGAAGGTCAACTTGGTATACGTACCTACTCCGGCATCCACAAACATAGGAATTCCGTCTGCATAAAGGGTGAATGTACCGATGTCATTATGATTATGACTCTCGTTGTTATGACCGCCCTTCATTGCCAGAAACCAGCCGGAATCATTCCTCATATAGCAGAACTCCGTCTCAGGATACCACACATGGTAAGGAACTTTCTCCCTGAGAGATTCCATAAGATCTTCAAATGACTCACCAGACTCTATTCTGGCATTGAGTTCAGCAACTCTGGCATCAAGTTCATTGATGCTGCTGAGGCTCTCAAGCGATCTGAATGCATCATTCGAAAGAACAGGTCTAGGAGTATTGAAGACCTTCTTCTCTGCATTTCCGAGATTATATACAGCGAAGTCCATCATTTCATCGCTGCCTGTTGCCTTACCGTAGTTATAGATTACAGATGGCGCATATGATAACTGAGCTGATGCATCAGCAAAATTCACAACCCAACGGTTCTTTACATATGAACGGGAAATATACTCGCCCATATCCTTTATCTGCTTGTTGTCGAAGAATGAGAATCTGCCTCCGGAAGCCTCAGACATGATCTTCAGATAATCATAGAGTTTGCCTGCAGCATGTCCCCAATATGCAGGTCCCTCTTCACATGCTCCGTCCGACTTGACATAGTCCCAGAACTTGTCAACTGATCTTGCAGACTGTCTCAAAGCATGCTCCAGACGCTGAGGATCCTTCTCCATAAGAAGAAAACACAAGATTACATCGGCATTGCACCAAGGATTCCAGTTGTTGACCACCTGACTTTCCTTGAGTTCAAATCCAAGCCACCAGTTAGGACGATACTCTGCAGTGTTGAGATACGGATCAAGGATCTGCTTCTTCATAGCCTCCTGAATCACATATGAGATTACCGGATCGACCTTATCGAATGTCTCGTGGAAGAAGTGCCATGCAACTGCAACCTGAGCAGCCAGGCCACCGGAACCCAGATCGATCAACTGTTCACGGGGATCAGGAAGACTTCTCTTGCTCTTCTGACGATGAAGGTGTGCGGACAACACCCAGGTCGGCATATTGGACAAATGCCAGAGTCCGTCGATGAGCTGATCCACAAAACGTCCCTTTCCTTCGGCAAGCTCAGCCAGCATGAGAGCATTAAGCGCAGATCTGTTTGCAGACAAAGGTTCCTGCATTATGTTTCTCTCACCTGTCCTCTCATATGCCAGATATGCAGTAGCGGGAACAATCCTCCATTTGTAATCAAGGTATTTCTCCCCTGCTCTGATCAGATATTCAGCATTCTTTCCAAGAACCTTGCTCCATCCCTGACGGTCAGAATACTCCGGATAAGGGAACCATTTTCCGCCACAGGAGAACACATTCTCCGGAACCAGATCAAGATACTTCCCATAGAGTCTCTGTGGAGCAAAATCAACCTTAAGATTACCGATGTTCAATCCCCACTTCCAATCCGTCACGATAGTGACAGGTTCACCATCAAGATTATACACAACCTTATGATTCTTAAGTAAAGTATGGGAATGACCTCCGACTATCACATCCACATTACGCGTTGAAGCAGCAAGTTCCGGATCGTTATAATTCTCGCCTTCATAACCAAGATGAGTCAGGCATATCACGAGATCACATCTCTGATCTATCTTCAGAATCCTTGCATATTCATTCGCAACTTCGGCAGGATGCCTGTAATCCAGCTGATCCACTATATCCTTGTCTACCACAGAAGTCACATCAGTAAGCAGACCGATCACTCCTATCTTCTTTCCGGCCTTTTCAAGAATTACATATGGCTTTACGAGTCCCTCCAGTGCAGATCCTGAAAAATCATAATTCGCACAGACGACAGGCACATTGAGATTCCTGACACGACGTGCAAGTTCATCGATGCCATTGTCGAATTCATGATTGCCAAGACATACTGCATCGAACTTCATCGCATTAAGGATATCGATCTCAATGTTGCCTCCGAGTTCAGTAAAATAAGATGATCCCTGACCGAAATCCCCCGCGTGCAGAAGAAGGACGTTATCTTTACCGTCAGCAATCCTTACACTGTCGATATATGCCGCCTGCTCGATCACACCGCCCCTTCCGGCCAGTTTTCCTCCTCTCTCCGGATCGACATGACTATGTGTGTCATTCATGTGAAGGATGGTAAGGTCCTGAGCAGAAGCAGTCAGAACAAAAGAGCTGTAGATTAGAATAGCAAATAGTCTTTTCATGAGATTACCTTATTGTTATACGTCCGTCTGTACTTGATGACAAAGGTCTTCCTGCCTCAGTCTCTGTCTTTATATAGTTCAGCACCAGGTCTATTACATATATTCCGAAATCCTTCATATACAAAGAATCATCGGCAAGATAAAGACCGTCACCTCCGTGAAGAAGGAAGGAATTCGTAGCAAGTCCGTAGACCTTTTCATCATCCAGCGGTTCACCGTCAATCTCCACAGAAAGCAGTCTGCCGTTCTCTGCCACCACTTTTACACCGCCGAGCACCTGGAATGAATTCGCAGCCATTCCCTCAAGGATCTTGCGGATAGTACTGCCCTTATGTTCGATATAGAGGACGGTATTCTTGAAAGGAAACATCGAAAGTATGTCATCCAGAATGACATCACCCTTTGGCATATCCACACGGATACCGCCAAAATTTCCAACACCTATATGAACCTTCTTTCCAGCAAGCTTCTCCACTTCCTTCATGAAAAGATCAATATACCAATTGGTCAAGGAACTTTCAGGATAAGCCTTAAGCATATTATCGGAAGAATATGCAATCACATCCTTGACTTTAGACATTTCGTCCTGCGCGTCAATCACTATACGGGCCACTGCGGCAGTAGCCGAAGATGAGTCAAACCTTCTGCCGTTCGGAGAAATGTATGTCTTCCCCTTGAACGTACCAAGAGCCTCATGGACATTATCTCTTGAAGGAGAGATGCATCCGGTCCTCGAACCGTCCATCTCATCAGACTTCCAAGAATATGTCTGCGCATTTACAGACAGAGATATTGAAACGAGAAAAAAAGCAAAAACAAACCTCTTCATAACTATTTCATTCTAAGCCATCTCCAAAGATCCTTGAAAGAAGTCTTCTTTCCGAACATCAGGATACCTATCTTATATATCTTGGCAGAGGCCCATCCACAGACTACAAAAGTTGCAACCAGCAGACCTATTGACAGTGCAAGTTCCCACACAGGTACTCCGAACGGAATACGTGCAAGCATGACAATCGGAGAAGTGAAAGGAATCATCGATCCCCAGAAGACAACCGCACTGTCAGGAGCCTTGAATGCGTAGAAGGCAATGAAGAATCCCAGCATCATCGGGATAGTCACAGGTATTGAAAGCTGCTGAGTGTCGGCTTCATTTTCCACTGCCGATCCGATCGCTGCAAAGAATGAAGCATACAGGAGGTAACCTAATGCAAAATACACGAAGAATCCGAAAATGAGCATGCCGTAATTAAGTTCCTTAAGAGTTGAAAGAACAGCGCCGAGTTCACCATCCTGAGCGATTGCAGCAGGATCAGGCATCGCCATCATAGATGCATCTACGCCCAACTGATCTGTCATCTGAGTCATCTGTTCAGTCTGAACGGCAGCACTGTCAAAGATCGAATCAAAACCGATGAAGGATGATATTCCTGTTACGATTACAGCAGTGAGGACGACCCAAAGAAGGAACTGAGTGAGAGCCACACATGCTACACCTATGATCTTTCCGAACATCAGTTCCGTTGCCTTTACAGACGAAACCAGAACCTCAACTACCCTGCTGGCCTTTTCTTCTATCACGCTCTGCATGACCATACCGGAGAACATCGCAACAAACATGTAAATGATCATCGAAAGTACAAGAGAGATGATCATATACACCTCGGAAGACGTTATCTTTTCTTCTCCGTCCTCTCCTAACGTATAAGTCGTCACAGTGGAATTGAACTTCACATCCTGCATGATCTGCTTGAGATCACCGATATCATAAAGAGACAGACGATAATCTTCGACAGCATCATCAACCACCGAACTGATGGCCTCCTTCATATCGACGCTCATCGGAGAAGAAGAATATGCAGTCACACCTACCGACTTGGTCTGAGGCTCAATAGCAGAAATATGCACGAGTGCATCATAACCCAAATCTTCCAGATTCACCTTCATGCTGTCAAGAGACTGATCTGTACAATCTATGTAGTCAATTGCGTCCGTATCTTCAAACATAGGCATCACGATGCCTGATTCATCGATTACCGCCACCTGTTTTCCCTTATCCTCCGCCATAAACATGATGACGCTTGGCAGGATGGCCACAGCAGCAAAGAATATCGGTCCGAGGAATGTAATGAGAAGGAATGACTTCTTCCTTACGCGGGTGAGATATTCACGTGAAATGATGGTCTTTATGTTTCTGAGTTTCATAGCTTATTCCCCCTCTGTTACAAGTTTGATGAATATGTCGTTCATTCTCGGCACAAGTTCCTTGAAAGATGATATCTTGTATCCTAGAGCCATTATCTCTTTAATTGCTGAATTCGTATCGCAATCATTGTCAAGAGCCAGCACGGCAGTGTGTCTTCCACTTTCATCAACATCAGACAATACAGCAAACTTGCCCGGCACCGATCCGATCGATCCTGCTCCAGTATAGATCAGCTCGACATTATTGTTTCCATATTTGCGCCTGATCTCTTCAACTCCTCCGGAAATCACAACCTTTGACTTATTGATGAGAGCAATATTGTCACAAAGTTCCTCAACCGATTCCATATTGTGGGTAGACAGGATTATTGTCGCACCTTCATCACGCAAACGGAGAATCTCCTCGCGGATCACCTGTGCATTGACAGGATCGAAACCGGAGAAAGGCTCATCGAGAATGAGCAGCGAAGGCTTGTGCACGACTGTAGTGATGAACTGTACCTTCTGGGCCATACCTTTTGAAAGTTCCTCGACCTTCTTGTTCCACCAGCTCTCGATTCCGAACCTTACAAACCACTTCTTCAGTTCATTACCGGCCTCACGGACACTCATTCCCTTGAGCTGGGCAAAGTACATAGCCTGCTCGCCGACCTTCATCTTTCTGTAAAGGCCTCTTTCTTCCGGAAGATATCCGATCTTCTCGACATCATCTTGAGTGATAGGCTGTCCGTTGAAGAGAACAGAACCGGAATTAGGAATGGTGATCCTGTTGATTATTCGTATAAGAGTGGTCTTTCCGGCACCGTTAGGCCCCAGCAGACCGAAAATCTTTCCTTTGGGAATGTCAAGAGAGACATTGTCAAGAGCAACCTTCTCTCCAAAACTTTTGCTGACATCCTTACATTTTATCAATTCCATAATGCTAAAAGATTATATATTCAAAATTCTGACGGTAAGCTCCACCATCAGTTCGGCAGGAGTCGCCTCACCGACATCTCCACCTTTTCCTTTATAGTCGTATTCCTTAAGAAGAGCAATGACAGCCATGCACTTCTTTACAGGATAGTTTCTGACAGCAGTGTCATACTCTGCAAAGAAATATGGGTTTACCCCCAGCACCTTCGCCTTGGCATCATTGGCAGGTCGGGGATTATTCATCAGAAGAGCACCATACCTGAGTATCCTGTAAAAATGCGTATAAAGAGCACTTACAGCCATAGGCATGGCAAATTTAGCGGCCGAACCGATGTAAGTTGCAATCTTTATAGCCTTGGGAGCGTTCTTCATGGAAAGCTCCTTGGTAAGTTCAAATATGCTGAACTGACGGCTGATGCCTACATTCCTTTCTATGTCGGCAGCTGATATATTCACAGTACCTTCAGGAAGGTTCTTCAGCATCTTCTTCGTCTCTACTGCGATCTTAGTCAGATCCGTTCCGGCATATTCGGCAAGAAGAGCCGCCGCATCAGGCGCAATATTCAATCCGCAACCGTTATAATACATAGAGATCCATCTCGCAGTCTCATAATCCCTGAGCTGCTGTGAATCAACGACCTTTCCCATCTTGGACACAGTCTTATACAGAGACTTGCGCTTATCTGCTCCAGCCCCATGCATCGCTATCACAAGAACAGTAGACTCCAGAGGCATCTGACAGTATACTGCCAGCTCCTCAAGCCCTTTCATCATCTGAGCCTCCTTCACGACCACGAGCTGACGCTCCGCAAACATAGGATAGCGTCTGGCAGCCGTAATCACCGTGTCGGCATCCACATCCGCACCATAGCAGATTGTCTGATTGAAATCTCTCTCACTCTCGTCGAGAGCATTTTCGATGATGGCATCGCACACCATATCAACATAATACGGTTCATCTCCCATCAGAAGATAAACCGGACTGAAGACACCCTTGCGGACGTCTGAAACAATTTCGCGACACAGCGTGTCCGTTTCTATAAAACCCTTTGCCATAGAAGAACAAAGATATAAAAAAAGCAGCACATAAATGTGCTGCTCAATAAATTTTACGACTTTCTATTGTACTCTCTTTTCCTTTTCTTTCACAAGTTTTTCCTTGAGAATGTCAGCGCAGTCGACAACTGCATCTTCGAAGGTCTTCGCATTCTTCTCAACAACGATGGTGTTACCCGGAACATTCACATGCACCTTCACGTTCTTGTTCTCGTGATCAGGCAGCAATGAAAGAGCAACCTCAACTCCGGTAATGCCATCATAGAATTTCTCGATTCTTGAGAACTTCTTTTCTACAAAGTCCAACAGTTTCTGATCTGCATTGAACTTGATGGATTGAACTCTAATCTCCATTTTTACCTCCGCTTTTTGCCCTTGGGTGGGCGGATTCATAAATAGCCTTCAGTTTAGCGACAGAATTATGGGTATAGACCTGAGTGGCCGCAAGTGAAGAGTGTCCCAACAGTTCCTTTATCGAATTAAGGTCAGTTTCATTGTCAAGCAGATTGGTAGCGAGGGAGTGTCTGAGGACATGCGGAGATTTGCGCCCCGTGAGTCCCTGGACACCGGTTAGTTCGCTCTTGACTGCCCGGTCCACATACACTGGATAAAGTTTCCTGCCGGATTCAGTGATCAATAACGGCTCTTTCAAAGACCTTTTCCCCCCGACCATCGCTTCAACTGCTTCCAAATATAACAAAATTTCTTCACATAAAGATGCAATGATCGGAATTTCTCTCATTTTATTTCCTTTTCCATGCACTCGAACAACATTTCTGCCAAAATCCACATCCGAAATGCAAAGTGAAATAAGTTCTGACCTACGAAGTCCAAGACAGTAAAGGAGACTGACAATCAGTCGGGAGAGCATCTTCTTATACATCACCCCGGAGCTGGACGTTGACGGTTCAGCGATTATGGCATCCCTGTATTCACTAAGCTCCGAGAGTGTAGTCATTCCGAAATATCTGTTCATTGCCTCCTCCTTGTAGAATACAGGCAGATGAGACTCCTCCTTCAGACGCGGAACCAGCCTGACAGGATTCATCTTGATCCGGCCCTCCATCATCAGATAACGGCAATAGCCACTGATGACCGAGAGGTGCAGATTGGCAGTCCTGGGACCGAATCCCTCGTCCTTCATACGAGCGGCGACATATTGACGGATTTCAGATGGATTAAGCGGTTCCAGCGCAAGAGAGTCAGTGAGTTCCCGCCCATTCAGAACAATGGCATAGAAAGCCTTGAGGATACTTCGATACGACTCGACGGTCTTGTCGGAGTACCTCCTGACATTCTTCACATAGATCAGATATTTATCTATCAGAGTCATTTTACAGGGAACATGCCCATCTCAGCAGCCTTTTCACGCATGAATATGTCGGCTGCTTCAAAGGTATTCGGTATATCACCTTCGAGAATAGCCTCCTTTACGGCATCCTTAAGTTTTCCGATGACATTGGAAGGCTCTATGCCGAAGAGTTCCATGACATATTCTCCGGTGATAGGATTCTTGAAATTCCTTATGGCATCCTTTGCCTCAACCTCCACAAGCTTGGACTTGACAAGTTCGAAGTTAGCGTGCAGACGGGCCACCTTGCGAGGATTCTTGGAGGTGATGTCGGCATTGCAGAGAAGCATAAGGTCATCAATATCATTGCCGGCGTCGAACAGAAGACGGCGGACAGCAGAATCAGTGACCTCATCAGTAACAAGGGCTATAGGCCTGAGATGCAGATTCACAAGCTTCTGAACAAACTTCATCTTTTCATTCAGAGGCATCTTGAGTCCCTGGAAAATCTTTGGGATCCACTTTGCACCCACCACTTCATGACCATGGAAGGTCCATCCGAGATTTGCGTCATACCTCTTTGTGGCCGGCTTTGCGATATCATGAAGAAGAGCCGCCCATCTGAGCCACACATTCGGCTCGGTCCTCACCTTTTCAATCTCCACTCCATCCTCGAAAACATGATCCTTAAGAGCACCTGCAGCAATAGCCTCAATTTCAAGGGTGGCGACATTGTCCAGAACCTCAAGAGTGTGGGAAAAATTCTCCTTATGCCCCTTTCCTTCAACGGTTTCCACGCCTTTAAGCTTTGCAAGCTGCGGGAGGACATAATCCAGAAGTCCTGTCTGATCCAGAAGCCTGAAGCCGATGGAAGGCTTTGGAGTCACAAGAATCTTGTTCAGTTCTTCCACAATCCGCTCCTTGGAAAGTATGCTCATCCTTTCCCTGTTGCGGCTTATGGATTCAAGCGATTCCGGCACAATCGTGAACTGCTGTTCCGGATTGCTCAATTTGGTTGCAAACCTGATGGCACGTACCATTCTCAAAGGATCGTCACTGTAGGTGGTATCTGGATCAAGAGGTGTCCTGATGATGCCGGCGGCAAGGTCACGTATGCCTCCGAACGGATCCACCAAAGCACCGAAATCCTCCTTCTGGAGACTGAAAGCCATTGCATTTATGGTGAAATCCCTTCTCAACTGATCGTCTTCGAGAGTGCCGTCCTCGACTATCGGCTTACGCGAGTCTCTCCTGTAAGACTCCTTGCGTGCTCCTACGAATTCAATCTCGATACCCTTATACTTCAACATAGCTGTACCGAAATTCTTGAACACCGACACATTGCTGCGGACACGTTCGCCTACAGCCTCCGCGAGTTCTATACCGCTTCCTTCAACGACGATATCTATATCCTTGCTTGCACGTCCAAGGAAGCAGTCCCTGACATAACCGCCGATGACAAAGGCCCTGACGCCTTTCTCGGCAGCGACTTCCGACACAATTGAAAATATCTTATGATCCAGGAATCCCTGTGTGATAGTAGACGACATTACTCCAACATCTGATTATAAGACGGAACAGAATTCATGAATTCAAACCTCTCCCCTTTCCTTTCGGCCATAAAAGTCCTTGTTCCGTTAGTTATTATTATATACTTGACATTCAACACCATATTATACCTCAGAGCCTGATCCAGAACTTCTGCAGTCAACTCAACCTCAGGTCTTTTGCATTCGACTACGGCAAGAGGCTGAGCCTTTCTGTCATAGACCAATATATCTGCCCTGAACTGTTTGCCTCCAAGACAGAACCCCACCTCACTCATCATCATATGCACAGGTACTCCCACAGAAGATGAAAGCACACCGATGCACCACTGCCTTACCCTCTCCTCAGGAGTAAGCGCAACTTCCTTCTTCCTCAACGGATCCCATATAGTCTGTCTTGCGTTCTCTGCCATGATCATTTAACCTTACCGAGACGATCCCGCAGACGGAGACGTCTGTACAGATATGCATCATATAGTCCCAGGCACTTGAGAGCAGTCCTGAATATATAAGAAGACAAAGGCTTCAATCTGCGTCCGATACCCGCCTTGACCGGTTTCAAAGCCGTACATCCCGAAAGAATATAATATTTCCGATATATATCCGCACACTTGACTCCGATGCAGTTCAGTTCAGGTTTGTAGTCACTGAAATGGATTATGGCAGGCCTGCGCCAATACTCGAACCTGTCCTTGTAGTCCCTGAAGTCACACGCCCTCATATAGTTCATATTGAACCTGTTCCACTTTGGAGGCAGCTGATACCAGCAGTTTCGGAACACATAGTTGAGTGCGTCCTGATCATGACAGTAAACAACCCTGTCACGCTTTGCAAACTCTATCAGAGACTCCTCAGCATCGTGTTCCCTCCAATACTTGAGATTCACAAGCATCACAGCCGAACAGAAATAATCTGAATCATATGGAATCGAAAGGGATGCCCTATGATCATCAAAGCATGGGACCACATCCTTGACTGCCGCAAGAGCATAGCCATCCATCTCGAGATCGAACAATGGCTTCACATTTCCGAGAACAGCCGTATCCACATCAAGATAGAGGACCTTGTCCAGACCGTCCAGAACTGACGAAAGGAGAAGCCTGTAATAGGCAGCCATCGACAGCGGTCTGTGAGTCCTGAACTTCACACCCGCAAGCCTCCGGACATCAACCTTATGGAAAACGATTCCGGCACCGTAACGATGGACGAGAGAAGTAAGGAAATCAACGTTTTCCTGTGACAGGACGTCGTGCAGAAGATGGACGACGATATTGTTCTCCCTGTTGTTTTCCAGCAATGAGCATATCATCACTGATGCATGATGGACATAATTGTCATCCGTGCTGCATCCGATATGATATGTATTGTCGATGTTTTTCATATATCGATTGTTAAAGTCTACAAAAATAATAATAATTTTTAATATCTTTGAACTTGATATGCAGCCTGACGTAAGTATAGTAATAGTTTCGATGAACAACACCGGCTTCCTGTTTCCCTGCCTTGACGGGATACGGGAACATACCAAGGTGACATATGAAACTCTCGTCGTTGCATATATGTTCTCTGCCGCAAATCTTGCCGAACTGAAGTCAAGATATCCCTGGGTCACGGTAATCGAGAGCAATGAGCTCCGAGGCTTCGCAGAGAACAACAATCTCGCCCTGAAGCAGGCCAAAGGCAGATACACCTTCATTGTCAATGACGACACCCTGATGTCCATGCCTGTAATCGACAGGCTTGTGACAGACATGGAAAGCCTGCCCGAAGACACAGCTGCAGTGTCGCCGAAGATCGTATTCCCGGACGGACGTGTCCAGACCTGCGGAAGAGGACCCTGGAACATGTGCAGATATCTCTGCCACTACCTTCACCTGGTTGACGAGACAAGGAAGTCCGAGTGGACAATGCAGGACGGGCTTTTCTGGACATGGACCCTCAACGGCGCATGCTTCCTCGCAAGGACATCAGTATTCAGGGAATGCGGATGGTTCGACGAGACCTACACTTTCACTCCCGAAGACATTGCGCTCGGACTGCTGTTCAACAGACGTGAGTACAAAGTCTACGCTGACAGCGATGTAAAGATCATCCACTTCGCCAATGCCACGGCATCAAAGATTGAGGCAGCCATAAAGCCGACAAGAGTAAGAGGTTCGCTGATTCTCTACTCAAGTCTTGAGAATCTTGACAGTCCTCAGGGTACCGGAAGAATCTGTAAGGCAAAATATATGGCAGGTGGAGTGTTCATCTGGTGCTTCGAAGCGCTCAGGGGACTGAAATACATGTTCTGTGATTGTTCAGATGCAACAGAGCAGAGCCGGCGCAACAGAATAATGCGCGACACGGCATCCAACGTACGCAGGAACATATTCACGAACAAGAGCACAAAGGAAATATTCACAGAACTGTACTACGGAAGATAATGGGTTCACTGAAGAAAAACATAATCTACAGCAGCATACTGACGACTGCAAACTACATCTTCCCTCTTCTGACATACCCGTATGTCTCAAGAGTGCTTGGTGTAGCGAACATAGGTGTGTGCAACTTCGTGGACTCGCTGATCAATTACTACGTGATATTCTCAATGCTCGGCATCGCTACTGTCGGCATAAGGGAAATCTCTCAGTCCAAGGGATGCCGTGCTCAGCTTGACAAGACTTTCTCACGCCTGTTCACCATCAATACGATCACGACCAGCATCGTCCTTGCCGTCCTGATAGGTTCAATCTATCTGGTCCCGAAACTTTACGAAAACCGGGAACTCATGTGGATCGGAGCACTTAAACTGGTCAGCACCTACCTTCTGATAGACTGGCTCTACAAAGGACTTGAAGAATTCAAATACATCACAGACAGAACCATTCTCGTAAAATGTCTCTACGTGGCATCTGTCTTCCTTTTCATCAAATCTCCGGAAGACACCAAGACATATTTCTTCCTTCTTACAATGATGATAACGGCAAACGCGGCCGTAAACCTCATTCATTCAAGAAAATACGTCACATTCAGATTCTGCACTGACGGTCTTGCCCCGGTATTCAAGGCTGTGGGGATACTCGGAATCTACGGCATACTCACATCGCTATACACAACATTCAACACGGTTTTCCTCGGCTTTGCATGCGGAGATGTAGAAGTAGGATATTACGCGACATCGCACAAGATATTCAAGATCATACTTGCGCTTTTCACTGCCGTGACCGGAGTGATGATGCCAAGACTGTCTTCTCTTCTGGGAGAAGGCAGGCACAGCGAGTTCAGAGCCCTTCTGAAGAAATCATTCTCACTGCTGATGATGGTGTTCATCCCCATTGCAGCAGGAATATGCCTGTTCGCACCTCTTGTGATAAGGATCATAGCCGGACCGGAATTCGAAGGCGCAATCCTTCCATTGAGAATCATATCGCCTCTGATCGTAATAATAGGCATTGAACAGATAATAATAATCCAGGGACTGATGCCTCTGAAGAAGGATAAGGCGATACTTATAAACTCGGTAGCCGGTGCTGTGACAGGAATATCGCTGAACCTGATTCTCGTACCTGAACTCGGTGCGACAGGGGCCTCGATAGCATGGTTCGCATCAGAATGTGTAGTGCTCACCTCAGCAGCGATCTTCTTCAGGAAAGCAATGAAAGAAATAAAGCCATAACAGATGGAAAAGATACTAGTTATAATCGTGACATACAACGGAATGGAGTGGATGGAAAGATGCCTTGACAGCGTAACCCGATCCACTCTTCCAGCTGACATATTCATAGTTGACAACGGTTCGACCGACGGGACGCAGGATTACATCAGAAGCTGCGGCAAGGAAATCATATTCCGTCAGAGCGAAGAGAATCTAGGATTCGGCAGAGCGAATAACCTTGGTCTGCAGTATGCGGCAGACAACGGATACGATTATGTCTATCTTCTGAATCAGGACGCATGGGTAGAAGAGGCTACATTTGAGACACTGATCAATGTCCACAGATCGCATCCGGAGTACGGCATCCTCAGCCCGATGCAGATCCAGGCAAACGGACAGCATATGGACCGAAACTTCCTCAACGGAGTGGCATCAAGGTGCGTTGAAGGAAACTTCATGGAAGACCTGTACTTCGGCACCTTACAAGACGTATACGAGGTAAAGGATGTGATGGCGGCACACTGGCTCATAAGCATGGATTGTCTCCGCAGGACAGGTGGCTTCTCACCGACATTCAGACACTACGGCGAAGACAACAACTACGTGGACAGGGTCGAATATCATGGTTTCAAGACTGGATTCGTACCAGCGACAAAGGCTGTGCACGACAGGGAAAACCGATCAGACTCTTTGGGAGATCCGACAAGACGAATCAACATCATTACATTAGTGGAGCTCAGCGACATAACAAGGCCAAAACCTTGGTTCAGACTGATATTCAGACACTTGCAGTATATTTACAAATATCGCACATTGAGACATTTCAAGAGTATGTTCCAATGCATAAGAGATCTGAGGACTATTCTTGAAAACCGCAGGGAAAGCACCAAAACAGGAGCATTTCTCAAATTATAGGAATATTTGTTGCTTTTCTCAACAAATGTGCTTAAATTAGTGGTGTAATTGAAATAACAAACATCACTAAACTATAACAGCTATGGTAAGATATTGTGTAATGTGGAAGTTCAAGCCATCAGATGGCAAGACTTCAAAGGAGCTCGCTGAAGATGTCAAGGAGAAATATGAGTCCCTCCTGGGACTTGTGCCTGGTCTGACAAGCATCGAGATCGGCATCAACAGAAATGAAGGCAAGACTTCATACGATGCAGTCATGATTGCAGACTTTGAAAGCTGGGAAGCACTTGCAGCATACAAGGCAGACACCATGAGGGACAACATTATAGAATACGTAAAGACTATCGCGGAAGTACGAGCAAAAGTCGAGTACGAAAGATAGAATAAAAAATGGTTGGCTTAATAGCCAACCATTTTTTATTTCTGATATTTCTTCGTGTGCTCTGCAATGAGTTCGGCATCGTCGAAATAATCGATCTTCATGGCCTTGCGCACATCTGCAAGAGTCTTCGCAGCCTCGGCGCGAGCAGTCTCGCTACCCTTTTTCAGGATCTCATACACGAGCGGAATATTCTGCTCAAACTGAGCACGTCTCTCACGCATTGGCTGAAGGAAATCCTCCATGATGTTGAAGAGGAACTTC